>Ga0181597_10000860_pt1 | contig 34499 bp, 27 predicted proteins | sample 041ome_5_FD_148647 | JGI IMG/M metagenome (GOLD analysis project Ga0181597, IMG submission 148647) | Coastal salt marsh microbial communities from the Groves Creek Marsh, Skidaway Island, Georgia - 041403US metaG (spades assembly) | ecosystem: Environmental > Aquatic > Marine > Intertidal zone...
TGTTGCGGTAGTCTTCAACAAGGGCGCGAGAAGAAGCGTTTCCTTCATGTCGGCCTACGGGAACCCGTTCACTGGCTCATTTTATCTGCGTCATCTGCGATATCCGCGGTTCTTTTTTCTGGAATTAGCCTCTTGTGCCTTCGGCACACCGTTTGACAAGCAAACGGTGCTACCCAAATTCATTTCCTTTGCGCCGCTGCGCCTCTGCGCGAGTCTTTTTCAATTGTTGTAATCCACAAGCGGCAGCCTGATTTCAAATGTTCAATTTCCCATTTATTATCCGTGACAATCCGTTTTCTCCGCGTCATCCGTGTTCTACTTCTACCCATGATCATTGCGTCAATGGACTCACGCAATACTCACCTTGCCAAACGCGATCTACCAGAGTTAGCGTTCGTGGTTCGTTGAGAGATCTCAGAAACCGTGGGCTAGCGCCCAGCGGCTGATTGGGTGGAATCTATATTCCGGATTGATGCTTATTCGACTTAATCAGCCGGAACGCGCTAGCGTCCGGTTTTCCAAGTATTGTTGACACGCTTCTGATGGAACATTTCATGCACCCTACGAATCACTGGTTCACCGGTAGGGTGCACGCAGTGCACCATGATATAGAGATTCTATCGATCAATATTTGTCGTAGGGCCGGTTTACCGGCCACGAATCACCATCAGACATCAACCCGATCTTTGGCAATTAGAACGACATTACAACACGCGGATGAGGCCATTTTATTTGTAGGGCCGGTTCTACCGGCCGAGGATGACATTGGTCCAATTTGTCTCGTAGCGTGTTGAACAATGACGACCGCTGCAACGTGAAAACGGAGGCGATTTCGCGTGACGTAGAAGGTACGTCTACACAAAAAACGGCAGTTCGCCAAAACGAAGCAGTCGGCGCAACTTGATGTCAGCAATCAACTTGCTCAAGAGTATCGAAGAGTATCAGTCAAGAGTATCCAACAGTATCGGGCAAGATTTCTCAAGAGTATCACCAAGTGTGTCCCAATATTTGGAAATCTTGACACCTTGAAACGGCGGTTCAGTGTTCGGGAATGATGGGCGGCATCTCGCTAAAAGAACTCTTCTCAAATGGGACGCCCGGCATCTTCCAACGCACCCAAGTAAATACCCGCAACGCGGAAGATCAACACAATGATGAAGATCGCCACGCAGCACCAAACCAACCAGCCCATCGCCATTGCCAGTGCTCCCAGTTTGCGACGTGCCTCATCTTCAAACTGAGGCGACATTCTTTCGAGAGCTTCGGGAACTGTTCCCGAACTTTCGGCCACTTGCACCATCTCAATGAACTCTTCGGGAAACAGTTTGGTATGGTCGAGAGCCTCTCCCAGAAAGGCACCGTTCTGTAATTCATTCCAGACTGGCCCCGTGGCCTGAATGAATGCGCCGTTAGCCGTTGCTTTGAAACTGGTTTCTATCGACGGCTTGATCGACATACCCGATTGTTGAGTCAACGAGAAGGCCCACGAAAATCGTGCCACCGCGAAGGCTCTTAAACTCGCACCCAACACGGGAACTCGTAACAGATACGAATCGAAAACCTGTTTCCCTCCCAAGGAACGGTTGATGAGCATGTACCCGACATACATCGCGAAGAGAGATCCAAACACGCTGGTCAACCAGATGATGGCCCCTTTGCCTCCGACCAGGCCGAGTCCGAGAACGTCAACCGATTCTCCGCCACGGGTTTCGGCGACAACACCCAAGACCATAATCAACAGTGCAATGATGAGGACCGCGGCAATGAATTGGATACAGGGCCACGCAATGACGGCCAGGAAATCGCGACGTAACCTTTGTCGGTTTTCGTAATGCACAGAGAGACTGCTGAGCACTTCCGGTAGGCTTCCGGTTTGCTCGCCCACAGCGACCATATCGATCATCAATCTCGGCAAGTAGCCAACATGATCTTCCATGGCTGCCGAGATGTCGGAGCCTTGCCGGATCTGTGTTTCGATGTCGCTAATGGTTCTACGCATCGAGGCATCGGCGAGTTTATTCCGACAAATCTCGAATGCTTTTTTGACATCGACACCCGCTTCGAGCATGGAAGCCAGAGAGCGACAGACGATCATGAGCGATTTCAACGAAGCGCGGCCGCCAAACATATCGGGCTTCCTCTTTCAACAGACAGGATAATGACGGCCAGCATAGCAGAATTGTGACTCCAAAGGGGAAGGAGACAAGCACTTTCTGCCTGATTGAATTCAGCGAGAGCATTGTCTCGTTCACCAGAACCGATACACTGAAGGATCATTGATTTGACTCACTTTCCGCCAATGCGCTGCCGCGCGTCAGTAATTTCATGGACACTTTGACTCTCATCGCGACCACCACGTTCGGACTCGAAGCGGTTGCCGCTCGCGAACTGGAAGCCCTTGGCTACGAAGACATTCGGATCGAGGATGGTAAAGTTCGATTCTCGGGGACAATTCGCGATGTCGCCAGGACCAATTTGTGGTTACGCTCTGCCGACCGGGTTGTCATCGAGATGGCGTGTTTCGAGACGACCGATTTTGATGAGTTGTTCGAGAAGACGAAGTCGTTGCCTTGGGAAGAATGGATTGCCGTCGATGCCAAGTTCCCCGTGACGGGCAAGTCGGTCCACTCGCAATTGCATCATACCCCCACTTGCCAGAAAACGGTGAAGAAGGGAATTGTTGAACGTCTGCGGAAGTTTCATAACCGCCACTGGTTTGAAGAAACCGGTGCCGAATACAAAGTGAACATTCACGTCTATCAGAACAATGTTTCGATCACACTGGACAGTTCAGGCCCCGGCTTACACAAACGCGGCTATCGGGACATGCAAGGAGTTGCCCCCATCAAAGAAACTTTGGCGGCGGGATTGTTGTTGCTGAGTTTCTGGAAACCGGGCCGACCGTTCATCGATCCATTTTGTGGATCGGGGACCATTCCGATTGAAGCCGCCATGATTGGCACGAACACCGCTCCCGGTTTGAATCGTTATTTCATTTCTGAAGACTGGGCGCAACTTCCTCGCGAAATGTGGAAGGATGTTCGTGACGAAGCCAAAGACCTGCAGAATCGAAAATTGTCGGTCCCCATTCTCGGATGCGACGCCGACAAACGAGCCGTCAAACAGGCGAAGCGACATGTCTTTCAAGCCGGTGTGACCGATAACGTCCAAATTCTTCACCGACCATTCGAAGAGATTGAGTTGGAACGAGATTACGGCGTGGTGGTCACCAATCCTCCTTATGCCGAACGAATGGGAACCAACGACGAAGTTGATGAACTGTACCGCGAGATGGGACGGACGCTCCGTCATCTCAAGACTTGGTCGGTTTATGTGATCACGACCAATCAGGATTTTGAAAAGCTTTATGGTGGAGAAGCAACGCGACGACGAAAGTTGTACAACGGTCGTCTGCAATGCACCTATTATCAATATGTGGGTGATCGTCCGCCGGGTGAAATGCTGGACGAGAACGAAATCGAACGCGAGGAATTCTCTTCGGATAAGTCGGGTTGATGCGAGCTTTCTATTCTGACGGGATTCCTTGAATTGCAGTAGCACTTCTTGCGAACATTCGAGAGAATCAAGACCGCTGTTGTTGAGTGTTCCCTACGGTCTGAACCAGAGAGTTTCATGAAACTCAATTCCCGATTTCATCCGCAATTCTGTCTGGGTCCGTTGTTTCTGGCGGTGCTTGCGGGAGCTTTGGTGGGTGTCGCTCTCGATCCGGGTGGCGATCTTCCCGATTGGCCCAGTGGTCCCGGGGTGACGTTGGATGAATCGTTCAATGTGCAACAAGGAGTCTATTTGAAGCGAGGGATCGCGACGTTCGGCTGGGGAGTTCTCGATCCTGCGAGCTTGCGGGAAATCTTTGATACCGAGAATGGTTACCTTCCCGATCACCCTCCGCTGGGAAGATTGTGGCTGGGAGTGGCTCACGATCTCGCTGCCGAGGCACTTCCGACCGAGACGGAGGAGCAGACAGGTTGGAGTTTGTTGCACGCGCGGTTCGGGTCGGCAGTGGCCTTCGCGTTGACGGTCTTCATCATCGGCTGGGTCGCCGGTTATATTTATAGTCCCGCAACCGGTTTCTTTTCGTCACTCGCGCTGGTCATGATGCCCCGCGTTGTCGGACACGCTCACTTGGCGTCGCTGGAAACTGTGACCAATCTGTTCTACACGATCGCCGTGCTCGCTGTGGCCGCATTGTGGACAAAGTCGCAACCTCCCACACGTAAAGCGGCTCTGTTTTGTGGAGTCTTATGGGGATTGGCGATTCTCACGAAGATTCAGGGCATATTGATTATGGTGCCAGTCGGTATCTGGGGCCTTTGTTTTTGGAGACTGCGGTCGATTGTTCCCGGTGCGTTGTTTGGCATTGCCGGGTTCGTCACATTGTTGGCTTTCTGGCCATGGTTATGGAACTCCCCGGTTGAACACCTGCAGGAATATCTGGGACGGACGACAGATCGATCCATTAACAAAGTTTATTATCTGGGTGAGACGTACATTGACCACGCGGATGATTCGAGACCTGAACTGGCGGAATATGATGTGGTTCCGTGGCACTATCCATTGTTGATGTTTGCAGTGACTGTCCCTTTAGGATTCCAGTTCCTCGGCCTTTTGGGACTCAAAGTCAAACCGATCGGGCGTCTTTTTGATGGTCCGCTTCAAGTGATTTTGCTATGTGCTTTTTTCCCGGTCGCTCTGTTTTGTCTACCGAGTGTCTCTGTTTATGACGGCGTGCGGCTATTTCTGACGGCTTATCCTTTGTGGGCCATTGTCATTGGACGGGGTGGAGCGGTGGCGTGGGAATGGTTGTCGGTTCGGGCGGGATTGTTTGGAAAAATTGTCTGGCTGACGGCATTTCTCGGTGCACAACTCGGTTCAATGTTCGTTTTGCATCCCTGTTCACTGAGTTATTACAACATTGGCGTACTCTCTCTTCGGGGAGCAGATGATCTCGGCTTCGAGCCAACCTACTGGGGAGACAGCCTGCATCGTGAGTTTCAGGAAGAAGTCGTCAGCGCGGTTCCCACCGGAACTCGTATCGGCCTCGTCCCCGTGTTGCACCAGCATCAATTGAGTTCCCTGAGTTCACAGTCTCGGGTATTCCAAGATCATCAAATCGAGATTGTCCCCTTTGATCCCCAGATGCCCGCCCCCCCCGAGTACGTGATGACTTTTTATCGGAAAGCCGATCACTCGGCCGAGCTGACAGAACGACTCGAACAGGCCGAGTTGATCGTTGAGTATCGACGTCAGGGAGTGTTGCTGTCCGGGTTATTCAAGCTTGGATCATCAGCCAAGCCAGACTTGCCATAAATCAGTTGCAGCATCATCGGCAACAGAATCAGGTTTCCGGCGAGTCCGCCAATCATGGCCAGACTGACAAGAACACCGAAGTAAACCAGCGGTATGAATTGCGAGAAGGTCAGAACGCTGAAACCCACAACCAAGGCGAGATTCGCAAAGACCAATGCGCGACCTACGTTGTGAGAAGTGACACTGAGTGCTTGAGCAACGGCTAACCCTCGTCGTCGTTCACGTTGAAAAGCCGACACAAAATGGATACTGGAATCGACCGTTAATCCCATTGATACACAAGTGATCATGGCGGTGCCGATGTTGATTCTGAACCCGGCCCAACCCATCCCTCCAATGACCATGACAATTGGAAAGATATTCGGGATCAATCCCACAAGTCCTAACAACGGACTGCGAAACGCAATGGACATGAGCAAATAGATTCCGGCTGTCGCCCAGGCGAAACTGACAAGCTGATCGGACATCAATGAGTCGATCAGAAATGTCAGCAAGACAAACAGTCCCGAAACTTTGGCTTCAGGATAATATTTCTTTGCCAGTACTGTCGTTTCTTGGATGATGCGATTTTTGCGTTCTGCCGATTGTTGTTCGAGCGTCCGCATGAAGATTCGCATACGACCACCTTCGGCGTTATAGAGTGTCGATTCAAACTCAGGTTGGATGGCGACGATGCGATTGAGTTTTTTACGAGGAGTGTTGGTGACGAAAGGAATACTGGGAACCAGTTTGATGCCATCGTCGATCGAATTGGTGGTCGTGAAGTACGGACCTTCGTCATCACCCAATTCTTTAAGTTCCGCGGTGAGCTGACTCGCTTTGTCCAGAAAATCGTTATTCAATTTTTCGGGAGCGGGAAAATTGACTTCTAATGTTGTCGAACCGCCGAGCTCAGATTCAACGAACGTAAGCGCTTTGACCAAACGGCTTTCCGAACGAAAGTTCTTCGCAAAATTAGTTTCGACTTCGAGATATTGAAAGCCAAATGCAGCAAAGATTGTGGCTGCTCCAAACATTGTGAAAATGATCCACGGGAATCGCCCCACCAGGTGTGAGTTCACGTCCAACAGAGTGACCAGTTGTTCTTCGGCTGGAGCAGAACGGGGATCATTCTGGAAGCGAGAGACGAGTAAAATGCCGGCGGGAACGATGATCAAAACACTCAAGAAAACCAACATCGAGGCAATTGACATCATCATGCCGAAACTGCGGACGGGAGTAATCTGGCTCGACATCAACGCCAGAAAACCGATGGAGGTTGTGGCACATGTCCAAAAGATAGGACGGATCAATTCAGTCAAAGATTCGCGTAGTGATTCTTCGGGACATTGAGTAGAACGATGATCGCGATAATGGACGGCCAGGTGCATCATGGTGGCGACTCCGATGATGGTCACTAGCGAATTCATGATCGCACTCACCATGCTGAGTTGAACATCGGCCAGAACAAGAATTGCTTCTGTCAGATTGACCGACAGTCCGACGATCATCGCGGGAAGTAACAACCAACGTAAAGAGCGAAACAATACGAGTAGAACGATGCCGAGCAACGCGAACGAAAACCGAAACAAGATGGTGCCGTCTTCTTCCACGTAACGAAACATGTCGTGAATGTGGATCGGTTCCCCGGCAACGAAGGCGCGAGGTTCGTGAGTGTCGGCAATCTCAACGATTTCTTCGAATGTCTTTGCCCGTGAATCGGGATTTTTTTCAGGAGTCAGCCGAACTACGACAGAAGTGATCTCGTGCTTTGAGTCAACAAGCACTCCTTCAACCATGTCGAGAACTTGAGCGCGACCGAACGGGAACCTCAATGCGGAAACCAGAGATTGCGTGCTGGGTGCATTCACTCCCGGAAGTTCATTCAATTGTTCCACGACCGAATCGATTTCCTGTTTCGCTTTTTCAGTCAGTTCGTAGCGGTCTTCATCCTCAAAGAGGTCGGACTGTCGCCAGGCGATCATCAGAAATTCATCCCCGCCGAACAATCGCTTTGATTCCAGAAACTTTTGCAGGTGCGGATCGTCTTGAGAATACAGAGATTCAATGCTTTGATCGAATTTCAGATCTGAGGAGATAATAATCGAGCCGACAAGAAGAACAGACGCGATCCCCAACAACAGATTTCGGGCGCGAAATAGTCCCGAAATCAGACGATTGGTAAGACGATTGGAGGTAGACATGCGTTTGTGCAATATCAACGATGAAAAAGAGTTACTTGCAGACCATGTGAAATTAAAACAAGATTGGCTGCTGAGACCAGCAACTTTGACCCCTTTTTCTGAAAAGATCATTTGTACCGAGTCACTATGGCCGTTCAACCGCAAGAGGTGACATCATTCAATATCGCTTGTCTCGTCCGAGAACCGAGACTTTGGGCGTTATTGCTGGTTTCGTTACTACTGCAACTGACGGTCATGGCAGTTTTGTCAGAAAATTTGACCGAGGATCGAGACGCCTACTTGTCACTCTCTCGACAACTGGCATTCGGGAACGGCTTTCGCGTTTCAGACGAAGCTTCGCTGACTGCCTATCGCCCACCACTCTATCCCGTCGTGCTTTCGATTCCGATGCGTTTCTTGTCGGAAGCGACCAGTGTTGCCGCGGTGAATCTGTTGTGTTCGTTGTTGATTGTTACTCTTGTCTGGATTTTAGCACGGCAGCATTGGAATCCGTTTTGGTCAACATTGGCCAGCGGCTTGGTGATCTGCGATCCATTATTGCTTAGCAATACAACACTGCCGATGACAGAACTTTTATTTACTGTTTTAGTGCTTGCGTTTGTCACCATCGCGATTCAACCCCGATTGTCCGTCCCTCATCGCATTGCACTTGGTGTCATCTTTGGATTGTCTGCTTTGTGTCGACCGACTGTCTGGGCGTTCGGAATCATTGCGGGAATCGTCTGGATCGTTCGTGAGTGGCGTCTCTCTCCAACATCCTTGTTCGCTAAGAATCTATGGAGCCGTGCTTTGCCGGTTGTTGTGAGCGGTGCGTTCGTGATCTCCCCCTGGATCATCAGAAATTATTTTGTGTTCGATGCCTTCATTCCCATGACCACGCATGGTGGATACACACTGCTGCTCGCCAATAACGAAGTCTTTTATGAAGAGGTGGTGACACCTGGCTGGCGAACAGCGTGGTCGGGTGAATCGCTTGACGCCTGGCAGTCTGACCTCAGTCGAGCGATGAATGAATCTCTCCCCGCTGTTGAAGGGGAGGTTGCACAAAGCCGATGGATGTCGGATCGCGCACAGAACACGATCCGCAACAATCCCGGCCTCTTCCTCAAAAGTTGCGGCACTCGAATTTTACGCTTCTGGAACCCCGTCCCTCTGAGCACTCCCAGCCGACCGATCTCACAAATTGTCCAATGGGGAATTGGCCTGTTTTCCTCGGTCATATTTATAGGAGCGATTTTGTCGCCGATCATCAGAAAGAATGACCGCGGGCTGAGTCAGTGGGTTGTACTTATGAGTTGGTCTTTAATTCTCTCACTGACACTCGTGCATGCCGTTTATTGGAGCAATGCGCGAATGAGAACACCGATTGAACCTCTTCTGATATTGCTTGCGATTTCATCGATTTCCAGCCGCTCCCCCGAAGAGCGACTTGGGCAATGAGCACAAGGCTGGAGCCGATGCCGTAAGTCCTTTCCATAAAGAGGGATAGGAACTCATCGGCATCATGCAGCCCATATTGACGGCTGATCGAGGTTGGACCTATACTTCGCTTCCGGTCGGAGCGGGGCCAAATTGACGTAAGTTCTCTCTCCACCAGACATTTACCAAATCACAACTCTTCCGACCTCAGAGACAAGGATGTCCGTGTCGGTTTCATTTCATCGATTGATTCGCAGTTCATGGATCGCTGGCGGCACATTCGTCGCCCTCGCTTTCTCTGTCTGCGCGCCGATGGTGAATGCTCAGGGATATGCTCAGGGTGTCTCTTCCTCTGTCATTCAAGAACCGATTCAGCAAGCATCCCAAACAGAAGCAGCGAACAATTCCGGACCCGTTCAAACTCTTTCTGTGAACAGCGCTCAACCGATCTGGAACGATCAAATTTCCGTCTCTGCCGATTTTGCGGAAGGTTGGCGAGAGGGGGAAACCGAAGTCTATGTATTGCGCGGCGATTGCTTGCTGCAACAAGGCGAGATTGCCGTGAAGTGTGAGCAGATGGTTATGTGGAGAGAGCATCGACAGACTTCTGCTGGCATCCCTCAGACTGGTGCAGTCGAACGACTGGCCGTCTATCTCGAAAAGAATGTTCGCTACACTCGTGATGGTCGCGATATGACCGATACCGAGATGTTTGTGCGACTCACCACGACCCAGCCCACACGAATGAAATTCAAACATCGATTGCCAGAAACGACGGGGCAAGAGAGTCCGCTATTTCAACATGCGGTCAAATTTTTGAATCAACCAGAACTTCCTCCCGGCGTGGAACCGACTCAATACGTTGTTCCTGAAGACATCGCTAATCCTTCACAACTCGAACTGGTTCAATTTCAGCCAGCAGATAGCAGCCTGCGACGACTGAGAATATTTCGTCGAAGCTCTCAACCCTTTAATGCGACCTCCCGTCGTTCTGATGATACGATTCCACCAGAACAAATCACGACCATCAACGGTGGTATTCAAGTTTTGATTGATGGCGTGAGTCTCCCCGACTCTACATTTGAAGTAGGGACCATCGATCTCTCCGCAGATCGTGTGGTAATTTGGACGGAAGCAAATGGATCGGAAGAGTTTCGTCAGGAAATGTTGCAATCTCGCGATTCTCAGATGCAACTTTATCTCGAAGGAAACATCATCATTCGGCAGGGGAATCGTAAAATTGAAGCGAGTCGCGCCTTCTATGACGCACGTTCGCAGCGGGCTTTGATCATCGATGCAGAATTGCGAGCCTATGTGCCACAACTGCGTAGTGATATTCGAGTGAGAGCGGATCGAATTCGCCAGTTGTCTCCCGATCATTTGCATGCTCAAAACGCCTGGACCTCCACCAGCCAATACGGCAAACCCGGTTATCGCATACAATCGACCGATGTATATCTCGAAAACCGACCGACTCAATCTTGGCTCGGACCGCAACCACTGACGATCGATCCTGAAACCGGCCAGCCGGTTCGTCCCGAATCGCTCTGGATGACGAGCATCAATAACACGTTTATCCTTGAAGACTTCCCGTTGTTATACACACCGATTGTTTCGGGACCGGCCGAGAATCCCAATCTACCGATCCGCAATTTGAATATTTCTCAGAATCGTATTTTTGGACTTCAAGCCGAGGTGACCTGGGATCTGGAGCAAATCTTTGGGATGCAGTTACCCGACACGATCGACTGGGTGTTGCGGACTGATTATTACACAGAACGCGGTCCACGACTTGGGACTGATTTTGAATATAAGGGTTGGGGTTTGATGGGACCAAATCCGACGAGTCGCGGAGATGCAACGGTCGATTTAATGTACGACGATGATCGGGACAATCTGGGCAGAGATCGTCGAACGGTTCCCCTTGAAGAAAACACACGAGGAATGGCGTTGTGGGAACACCAGGAGCGCTTGCCATACGATCTACTTTTACGTACTGAATTGGGATATGTTTCGGATCGAAATTATCTGGAGCAATATTACGAAAGTGATTTTGATCGTATCAAAGACATCGAAACACTCGCTTACCTGCAACAAAATCTGGACAATTGGTCTTGGTCATTACTCGCTCGTCCTGAACTGAACGATTTTGAAGCGAGTACCGAATGGCTTCCGAAAGCCGATCTCTATGCACTCTCCGAACCTCTCTTCAATTCGTTACTAACATACAGCTCTCACAGTTCGGTCGGTTACGGCATGATCGAACCGGGAGATCCATCACCGTTCCCAGCCGACGACATTTGGAACCCTCTTCCTTATTTGGCCCCGGTTGAGGGAATGGTGGCGATGACACGCCAGCAGGTTGATGCCCCCTTTACACTGGGGCCAATCAGCTTTGTGCCATTCGTGATGGGCGAGGCTGCTTATTGGGATGAAGATTTAACGGGTTCGTCTCTTGATCGTCTTGTGGGTCAAGCAGGTGCACGGGCTCACATGATGATGTGGAAAATGTATCCCTACGTACAAAGCGAAATATTTAACCTTCGAGGATTGATGCATAAAATTGATTTCAATGCGGAATACACCTACACAGACTCTTCCACAAACTACGCAGGAATTCCTCAGTACAACGAGTTTGATGAGAATGCTCAAGAACGCTTTCGTCGTCGTTTACTCACCAACACATTTGGTGGTGCTTTGCCTCTCGAACCGGGCTTTGCAACTTCTCCTTACGACCCGAGATTTTACATCATCCGCTCGGGAGCGGGCAGTAGTGTCACGTCACCTTATCATGAGTTGATTGAAGACCAACAGGCATTGCGGTTTAGTGTTCGTCAACGTTTGCAAACCAAAAAAGGTCCGCCCGAACGAACACGAGTTGAAGACTGGATGATTTTTGAAGCGGGAGCGGCATTCTTCCCAGACTCTCAGCGAGATAACTTTGGGGAAGACTTTGGGCTGATCTACGGAGATTACGAGTGGAGAATTGGCGCACGAAATAAAGTGGTCGCCAATGCGACACTTGATACATTTGGTCTCGGTCAACAAAACTGGAGCGTCGGGCTGTTATCTCAACGCTCTTTACGTGGGAGTGCTTACCTCGGGTATCGCCAAAATTCAGGCGGGCTTCTGAACAGCCAAACGATTACCGCCAGTTATTCCTATGTGATGAGTCCCAAATGGATCTCGACATTCGGAACGGCTTATGACATCGGAGAACGCCAGAATCGTGGACAATCACTGACCATCACACGTGTCGGCGAATATGCTCTTATGCATGTTGGCGGCTCGTATGATGCGAGTAAAGATAACCTCAACTTCACCATCTCTTTTGAACCGAAAATCGGTCCGTTTAACTCGACCTCAACACAATTGAGTTCATTATTATCTCGTCGGCGATAATTTGAAGGAACGCTCATGGCAACATCTTATCCTGTATTGAGTCCCGAAGAACGAAAACCATCCAAACCACATAAAAAACGGTCTGGTTGGCGAATGAGATTAATTGAAGCCGAGCGAGGATTTTCGTTCGGATTTCGAAATGGGAGCACATTATATGGGCAGATCTTCACCGGTCTGATCATCATTGTGACTGCCGCGGTCTTGGGAATTCGATTCGAACAGTGGATTGCTCTGATTGTGGCGATGGCAGGTGGATTGGCAGCCGAGCTGTTTCACCTGTCGATCTGTGCTGTGTCGCAATCTTTGGAAGGAGAGGCTCCCAAAAAAGCGAGCAAACTTTCAGCCGCTGGGATGCTGATGGCGATGATTTCTTCATTGACGGTCATTTTCTATGTCTTGGGTTCTCGGTTAACAGAAATTCTCGAATAGGAATTCTTGAGAGTTTCGCCCAAATTCGTTCGAGAGACTCTCTTTTTGAAGTGAATACCCAGCGAAAACCCACATTTTGTGGAGGGTTTGACCATCGCGGACTCGTCTCGATAGAATGAATCGCTACGAATCTCGAATTTTCTTTTCTCGACGAGATGTGGAATGGCTTACTTAGAAGTGATCGCAGGCAGCGCGCCCGGACAGATCATCGAACTCATCGAAGACAAAACGGTGGTCGGTCGGCACCCTGACAGTCATATTGTCCTGGATAACGCTGCGGTCAGTCGGCATCACGCTCAGATACTGGTCAGTCACGGTCGTTATTACCTCGAGGACTTGCGCAGTCGCAATGGGACTTTTTTGAATGAAAAGCAGGTGCTCGATCGAAGTGAACTGGCTGAACTCGATCAAATCGACATCTGTGAAATCATTCTCGAATTTTCTATCGATTATCCCGCCCATGTTCTCGAAGAGGATTTTGAACTTGGCCCGGCTGATCAGGACGAACCGGCGTCATCGACACGAATTGGCCAGGAGATTCCTGCGTTATCAGATGATGAAGAAGGGCTGGAAAGTTCTTCGATTCTGAGTTCGATCAATACGGCAGACAGCTCTCCATCCAGTTCTTATCGTCTTGACATTAACAGCGAAGCAAAGCTGAAAGCCGTTCTGGAAATCAGCCGAGCTTTGAATCGTGTTCTTGATGTTGACGAAGCGTTACAAAAGACGATGAAGTGCCTGTTTCAGATCTTCCCACAGGCGGATGAAGGATTCGCCATGTTGATCGATCCGGTCAGTGGAAATCCGGTGGTTCGCTCTATTTTGACTCGCAATAAAGATCATGATGGCCGTGTGAGTCGTACGGTATTAGATTACACCTTGAGCGAAAAAATCGCCGTACTGACAGCAGATGCACAATCTGACCAACGTTTCAGCAGTAGCGAATCGATTGCCGGCACAAAACTTCGCTCGTTGGTTTGTATTCCGCTACTCGATCAGAATCAGGACGCTCTCGGGGTCATTCAGTTATCGGCATATTCATTGATCAGATCATTTACATCAGACGATCTCGATTTACTTTCTTCCGTGGCCGGTCAGGTTTCATTGGCGATTGAAAATGCAACCATGCATCAACAATTGATTTCACAACGCGACTTGAAGCGAGACCTCGAATACGCCCATCAAATTCAGCTCGGTTTTTTACCCAGCTCTCGCCCTGAACCCAAAGGATATAGTTTTGCCGACTATTACGAGTCGGCACAGTCGGTGGGGGGTGACTATTTCGATTACATACTTCTTCCCCGCCAACGGTGGGCGTTCACAATTGCCGATGTGGCCGGTAAAGGAATTCCCGCCGCCTTGCTGATGGCACGACTTTATTCGGCAGCCCGATATCATCTACTCACAACCGATAACATGGCTCGTGCGATTGAAGGGTTGAACGGTGAATTAGCGACAGGAGGTGTGGGGCAGCGTTTTGTGACATCTGTATTGGCAGTACTCAATCCAGAGACTCATAAGATCAAAATGGCCAATGCCGGTCATCTTCCACCTTTGATTCGTCGTGCTGATGGCTCGGTGCAAGCACTCAGTATCAAGGATTCGGGACTTCCTTTGGGCCTCGAACCCGGTTATGCCTACAAGCAGATCGAATTGACATTAGAGCCCGGTGAAACCATGCTGCTCTACACAGACGGAACCACCGAAGCCTGTGATGCAAAGCAAGAACTGTTTGGTACAGAGCGGTTGATGAAGGCACTCGAAACCGGTCCTGCGCCTGCGGATGAATTAATTCGACATGTGCTGAATGATGTCGAACAGTTTGCGGGCAACGATACCAATCGCGACGATGTCTGCCTGGTGGCACTTCATCGTCGCACCGAATAAATGTAATCCCAACGCGACGGAACATCGCGATAATCATGGATTGATAGACGGCTCTCTTGTTTTGAGACGAGCCGAGCAAGGATGAAATTGTGACGCTGACAACACGCTCTGTTCTCGATGTGGAGGGACAAATCTCCCGGCGGCTACCATCGTACGAAAGCCGACCAGAACAGGTACAGATGGCCGAAGCAGTGGAAGCAGCGATTGCCGACAAAGAACATCTCATTGTTGAAGCGGGAACGGGAGTCGGTAAAAGCTTTGCGTATCTTGTCCCGGCGATTCTCGCAGCAGCATCTTCTGACCGATCCAAAAACGAACGCATTCGGGTCGTCATTTCGACACAGACCATCAATCTGCAAGAACAATTGATCGGGAAAGATATTCCGTTTCTCAATGCTGTGCTACCAGTGGAGTTTTCGGCAGTTTTGGCGAAAGGTCGCTCGAATTATATGAGTTTGCGGCGTATGAACCGCGCTTTTGACGTTTCATCGACCATTTTTGAGCGCAACGAAGAGCAACAACAGATTAAAGATATTCGAGGTTGGTCAGAAGAGACGAATGATGGCAGTCGATCCGATCTTCCCATTCGTCCGCTCATCAGTGTCTGGGATGAAGTTCAAAGCGAACACGGGAATTGCCTGGGACGAAAATGCCCGACTTATAATCAATGTTTTTACTATCAAGCGCGTCGCCGTGTTTGGAATGCCGACATCATTGTCGTTAACCATGCACTCTTCTTTTCAGATCTTGCACTGCGGAGAGAGGGTGCGAGTATCCTGCCCGATTACAATGTTGTCATACTGGATGAAGCTCATACGGTGGAACAAGTGGCGGGTGACCATCTCGGGCTGGCAATTTCCAACGGTCAACTCGACTATCTGTACAATCGACTTTACAACGACCGTGCCCAAAAAGGTCTGCTCGTTCAGTACAACCTGAATGACGCGCAGCAACTTGTCAGCGAGCTTCGATTTCGCACCAGTGATTTTTTCTACGCCGTCGAGCAATGGCTGAAACATAACGCTCCCGAAAATGGGCGGGTCAAACAGTTACCGAACTTACAGAACACTCTCAGCCCCGAATTGCGGCAACTCTCTGCCATGATCGGTCGGTATGGAGACAGCCTGGAGAAAGAAGAAGAACGCGTGGAGTTGTTGAGCGCTGCCGACCGCTGTTTTGCACTGGCGGTCTCTTTAGAGAGTTGGCTCGATCAAACCGCGGAAAATTCGGTCTATTGGGTCGAAAAAACAGGCCGTCGAAAAGAACGCATCAAATTGGCCTCTTCCCCCATCAATGTTGGTCCTGTTCTTCGCAAAGAATTATTTGAACCTATTGATACCGTCATTCTGACTTCGGCCACTCTAGCCGTTGGAAGTGACAGCTTCGACTTTACCCGCGACCGACTGGGCTTACTCAACGGTCGAGAATTGAAGCTGGGGAGCCCTTTTAATTATGAAGAGCAGGTAAAACTGATCACCACTCCCAACATGCCCGATCCTTCTCAGGCAGGCCGAGATTTTGAAATTCAGGTTTGTGAGAAGATTAAAAAGTATGTCGATATCACCGGTGGGCGTGCGTTTGTGTTATTCACCAGCTATCGGATGCTGGAAAATTGTGCTCAATCTGTTTCTGGATGGATGAGAAAGCACGATTACAATCTCCTCTGCCAAGGACATGATCACACGCGGGCACAGTTGTTAGAACAATTTCTGAGCAGCGATCGAAGTGTCTTGTTTGGTGCCGACAGTTTCTGGCAGGGGATCGATGTGCAAGGGGATGCGTTGCAAACAGTGATCATCACACGATTGCCGTTCAGTGTTCCCGATCAGCCTCTCCTCGAAGCGCGCGTCGAAGCAATTCGTGAAAAAGGGGGAAACCCCTTCATGGATTATCAAGTTCCCGAGGCGGTCATCAAGCTGAAGCAAGGGTTTGGGCGCCTGATTCGGTCAACCAATGATACCGGTCAGGTCGTGATTCTCGATCCGCGGATCAAAACCAAACGCTATGGACACGTTTTTCTGGAAAGTCTTCCGCATTGCGAATACATCGAAGATCTCGATTGACGGGTTTCCTACTCGTTTGCTTTCCAGAGGTCCTCAGGAAGTCCCCACTGAATCACCCAAAAATCTCGCCCTCCGGAAATCGCATACTTGTTGGAAGGAGAGAACGCTAAAGAAGAGACGTATTCCAGATGCCCCTTGTAGCGGGCAATTTCTTTCCCTGCCGTCATATCCCAGAGGTAGATCTGATTGTCGGCTTCGCCGATGAGCATCCAGCGCCAATCATCAGAAAGAGCGAATGCCGTTGGGGCACGACCGATTTTTGTGGAATAGACTGTTTTCTGAGTCTCGACTTCCCAGATATGAAGATCTAACAATCCTTCTCGGCGCGCAAAACCTTTTTGGACATTTTCATCGGCAATGGTCAAAGCGTACTTACCATCGGGAGAAATCCTGATGTGTTTGACGGGAGTCTGATGTTTGGTGTAAGTCAGTAAGAATTCGGCCTCTTTTCTGCCGAGCTTCCAGCAAGAGACTTCGTTATTTTTCGCTGCCACAAAAAGTCGATCCTGTTCATCGGCGGTGATGGTTGTGATTTCTTCCGTCATTGCGACTTCAAAGAAATGTGTTTTATCGCCGACTTTCCAACCACCGATCTCCCCTTTTGCGGTCCCACAATAAATTTCTTTACTATCCGATGAAAATGCAACTGCCGTCATATTGGAGTTGGGGATCGGTTCGATCTTCTTCTTCATCGAGGCGAGATTGGGACGAGGGAATCGTCCCAACCATTTCCCGTCGGGAGAGACCGTCATTCCCTCTCCTGGCATTAACGTCCCGTCGGCCAGCCCCTTCTCAAGATCCCAAAAGATGCCCCACTTTCCTCCTGTGACGCTATATGCAAAGTACTTGTCTCGATTGAATCCAATGGGAGAGACATTGTATTGGGGGTATTGACCGGGAGGAATCGCATACATGCGTTTCATTTCTGCCGGTTGATACTCTTCGCTGAGTGGTTTGGGGAGTGTCACCTTAGGGAATAAGTTTTCCGGGATGGGACGGATTGTGGCCCACTCATTGAACTGATCGTCCCACTCTGAAATCGCGTTGAGGTCATTTAAGTGAGTCGAAAAGTCGGGAGATTTCTTCGGAACGAGAACTTCGATGGTCCCCAAGGTGTCTTCAGAAACCAGCCAACCTTTTTGTCGATCAACGGAAAACAGGAACTTACGGTCATCATTTTTCAGCAGGAGTTGGCGAGTATCGGGAGCTAACTGGTTTTTCAGGTCGATACGAGTTTCTGCACGCTCCAGCCCCGAGGAATACTCACGTTCCAGTTGAAGGACATAACTGTGACGTGCCTTATTATAACCAATGAATCCGTGAAGCTCTTTATACGTGGGGGGAGAATCTGGAGGATAAATTTTGACTTTGAGTTTTGAAGTTGTGACGCCTCCCCTTCTGCTCCGTCCAAATAGTCCAATCGAAGGTCGCGATTCTTCCCTCGTCAGAATTTTTGCTCCCAAATCACCACTGTACTTCCCAAAAAACCATCGACCTTCCAACTCTGAATCGGGTTGGAAAGCTTTGGAAATGAGATCGTGTCCGAGTTTCATTTCCTCTGCACCATGTTTTAATGACTCAGCCAAGCTTCTCAATTGAGGGTCATCGAGCGGCCCCTCCAATATTTTGAGCGTCTCTTCCGCAGCTTCGGAAGCCACGACATAATTCCCCGAGTCGTTCAACTCCGCTTCCGCATCGTTGAGGCGATAGGCGACAGCGTCGCGAAAGTTTTCGGTAAATCGTAGTGTGTAGTTGGGAGAGAATTTCTCGCGCGACCAGATCGTCAGGTCCATTTCAACCGTCCTGGCAATCCCTTCGGAACCCCAGTCAATTCCCCCCGTCACTTCCTGTTCTGCTCCCGCATCCCAGTCTTCATAGTAGTACCAGTTGGTTGTTTCTCGGTTCCAGGGATCTCGAAACGTCGCTTGAATAATGACATCATGAAGTTGTTGATTCGATTCGTTCATCAAGAGGACCCTGGCATTAACCGAACTTGATCCCCGATTTCTGACAGGAGGTATCGTTGCGGAAAAGAGCCGCTGTTGCTCGCGTGCGGAGCCTGCTAAATCTGCAAGCACAGAATCCAGTTGTGTCCACAATTGGCGATGTAAACCTTCCAGAAGTTTGTTCATGACCAAAAACTGAGCTTTGATCATCTGTTGACCGACAATGGTGACGATGACACCCTCCAGAGAAGCGTCGCCACGAATTTCTGTATATTCGTTCGGAAAGAGGTCGAGCTGTTGAGCCGCTTCGCGAACGACCCTGCGCAATCGTTGATCGCTGATCTTGTCCGCCAACTCGTAAATGTTGTCGACTTTTTTCTGATGTTCGATTTCAGGAAATCCTTGCGAGGCCAATTGTCCCTCGGGATACATGTAGATCCAGTTCAAGGCGATGGCATTCGCTAACGCAGCCACTTCTGGATAAAGTTTTCGACTGTCGGTTAAACGGATCGATCCGAGTTCGATCTCCGCGACACGATTGCGACGAGGCTTCGAGTCGGACTCACTCGGGTTGTTGAAATTAATCTTGCCGGGTTTTGTCGAATTAGGATTGTTGGATGACCTTACCGAGCTCTCTTTGGGGGTGAATGGTTTCCCTGAGTTTATTCGCTTGTGCTGCTCGTCAGCAGCCTCCGCCCATCCCCGTTTCTCTTTATCATCAGTGTCTGAGTCATCACTTTCTGGGGATTCGTTGTTTTCCCCAACATCTGCCCCGGCAGGAGAAGTCTCCGACCCCGAGTCCCCCGACATGGAATTGATGATGGCCCAAGAACCAAAACCGATAACGGGTAAGGCAAGTACGACCAGAATAATGAGAGGGATCATTTTATTGCCTGATCCCGACGAATCCCCTTGAGAAAGATGCTCCAACTCAATCGGGGCATCTTCTTTCACCAATTGAGCGGGCGGCTTCGGGATGGTCTGCACTTGATTACACTTATTGCAGCGAATCTTCTTGCCGGCAACTTCATCCGGTAAATCAAATTCAGTAAAACATTTCGGGCATCGTTGATGAATGGTCATTACGAACTCAGACAATATTGTGTGGAGTGAATCAAGAAATCGCACAACATGTCAGCATAACGGGCTGATTTTGCTCAGAGACGCCTTGCGCTGACAGGTGATCATAATATCAATTGAGAACTTCACACTCGACAGGTTTTTCAGGGAAGCATTGGAATTTCTAGTGAATGATATCTGTCTCGAATATGACGTAAACAGCCTTTAATACTATGTTTCGAGTGGTAACTTTCTCAAAAAACCGATAACTTACGATTACGTCTGGTTGTCAAATTGAGCGAACCGTAGAATTTGATTAGCCGTCATGGAGGTTAAGTTCTTGTTGAAAGGTGATGGAGAGATGTTCGCGAATTGTCGATTTATGATCATTCTACTGATCTCGTGTGTGAGTTCGTCATCAGTTCTCGACGCTCAGGAACTCAACTGGGCCGCGAAAATGTTCGAAAAACAAAAGGTCGATTTTGGAGTCGTCGCCCGAGCGGCAGACACAAAATATCGACTGAAGCTCAAAAATATCTATCAGGAAGACGTTCATATCTCGAACGTCCGTACAACGTGTGGCTGTTCGGCGGCAAGTCCCTCGACGACTTTGCTCAAAAGTGCCGAAGAAGCTTATATCGAAATCCAGATGGACACCGAGAAGTTCATGCGACGGAAAGACTCGAACGTCATAATCACATTCGATGCACCAACTTTTGCCGAAGTCCGTATTCCCATCACTGCGTACATTCGAACTGATGTTGTGATTTCTCCCGGTGCTGCCAAATTCGGAGCGGTCGCCAAAGGGGAAGAGAATGTGAAGACTTTAGATATTGCCTACGCCGGTCGTCCCGACTGGACGATTAAAGAGGTCAAGTCTCCACGCGATTATCTGGAAGTGGAAGCAGTTGAAACCAGTCGTGATGCCAATGTCGGTCTGGCAAATTACAAACTCAAAGTCACCTTGAAAGATAATGCGCCTGCCGGATTGATTCGTGAACAGGTAATGCTCATCACCGATGATGCGAACAGCCCACAAGTTCCCGTGTTAGTGGAAGCCAAAGTTGAGTCGGCGTTTACTGTGACCCCAGAAATTGTCGCTTTAGGAACAGTCAAAGCGGGAGAAGAGAAGTCGTTCCGCCTGGTGGTCAAAGGTCGTCAACCATTTGCGATTAAAAGTGTCACCTGCGAATCAGAATATGACGGACTCAATGCCAGCATCACTGCCGATTCGGAACGCACCGTTCATGTCGTGCCGGTGATCCTCAAAGCTCCTGCCAATCCTGGTTCTGTGGAAGATCAACTTGTGATTGCCATCGTGGGACAGGACGATCCCATTACGATTCGGATGTATGGCGAGATTACAGAGTAGCAGAAAATTGGCTTCAGAAAATCCCGTCAACTGTTGTCGTATCACGATCTTCATCGGTCCGCGATGTCATCACTGCTTGATTCCCAACAAGCCTTTGATTCGCGCTCGAATCGATCGTCGAATCAAGTTGAGCCCACCCTTGAAGTTCATCTTTCCGAGATACAACTCAGGATGAACGACAGAAAGTGCCATCGAGTGATTGACGGGATCTGATCGATCCATTTTCAACCGACTGACCTGGTCCTCTTTGACAAACATTAAAATGTTTTGTCGGTACCACACCGGAATGCTTGTTTCGTTCCAAATTTTTTGTCGGACACAATCGACCACCACATATCCCTGTTCACGAAACAAACCTGCCCAGTAATCGGGCCATTGTTCGTTCAGATGTCTGACTCCTCCCTGTAAGGGAATCGCAGCAGAAAACAGAATAAAGTCTGACGCACTGACTTAAGATTTTACGAATGTGCTGGCCGCTTCGGGGGAGAGATGTTCGGCAACTTCCAAGGTCATTGCCAGATCATATTTTTTGTCGAGTGAGACGACTTCCTCGAAATTCGCTGAGCGAAATTCATCTGGCTCAATCTGTAACAATTTCTCATCTAACCACGGCCCCTCAAGCCCGAGAACGTCGTTGGCACCATAGTCTTTCAATGTGGAGACCCAGGTACCAACTCCGCACCCGAAATCGACGGCAGAATTCAGTTGAGGCAGTGTCTCGACGAAAATTGGCAAAATTTTGTTTGCAGCGTGTTTTGTTCGCTCGTGCCGATTTTTGAAAAACTCTTGTCGGTAATCACCACTCATAACAATCCTTTGAGATGAACACACTGAATTCGATGATCATTCATAATGAATCAGGTCTCTGACTCATTTCAGTGTTGGGGAATTACAAAAGAAAAAAGAGACCACTCAACCTTAACAATTTATTCTTTTCTCGAAACCACAACCATTGAGCGTCCGTAAAGTGCTGCAGGACAGTTCTCAAACTGAGTGAGCTCCGTTCCATATTTTTTCTTGGTATACCAACGAATAAACGGAGCTAACCAGCTCAACAACAAAGAATATTTCTGATGTTTATCAGTTTCTATCTTGGTGAGAGTCAAGTTGGCCTTATCCAGAATGAACCGATATCGGTTCGGAGTAAAGGCTGCAATGTGTTGATGCACAGGATCATCGACTCCTGGAGTTAACGGGCCATGTGAGTAGAAATGTCCCGAGAAGAGGAACCGCATCCGCGATTTGAGCGACATGATATTCGGCGTCGAAAAGAGAAAGACTCCCTCCGATTTCAAGATACGAGAAATATCTTGAAACAAACTCAAATGACTTTCCAGATGTTCTACAACTTCGATGGCCAACACGAGATCGAATGAATTATCGTCGTATGGAAGCGGTTCGTGAAGATCTGCCTTTAGACATTCCACTTCAGGAAAGCAAAATTCCTCCGGAAAGAGATCGCACGCTGAGACATGATAACCAGCTTCAACAAGCTTCTGTGATAATGCCCCCTCTCCTGCTCCTAAATCCAACACTCGAATTGTTTTATCGGGGGGAACTGTCCGAGTGATAATTTTCATCAACAGTTCATGTTTACCAGGAATCGCAATGGCCTGAGGGGCATCTGTCATGACACGTCAAATCCTTTTGCCAGGGAACATTCAAACAGAAAATCCCGGATCGTCCTTGATACAGTTTCTTGATGAAATCTCAATGGCGAATTCTAGTAGGTGCGTCCTTACCCACTCACTTTGAGCGGAAATTATTATGCGGCTCTCTTGAGGGGAGCGACCACTTGCTCTTCCGAATTTGCAGACGTGCTCGCATTGGTTTCAATCTCCCAAAGTTTCAGACACTTCAGCAAAGCCGATGCTGCAGAAAGAGATGAAATCGCGAAGCCAGCCTTTCCGTCCAGAAATCCACGCTTCAAGATATAATGTCGAATGAAGCGAAACGCCGGTCGAAAGACTAAGTCGGTGAGACGAAAACGCCGCCCTTTCCGATAAACGTCGTTTGCTCCCCACGTGGTATATCTCTCCATCTTTTCCATATAGTGAGAGAAGGATCTGAACGTATGATGAAGTAGCGAATGTTTCAGTTTCCCCAACTGTTCCGGGGCGACATCAAGCTGAGGATGAACGTTCTTGGGTTGATAGCGACATGTGTTCCGAAAGAGCCGAACGGCTCCATCGCTTTGCCAGCCGGAGTATCTGATACGTTGACCCATAAAAAAATTGCGTCTCGGCATCCAATAGGCCAACTTTTGTGTCGACTCTAATGTCGATTCCTTCATTTGTATGATTTCAGCAGCCAACTCAGGAGTGACCCGCTCGTCTGCATCCACTACCAATACCCAATCGTTGCTTGCGTGAGGAATACACCAATTATTGAAATTGGCGTAGTTCACGTATTCCTCCCGTTGGATCAATCGGCAATCCGTCCAGATTTGCACCAATTCAATCGTCCCATCGGTCGAGCCGGAATCTGCGACAATGATTTCGTCAGCGATTTCACGTACAGAAGCCACGCATTCCTCAATGTTGGGAAGTTCGTTCTTGCAAGGAATGATAACTGTCAGGGGGGTGTGATTCATAAGTCGGTCCTTGTCTGATGAGTTCCTGATGACCACTGGGGCAAATTCACCAAGAAGCGGGATCCCAAGGTATCAGGCGGCTTTTGTAATTTTGACTCTCAACACGTTTTGATAAATTTCCAAATTCTTGCCGACCATTTGGTCGGAAGTAAAAAGTCGAAGTGCCCGATTCCATGCTCTCTGCACTCGTGCATCGCGTTCTTCAGAAGATGCATTCAGGACTTCGAGCAGGGCACTAGACAATTCACTCGCGCTTTTCGGTTCTGCCATCCACGCCACTGGTTTTGTTTCTGGCTCGTAGGTCTCTCCTGTCAAATCTGGAATCCCACCTGCGCGAGTTGCTACGACGGGACGCCCGGCAATCATGGCATCGATGATTGATGTGCAGAGCCCTTCCATATGTGACGAAATCACCGAGAGATCGCATGCCGCCATCAAATCGGGAACATCATCCCGGAATCCTAAAAACATGACTCGATCACTGATTCCTATCGAGGCGGCATGAGTTTTCAGTTGTTCTGTGAGGTCTCCATCACCGGCCAAGGCAAGCCTGGTTTCAGGGTGAGCCATGAGTACCTCAGGCATGGCATCGAGTAGGAACCGATGCCCTTTGTGATCAGTGAGCGTTGCGACACTCAAAATCAGGTTTTCGTGATCTTGGAGTCCGAGGGACGTTCGACCTCGCTCACGATTTCCTTCCTGCATTCGTGTTGGGTCGACGCCACTCTGGGCCAGTGCGAGTCGTTCAGGGAGTACTCCACCTTGTTCGCAAATTTCGGCAATCACGGTCGAAATGCAAACCACCCGGTCAACCAAATTATTGTAATGCCAGCTTCCGCTGATCTGATAATCAACGCGTCGCGTGCAAACGCGAACCGGGATCGGATACCAGACGCTTCCCAAACCAATTGTGGTCATCGCGTGAGCGTCGTTGTAGTGCAATACGTGAGGCTTAAACTTCCAGACAGCAAGCCGGATATTGACCAATGTTCGTGGCGTCCACCCTTTTTTAGGATAGGTGTAGACTTGGAATCCGGCCTTTTTCATTCTCTTGGCGAAGTCACCGCTTTCCAACGCGATAATCCGACAATCGTGACCACGCGCACGTAATCCTTCGACCAATTGTCGAGCTTGTTCTTCACCACCATGCCAACCTCGTTCTGTTGACGCCAACATGATGCGCAGCGGTTGCGAGGTGGCGTCGTTGGAACGAAGACCTTGCGGAGTCTTAAATGGAATGACATCTGCGGACATGCGGCTTGCCTGAGGCAAAATATTACGATTTGGAAGCAGTTTATTAGAAGATATTTCCAAATCGGTCAATAGCGTCCGCAGTTTTCACGTCGGCCTAAAATACCTCAAAAACAAGTGTATTAGCCCTCTAGTCACTGTACTCTCTTGAGGCGAATCCGGCGATATTCCATCTGTCCACGATCGCCTTCCAAGCCGATAGGACCTGTTGGCGGGACGGCCATATCATCGGTCAAAAGTTCACCGTTACACGTCGCGTGTGCGACGCCGTCTTTCACGAACACGATCAACTCGTTCCAGTCCCCCGTTTTGAAGTTTTTAAGGTCTTTATAAGGGCCGGCGAGCGGATAGTCGCGACATTGCAATTGTGGCTGCCGAATGAAAACACCGCTGTCGGCATTGGGAGTCGCCCGGAATTCAAGTTTCAGAATAAAGTCGTCTCCAAATTCTTCGATGGTCCAAAGTTGCTGAATCCGACGCCCTTCCGCGGGAGTTTTGACGACCAATCGTCCGTTGATCGCTTCGTATCGTCCATCGTTGCTGACAGTCTTGCCATCAAAGGAAATCGCTTCTTTGATCTCAACAAAGACAGGGGCACCGGGACGAGGTTTCTTGGGCTGTTTCCGGGGTGGAGTCGGGCGGAATCCCCAACCCGTGAGATCTTTGCCGTTGAAGAGACTCACAAAACCTGTTTCTGGCCGGAAGTCATCCGGTTCGGTTTCAACAAAACCGAGTGTGGCAAACACTGGAGAGACCGCGGCAGCCCAGCGGTCGTAACCCTCTTTGTTGAGATGGAGCAGATCGGGGAACCATTGTGGTGTTGCATCACCTTCGGCATTCGCAAAGAGCGTCCACGTATCGACGACTGTTATTTGTGAATCACCATTAACCGTTGCATCGTACAATTGATTGACTTTGGCAATCGTCTCTTTAGGACGTTTCTTACTATCTGAACTGGGGAACATACGGCACAAGACAATCGGCATTTCGGGATTGTGCTTCTTGAGCGCTTCTATGATCTTTGCGAAGTTACGACCAATGGCGGCGGGATCGACACCGACTTCAATGTCGTTGGTTCCCATCAACATCACCACAGCACTTGGGTTGAGAGAGAGGACGTCTTCTTCAAGGCGTATCAGCATGCCACGGGTGGTGTCTCCGCTGATCCCACGATTGGCGAGTTTCATACCCGCAAAATGACCACGAAAATCATCTCCCCAACCTTGCGTGATCGAGTCACCGAGAAAGACAACCGCTTTTTGATCCTGTTCAATTTTTTTTGACCAGGCAGTGCGGCGTGTCTGCCAACCTTTGACATAGCCAGGATAACTGCGAAGTTCTCCTTCTCCGGGAAGACCCTCTGCCGAAGTGGGCAGGGCGTATTTGTCTTGGGCGAAACAGGAAATTTGAAATGTGGTGAGAATAAGAAAGCAGGTGATGAATAGAGGAGCACGTTTCGGCATGGTGTGGATTCTTTCAATCATTGGCTCTGGTGCGAAGTCTCCCAGATTACTCCATTTTGAAAGCCGGTTCCACAATGTATTCCAAGAGAAATCACGAGGGGAATGAAAGGTCTCGGCGGTCTCTACTCTCTGCGACACACGGCGATGTAAGAAATAAATTGAGAACTTACTGGGATTCGTGCATGATGAGTCTCTCTGACATTCCTGCACACCCAATCCTGAACAGCCAAGAATGCAAACCATGAATCACGCTCGTTTTTCCGGCTTTGTCTATTTCCTCATCTTTGTGCTGATGCTGAAAGCTGCCATTGCTCAACCCCTCGATTCCGAAGAGGCAGACCGCATCAAAAAGGCAGAAGCGATTGCTGATCTCGCTCTCGTTCCTCCCACGCTGAATACAAATCCGCTTCCCGAGTACGATTACGATAAGCTCGATTATGGCATGACCATCGGAATCGAACGGACGCCGGGCGGGCGATTGTGGGCTTGCTGGGTGGCCGGTGGAGATAGTCCCAAAGCTTTCTTTGTGTTGGCAACCAGCGACGATCAGGGAGAGAGTTGGTCGTCGCCTCGCCTTGTTCTCGATTCGCATGCTGACGACCTGCCCGTCGATCGCAGCATTCTCGTAGGGAATCTGTGGACAGATCCGCTCGGTCGCCTCTGGCTGATCTTCGATCAATCGATGGATATGTTTGATGGTCGTGCCGGTGTGTGGGCCACCGTTTGTGAAAACCCCGACGCCGACAATCCAAAATGGTCTCTCCCACGTCGCATCTGGCATGGAGTGACTCTCAACAAACCGACGGTTCTCTCCAATGGAGAATGGATGTTGCCGATTTCTCTCGATCAACGTCCGGGGTTTCGGATGTTCAAAGGCTGTTTTCAGGAACTCGACCCACTGCGCGGAGCCAATGTGTTTGTCTCCTCCGATCAGGGAGCAACCTGGAATCGTCGCGGAGTCGTGCAGTTTCCCAACCCTGACTGGCACGAACACATGATCGTCGAACGCAAAGATGGATCATTGTGGATGTTGGCCCGCACCAGAAAAGGGATCATGCAGACCACATCAACAGATGGCGGAAAGACCTGGGCAACGCCGACTGAGCCAGCCAACATTCGTCAGCCCAACGCCCGCTTTCACGTTCGCAGAATGAAATCGGGTCGCATCCTACTCATCAAACATGGAGACCAGATCGATGCCCACAAGGGGCGTGTCCAACTCTCGGCCTGGCTCTCAGAAGACGAAGGGCATACGTGGCAAGGTGGCTTGGTCATCGATGAACGAAAAGGAATCTCATACCCCGACGGGTTTCAGGCTCCCGACGGTACGATCTACATTTCGTATGACCGGAATCGTGCGACCGATGGAGAAATTCTGCTCGCTCGCTTCACCGAAGAGGACATCATGGCCAAGGAACTCGTCGCTCCCGACTCGCGACTGAAGATGCTGATCAGCCGACCGTTGGCCAAACGAAAGAAAAAGTAAACGTCCAAGTCCGGTCGCCGCAGTCGGTCAAGTAGTCCCTGCCTACTTCGATGCGCATCGTCACAACAACCGATAAATTGAGCATCGCATCTATCGGGGGTTTTGCTTCACAGAGCAATCCCGTCACGCAAACGCAATAATATCTTACGTGAGACCGATCATGGAGTTGTCGCCGGTGGATGCAGGGCGTCGGTCAGTGGCTTGCCGTCAGCGTGTGTGTATTTTATCCCAAGCAACTTGGCAATGGTCGGGGCGATTACGGTATTTTCAACGGTTGGTAATTTGATACCGGGTCGAATGCCGGCTCCAGAGATGATGCACATCGCCTTCATCTTTGGTGATTTCGCCAGAAAGCCGTGCGAGCCGAGTGAGGTTCGTGCTTCTTTGTGGGAGGCGACGAGCGTGTCACCTTCAACCGATCCCGAAACCGCATATCCATCCTTGGCAACCAGAATCGCGTCGGGAGATTGATCGTAGTCGCGTGGATGAGGCAGTCCCACCTCGTCAAATCGGTCTGGTAGCAATACGTCTGCCACTCCCTCCTGATCGAGGAACATCTTTCTGAAATCCATGGCCGCCTGCGGAGCTTCTAACGGATTGGTGCAGTACACCAGCCCAATGCCTCCTTCGGGAATCACATGCACCTGGGCCTGAGTCAGTTTCCCGTTTTCGACCGACAAGAGATTCGCTTGCCGGAGTAACACATTGGGCCGGATCGCATTGGGGGTCGTGGTGAATCCGTGATCCGCCAGCACAATCAAAGTTGTTTGCTCACGAATGCCGGCGTCATCAATCGCCGAGAGAATCCGGGCCAGACACATGTCGGCATAGGCATTGGCTGTGTAACCCGCCTGTGTCTGCGCGCCCAAGCTGTGGTGTGTCGCATCATTATTCAGCAGATGCACGAGCATCAGATGCGGCTTTCGCTCTCGAATCAGATGGCAGGCCGCTTCGGTCCAGACATAGTCCAAACCGACAATGCTGGCTTTACGAAATGACGCGTGTGATTCATCGGTCAAGAGTCCCTTTTCGATAAGCTCAGTCCGTAGTCGAGGCGTGGTATAATCGAGTGAGTTGGGGACGTCCGGGAATTGATCGTCGAATGACTTTGAACCACGCGTGCAAGGCCAGTTGACCTCAGCTGTAATCAGGCCCGCTGCATGGGCGGCATCTGCGATCGTGGGAATCTTGACCAAATCACTCTGGTCACGGTGTGAGTCAATCGTGACCGGGACTCCAATGCCTCCGCGAACGAGGACGCCATTCGCCAAGACACCGTGTCTGCCGGGCTTCACACCAGTCAGCAAAGTCATGTGATTGGGCCAGGTCACCGAAGGATCGGAAACGATCATTCCTCCCTCAATCATGCACCCTTCACGAGCCAGGCGACGTATCGTGGGAAGAGGAACTTTGGGGTCATCAACAAGATATCCCGCGAACCCGTCAATGCTCACAACGACCACATGCCGTTGGGGTTCGGCAGCATCGGCGAAAGACTGATTGATAAACCAGACCGATGTCGCGAATAGTAACGTGTAAGTCCAACAGCATTTGCTTCGCATCAGAACACACCCCTCATTTCGTCCAGTTCACATTAAGCGTCACACCAGGCATCCCCGAGATCTCCAGGAGAGAACCTGATGCGTCTCCGACGAAGGCCGCCTTGTTTCGATGCACTCACCGTAACCGGAGGTACGATCAATTTCGACATAATTCGCCTGTTCTCGGTCTGTACGTCTTGAGAGTCGGTTTGTCGCTAAAAAAACTGGGATGTAGATCGCAGAATCTAATCGCAGTGGAGGAACTTGCAAATCATGGCAGAAAAATTGAGACTCAATCAGCATACGGAGTTCCGTTCTCTCGCAACAGCATTTCTGGAATTCACCGCCAAAATTTCAATAGCGAGAAATACTCACTCTTTGAGTGAGTCGATGCGATTGGACAATAATCACTTACAAAATAACGACTTCCCGGATTATTCCGAGAAGTCGTTTGTGGTGACTCAATCACCGAATGGGGCTGACAGGAATCGAACCGAATTCCGTAACCGATAGTGGCAGCATCGACTTACAGCAATCGTCCGAATCAGGCGCTGCAGAATCCGGTGCAGTTGGCCCCGATTCATGTCAGATTGACAGCCGGCTGCAGGTGATCATTGACGCCTGGCCGAGTCTGTCGGATGAGTCAAAGTCTGAAATCGAAAGCATCATAGAATCAACCACTGATGAGGAGTGAAAACTATTCCTTGCATTTCTGGTCACCAATGCCGAGATTGTGATCTCCAAAGCTCATACTCGTTAATTTGGTGTCTAATATGAAATCGGGTGATATCCCTGACTATCAGCAGTTTATGTTGCCACTGCTTGAGGTTCTGTCAGACGGGAAAGTTCATCGACTGCGAGACCTAGTTCCAATTCTTGCATCAAAGTTTGAACTTCCTGAAGACTGTCGAAATGTCCTGCTAAACAGTGGTCAGCCCGTTATTGATAATCGAGTCGGCTGGGCACGCTCTTACCTTAAAAAAGCAGGGTAGGTTAATAATCCTAAGCGCGGTTACGCCCAGATTACAGAAAGTGGACGTGAGGTACTCAATCGCCAACCGGAAATAATCGACAAGAACTTCCTCAAACAATTCGATTCATTTATTGAATTTATTACTCCCTCAGAATCACCGGATATCGATTCTCAACCTGAACAGCGAAGTGAAGCTGTAGCAGAAAACGAGACACCAGAAGAACAAATCGATTCGGCTTCGGAGGAACTCAAAAAAGCATTAGCCGATGATGTCCTTGATTTGGTCAAGCGATGCTCGGCAGCATTCTTCGAGAAGCTAGTTGTCGATTTGCTTGTGGCAATGGGATACGGTGGAACTCTGGAAGATGCCGGTCACGTGATGGGTAAATCTGGGGATGGTGGTATTGATGGACTGATCAAAGAAGACAAACTCGGTCTGGATAATGTCTGTATTCAGGCGAAACGATGGACAGAGAACACGGTAGGTAGGCCCGTTGTGCAATCCTTTGCAGGCAGTATGGAAGGATTCCGAGCCCGTAAAGGTGTGATGATCACAACCTCGACCTTCTCCAAAGATGCTTATGAGTACGTCGGCAACATTGAGAGGAAGATAGTTCTCATTGATGGAAAACTACTTGCTGAATTGATGATCGAGCACGATGTCAGTGTCTCAGGCTATCGGACCTATCAACTCAAACGAATTGATACTGATTACTTTCCAGAAGATGTCGATTGACCCCTGTACCCCTCTCAACTGCCTGCGGATCTCTGCGGCTTCGGGAGTGGTTATTGTCGGTAGGCTGTAAGGTTTGATCCCACCCCGGGTGTGTACATGCCGTAATTGCCATAAACCCTTACGCATATAGAGTCTATGGTGATCAGTCGCCCGTCGGATATATACACCTTTCTGGCTGAATCGCTGGACTCATTGCTTACAGAATCGGGGGGGGGTGATTGGATCGAATCTGCTCTGAGTTCCCCCCTCCGATGAGTTAAGTGCGACGCTCCCAGATTTCAACAAAAAGGCGAAAAAGGGACCCTGAGAGTTTCCCGAACGTGTGGTTCTGTCTGCAAGGCGATGAATGTCGAAAGGGATACATACGATCACAACATTAACACGTATTGCAGCTGTGAGAAAAGCGTGCCTCACTTCAAGTGGATCTTGTGTGAGCTATGTGGGCGATCAATTGCCGAAAGCAGGGGGAGGAAGAACCCCCCAAAAAGTTCCTGTGAGTCACGATCTGACCACCATTGCGAAGCCGCATCTGCCCGATCTGGCTGGAAGGACCCGTTTGGTTGTTGAAAACGGTCTGAACGGTAGATTAGTCTTTGGTCTGCAATGAAAAGTCTTGGCAAAGTCGATCTGTCAGCAGATACCCGTGAATTCCCTGACGCTCCCGGTATCTACTTTTTATGCCTTGGACAGGGAATCCGATACGACAAGGGTTTCTCTCCAATCCTCTACATTGGATCCACCAAGAGTTTTAGGGACCGTCTGAAGAATCACCGTACCAGTTCGCATAATCTGGGAATAACTCTGTTACAGCAGAAGTATCAGAAACTCATCTTTTGTGATCTCTACGAATTCTCAGCGCTTAACCGAGATCAGTTATACGCTGTTGAAGAATCAGCCCTACGAGAATTTCACCGAGTCTTTGGAGTGCTCCCTCTTCTCAATGCCGCTGTTCCTGCAATTGCTGTCCAGAAACGACTGAAATGCCCTTTCAGATTCCAGGAGCCTAACTCGAATAGTATCTTGCAACCATCTGATCTTATCGATCAAGTTTATGGCCTCGAATTTTCAAGAAACGTGATAACGCCTGCGGATTTCAATAACGTCGATTTCATATCCGATGAGGAGTTCAATTCGTTTCGGCTGCCTACAAAATGGGACTATCGGGAAGAGCAAGAGAAAATCAGATACGAAAAGCTCAACGAAGAAGAAAAGCTGATTGAGGACAAGCGAACTGACCCTCAATATCGAATGCTGACGATCTTGGATGTAGCATCGTGGGATGTCCCCAAAATTGTGGAACTCATAGAAGTCAGTAAGAGATTGAAAAAAGCCAAGTATCGCTCAGAAAGAGTCTTCACGTACATCACCAGACAAGCCAATCTCAGTGATCATCTCACATGGGGAGAAGTGGCGGTGGTTTTGGCCAGAAGTGAGTCAGGTGGCTGGGTTGCTAATCACGGGGTCGAATACAAGATTCGGAATACTTCTGAAGTCTTGGGGCGAGCCACTGCAACCCCTCTTGGATTTTTTGGCTGGGATTTAGGGACCGAACTCCAAAGACATGTTCCAAGGTACTCAAATATCACTCGTGAAATCTTGGGGATGATGCCCGATTCAGAGACTGATAACAACAAACACATTTCAATCTCTCAGAAGTATGATCGATATCGTGAACAATGCATCGATGTTGCAGAAGGCTTGTATTATTTTGCTTATCAAAAGTATCGAAAGAGATTACTGTTTTGAAATAATCTGAGAAATCACGGGTTGCTGAGGTCGGTTGCAAACGGCTGAGGCATGAATGGGCCGGCTGAGTTGTCGCGTTTACCACCATCTCCGCGACGCTCCCGGCCCGGCCCGCTTGGAAAGGTGGTGGAAGTTGCTCAGCGTGCAGGATTTCTTTGAGTTGTATCTTGATCTCCATACTCTTTGGGAAATTTCCCACAATGTTCCCGAAACTCCAATCGCAGAACGTCTAGATGAAGACCTAAATATCGCAACCAACATGGATGCGAGGCTTGCTTCTAAGCTAATTGAGATTCTTGATTCAGAACGCTTCGATCGATTTGAGGAATACGAATGGTTTGCGGACTTATACGAGGGGCTGCGAACACTTCTGACGGCTGCGTCTCAACGGGAATGTGAAATTGCAGAAAGACTCTTGGATACAGGATGCTTAGGTGTCGGAAGTTACATGGAACAGTTGAAATTGCGATTGTTTGGAGCTTGGGGAAAAGCGTTTTTCGAGATCTATGTCCCCAATGATGTTGCTTGTCTAACTGAAGAGGATGTTCGTGAGTTTAAAAGGATCAAAGAAACCCTCTTGGCCGGAAGAGTGGACCGAGCGATAGACCTAGTCCGAGACGCAAATACTGCAAGGACTCAGTACACGCTCTTTGAAAAATCCTTCAGCCTGAAAGCCGGGCAAGGTGATTTGGTGAAGATTGGCAATAGAATGAATCAATTCAGGTTTCTCAAACTGCTCATGGAGAGGCCAAATGAGTATGTCCCAGTCCTAGATATTCTTGATGAACTCGGCAAGAGAGATGACTCAAATGTTGCACCAGCCACAAAATTGAGACTGGTGAAGTTCCTTTACGAAAGCGGTTTCGACGATCTCGCATCCTCAATTAAATCGAATGAAGGCCATTATGGACTTTTCTTCCCTGAAGAAAATCTGAAGATCGAATAGAAACCTACATGTTCTTGTTGGATTTGTAGATCCCATCTCAGACTTGGCTGCACTGATTAGTCCAGACTGCGATATGGGCGAGCATGCCATGGAGTATGACAAGTATTTTAAAGAGGTCCCGACACTCCAACTTCACACGCCCAAACCAAATGATAAATTCCAAGCGTACCTCAGATTGAAAACAGAGGAATGGGTGCCGGTTAATTCAAAAGTCAATTACGACGGCAGTTTTCTGGAATTCGAGTCCGAGACATACGTTGCAGGCGGAGCATCAGGAGGACCGATCATCAACTCAGAAGGGGAAGTTGTGTCGATAGTCTCTAATAGTGACGAAGGGGACCAGACTGGCCCATACATAGGACGCGGTCCAATCCCTGAACTTTGCCTACCAGAACGGATTTTAAAAGAATTCTTCTAGGATGATCATGACTGAGTCCTGTCAGGCTAGTTTTTCACTGACGTTCTGAGCAGTCTGGTCACATGAACGATCTGAATCAGCATTACGCCCTGTTGCTCGATCTTCGATTTTCTAGCTCTTTGTCAATTGTTTTACAGGTGCATTATTTTGTTAGCTGACGGCTGTTTCGGTTTCCATGCCAGTTCCCTTCTTTTGTCGAAGCTATCTCCAGTCAATCTTGGCAGTCCTCTTCTCCAGGTCCACGAACACCGAGGCGTG
>Ga0181597_10000867_pt1 | contig 34313 bp, 32 predicted proteins | sample 041ome_5_FD_148647 | JGI IMG/M metagenome (GOLD analysis project Ga0181597, IMG submission 148647) | Coastal salt marsh microbial communities from the Groves Creek Marsh, Skidaway Island, Georgia - 041403US metaG (spades assembly) | ecosystem: Environmental > Aquatic > Marine > Intertidal zone...
TTCTTGGGTTTGTCTATTCGCAATCAAATCCGAAATACCAACACTATATGAACTTGTTGTCATATATTCAGTAATAACGTTTTGCAAGTCATCGATGAATTGTGCTGCAGACATATGACCGTAATCGTTGAAAATGCGATGAATAATGCCCTTAGTGGATGAACCGAGCATAGATTTTTCTAATTGTCCGCGCATATATTTACCATTTTTGATCTCCATAATATTATTTGATGTTTCGGGATCTTCATCACTATCAAACAACTTGGTTTTATTTTTCAAAGTAATAGGTTTCATAATCTGTGAAAGGATATCAAAATTTGTGATTTGCTTTTTGTTTTCAAAAAGGGACTTGGCATCTACATCTTTTATCATCATAAGTAAATTCATTGCTTCTTTTGGTGTAAATGTAATATTTGGACGTGTAAAACGATAAGAACCAAGCATAGAATCTTGGAAAATACCGATAATTGGTGCATTACTTGCCGGACTAACAATTTGATAAGGGGTTGCGGCAATTTGCTTTAGTTCTGTTTCTGCCAAAATATTCTGAGGCATATGCATATTCATCTCATCACCATCAAAATCAGCATTGTAAGGCTTTGTATTTGCTACATTCAGTCTGAATGTATCGCCCTTCTTCATAACCTTCACGATATGACACATCATAGACATACGATGAAGACTGGGCTGCCTATTGAAAAGAACACCATCTCCATCCATCATATGACGATGAACGACATCACCGTGTTCTAGGCGAATAGAATCGCGATCCATATATCGCAACGAAATATTTTCTCCATTTTTGCGCTGTAGGATTTTGGCACCCGGATATTCATCGGGTCCATTTTGGATGAGTTTTGTCAAGAAATCAATGTTGCGCTCGTTCACTACAATCGGTTTCGTAATATTCATAGCCACTTTCTTTGGAACACCCAGTTGTTTGATAGACAAGTTGGGATCGCCAGTAATAACAGAACGCGCACTAAAATCCACACGTTTTCCCATCAAGTTGCCACGAATACGTCCAAATTTACTATTTAAACGATCGGCAATACATTGTAAAGGTCGTCCTGAACGCTGTTGCATAGGTGCGGAACCTTTGACTTTATTATTGGCAATCATAGCTACGAAATATTGGAGATTAGTTGTAAGACCATCTATGACATTTGAGTTTGTATCATCCGATTCCAGTTTATTGCGAAGCTCGTTGTTTGCTTTGATGATATTGCTATAAATATGTGTCAAATCATCTTCACTACGCTGTTGTGCGTCGTGTTTGACAGAAGGACGCATCGCTGGCGGGGCAACAGGAAGCGCTTGACAAACAAACCATTCAGGGCGAGACCATACAGGACTAAACCCCATAAAATGGATATCATCATCACTAATGCGTTTGAATATTTTGATAATCATTTCAGGCGTTAATGTAATTGTAACGTTGTCATCTTCGCTACCTTTATCCTTCCATTCTGCTATAATTGTAGCAAACGAAGTAACCGGCATTTTTATATCAGGAACCTTACATCCACAACCCTCCTCGTTGTAATCTCCGCAAAAGTGGATATTGTTTTTATTGATATGACTGTATACATATTGCCATCTGTCACTATCGTTGTATTCCAAAATATGAGTATGATGTTTTTTACTAATGAGGAGTTTACTACATTTCAAACAAATACATTTACAAATTTTAATAATTTCTTTAATATGTTGGATGAAGAATACGGGTCGGGCAAGTTCAATATGTCCGAAATAGCCGGGACAATCAATGTAATTATATCCATCTGTGGGACATATGTATCCAGGTTCAAGGACACCCATTCGTGGGTCAAATAGACCTCCGATGTCGGGTTTATTGTTGATGTATGTGTTTCGTGATGTGATTTCCACGACAGAATTCTTACGAATTTCTTCGGGAGACATCATACTAAATTGGATACCAATAACCTTTGAAGGTTCCATTTTCTAAATACTATATATTATATAGTGTTTATATTATTTCATTTATGAATCAATTTTATTCAAGCAAAAATATCATAACATAAAATTGAATCAACAAGGCGGATTATGGTATTTGCACATAATTAATACATTACCAGCATGACGAAAATTACCGATACTACCAAGCGCACGCGCGAAACGAAGGCAAAAAATACAAAAAATACAAAAAATAGAAACACCAAGAAAGAAATGAAAAAAAAGAAGTATCATAGCTCGGATAGCGAGAGTGAAGATGAGGATTGGATTAAGCATTTCATTGGAGACAGCGATTACGATGAAGATGATGATAGTGACTATGTGGACGAGGAAGAGGAAGAGAGTGATGAAGATGACAGCGATGAAGAGGACAGTGATGAAGAGGAAAGTGATGAAGAAGATGTCAAGAAGAGTAAGAAAAATACTAAGAAGGTAAGTTCAAAAAAAAATATTTTGGGACACGACGCAGTCCAAGAAATTATTTCAAAGTTGATACCGTCCAAGTATATGAGCGATAAAGTGAAAAAAAATAAAAAGGGCAAGCGACTTTCAAAGAAAGAAGAAAGCAGTGATGAGGAAAGTGAAGAATACACAGAGGAAGACGAAAATGAGGAAGAGGATAGTGAGGAGGAAACTGAAGAGGATACAGAGGAAGAGGAAAATGAAATTATATTCCTTCTTGGAGGGGGAGGAGGTGAGGAAACGTATAATTCCAAAGACGACAAATATGACTGTAATAGCGATGACGAGGAAACATTTATGAAAGAAAACTATCAGAAGATTGAACTTCCAGAGAATTTTGACAAGGAAAGGAAGACATCAAAGAAGACAAGAAAACCGAAATCCGAACAAGAAGAACAAAGTGAGGATGATGGCGATGACATAGATAATTCTGTTGAGAAAGAATATCTTGAATTGCGAGAGCTTAAGAGAGATCTTACCGATAAATTGAAAAAGCGCCCTAAAAGCAAGATTTTGGCAAAGGCGATCGCAGATTACGACGACCAAATCAAGGAGTTGGTAAAGGAAAATCGTATCAAGAATACAAGGAAATACCACAAATTGATTCATAGTTCCGATAAGAGAACGAATGAAGTGGATTATTTCAAGACAAAAATGTCTCATAAAGAACAGATCCAAGTATTGCAGGAAATGAAGCGAATCAATCAGCATATTAATATTGATAAGCCGTATCGAATTTCTTTGCTAACATCGTCTATTCCTCCACAATTTAAAGCGATTGCTCTCCAGAAGTTGAATGTTTTGAAAAATATGGATCCAGGAGACCCTGAATACTATAAACTAAAACATTGGGTAGACGCGTTTATGCGTATTCCATTCAATCGTCATAGAAGTTTGGAAATTACTTTGGAGTCTGGAAAGGAAAAGTGCCAAGAATATATGTTGAATGCGAAGGATATGTTGGATAAATGTGCGTATGGTTTGAATGATGCCAAGATGCAAATTATGCAAATGATGGGTCAATGGATTTCAAATCCCAATTCGATGGGTACAGCAATTGCGATTAAGGGTCCTATGGGTACAGGTAAAACCACACTTGTAAAGGAAGGAATCAGTAAAATTATGGATCGCGAATTTGCGTTCATCGCTCTCGGTGGAAATAGTGATGCAAGTTTCTTGGAAGGGCATTCATATACATATGAAGGAAGTAGTTGGGGTAAAATCGTCCAGATTTTGATGGAATGTAAATCGATGAACCCAATCATTTACTTTGATGAGTTGGATAAGGTAAGTGATACACCAAAGGGTGAGGAAATCATCGGTATATTGACACACTTGACAGATACATCGCAAAATAGCGAATATCACGACAAATACTTTTCAGACATTTCGTTTGACCTAAGTAAATGTTTGTTTATATTCAGCTATAATGATGAAAGCAAGGTCAATCCAATTCTTCGTGATAGAATGTATCGTATCCAAACAAAGGGGTATGATATGAAGGAGAAGATGATTATTGCGAAGGATTATTTGATGCCTAAAATTAGAGAGCAAGTGAATATAACCGCCGAAGAAGTGATTATTCCGGACGAAACACTCCAATACATCATATCAAATGAAGCGTTGACATTCAAAGAAGATGGTGTTCGTAATTTGAAGAGGTGTTTGGAAATTATCCATACGAAACTGAATTTGTATCGTCTTGTAGATAGCGATAATAAGATGTTTGAGGATATGAAGATGAAAGTAGAGTTTCCATTTACAGTTACAAATGAGTATGTAGATACAATGATTAAACACAACGATAAAATGAACCCGAGTTTGTTCGGACTGTATATCTAAACGTTGAAAATAACGTATACATATTTTGATTACAAAACATTATTACTTAGATGTTTTTTATTTATGCGTTACCGCCGCGTGTTTCGAACATTTTTTTCATATTGTCATCTACATTAATCCATCCAGTAGTAGTAGTTAAATTGGTAGGATGAATGTCTTTCGACCCTTTTTTGGTGGAAATATCATCTAGCTTTTTTTCACTATTGGGGGATGCATAATAACCAGGCATTCCACTTACGACGTAATCTTCAGAACCATCTTTGTTAATATTTTTATCACCTTGTGGTTCAAATCCTTCAAATGGGTATTCGCGTGAGAAATAGTTTAGAGGGTGATACGGACTAAAATAAGAAGAAGCAGTCATTGCGTTGAATATAATAATCGCAACAATAACTATTAATATTAACCAATACTCGTTTTCAAGTTTCATTATATATAAATATCATATATTTTTCGCGATTACCCATTAAATATATTGTTTATATTTTTTCAAAATAAGGGATTGTTTTTTTATGTTCTGATATGTCTCTTTGTCTGAATGATAATTAGAGAACAGAGTTTTTGATTTTATTTTATATTTGAACCAATTGGTATTAAACACGTCAATTGTATATTCATGTAATTTCAAAGCAGCTCTACTAAATCTAAACGAAATAATATTATCGTATTGAAAATAAATAATAAGTAAGATGAGTATAAATCCAAATATTAATGTGTAATTCATAATATATATTCTATTGGTATAAAATATACATAAAAAAACCAATATATTAAACAGTATAGAATGAATGCAAATGAAAAACTCCAACTCAAGAAGATGATAAGCGAAGCAGATTGCGACGATAATACAGAAGCAATACGTCGTTTAAAGCATAGTACAAGAATTCGTGATGAACTAAGAAAAATAGACACCCTACGCAATACAAATAAAGATATGGATAAAGAAAACTTTTCATTCTTATGTATTTCCGAATGTAATTTCTTATACACGAATTATTCCGATATTTTTCATAAGGCAGTAGCAAACGAATTGGATTATATGTTAATGACAAAGGTATTAACTGTATTAAGACAAATAGAAGAGGGTAACGTGGACCAACACGAGGGTTCGGTATTGGTAGGTAAATTATTGAAAGAATTATATGTAGATAGTGCATTACGAAGAGCGGATAATTTAGATAAACAAAATGAATCAGAAGAAAAACAAACGCTCTATGATGGTAAACAAATTTCTTGGAAAGAATACAAATTATCTAAATAATTGAATTGGTATAGTTATATAAAGTGATGTTTCGTATACAACTATATAAATATGATTAGTGATAGTGTTTTTGCTCTTTCTGATGAATCTATGAAATATGCTGTCCTTAACTTGGCTGTCATGGGTGATGACGAATTGATCGAAAAATACAAACTGCATATTGACAGTCATAATAAAAAGGCATTGGGTTCAGAGTATCCGGATGCAGGTTTTGATTTGTTTGTGCCCGAAACAACAGAATTTGATGTAGCCTTTGAAAAGAAAATGATTGATATGAAAGTGAAGATGGAAATGTATTATAAAGAACAAACACGAACGACTATTTCTAGTTATTATAGTTATCCCCGTTCAAGCATATCAAAAACGCCTCTAATGCTAGCAAACCACGTAGGTATAATCGACTCCGGTTATAGGGGTAATTTGATGGGTGCTTTCCGTTCTCTTTCGAACGACACATATGTAGTGGAGAAACATTCTCGTCTTCTTCAGATATGTCATCCATCTTTGTGTCCGATTGTTGTCAATATGGTTCGCGAAGAAGACTTAACGCAAACGTCTCGTGGCTCTGGTGGTTTTGGTTCTACGGGTAAATAATTGTAAAAATAAAAATGTCATAATGTATTAGAAGTATATTATGACAAATATAAAAAATGAAAAGGATGTGGTATTGTTTAAAGGATTTGTTTTTAAACAACCACCCAAAAAGAATAAAAAGGTGATTACACTTGATTTAGACGAAACAATTGGTTCATTTTCGCATTTACATATATTATGGAATGGGATAATGCGTTTTTATAATAAAAATGGACTATCTGAAAATGACAAAGAACAATTGTTTTTTCAACTATTTGATTTATATCCAGAGTTCTTACGATATGATATATTGCATATATTAACTTATCTATGTAAAAAACAAAAGGAAAATGTTGTTCAACTTTATTTGTATACAAATAATAAATGTGGATATCATTGGGTGGATATGATTGTGAAATATTTACAATATAAAATAAGCGTATCCTCTATATTTAATCGGACAATTTGTGCGTTCAAAATAGGTTCCCGAATAGTAGAACCTGATCGTAGCACAAATAATAAAACGTACTCGGATTTAATAAATTGTACGAAAATAGGTAAGAATACCCAAATATGTTTTTTGGATGATGCGTATCATGAGGAGATGATAAAGGATAACATATATTACATACAACCCAAGGTATATTATCACTGTTTGAAAATATCACATATTTTATCGCGGTATTTTGGGTCTCCTTTATTTACATTATTTGAGAGAAAAACATCTATGAATAATGACAGTTATAAAGCATTTCTAATAGATTGGTTCAGTTTCAATAACGCCGATAAATACATTTTATCGTATGAAAATTATGATTTGGAAAGAGAAAAAGAAATATCGCGAAAAATATTGTATTATATCAAGGAATTCTTATATTTTGTACCCAGAACCAAGACGTCGAAAAAACGAAGTATGATGTCTAATTTTACACGGAAGAAGAAACAATAGATGAATTTGCCATTACTATGATTTCTTCTTGTTTCGTCATTTTTTGAAACGAAATACAATCATCAAATTTATATTGTATGAATTTGTTGGCCTTATTCTTGCATAGAATTTGTGTTCCATTATCTGTGAATTTTGTATCCATAATCACACCTCCATTCGTAAGAACACGTTTAGAACCAGGTGTAATACGAATCCATCTTATATGGCGGCCTTTTTGGATATCGCATATTTCGTCAATATACACATATCCAATAAGTTTACTTGATACTTTATTGATATCTTGAACGTTGTTTTCTGTTAATATTTCAATAATATCTTTTATAATATCATCGGTTGTTTTGTTTTCGATGTTTGACGGACATTCATAATCATCAATCATATCCAGTATATTTTGAATATTATCGGTAGTTGATAGTTCACTCTGAATGTCACTAATCATTGATTGTAAATCCTCGTCCATAGTGTTAGTGTGTCTTAGTATATATATTTCCAATACTTTATGTAATTACATAAAGTTAAAATGCGTAAGAATGATAGACTATAATGATTATCAAAAATAAATATGAACTTACAGAAAAAATATCCGAAGGCACCTTTGGAACTGTATATAAAGGAAGAAAATTAAAAGACGATTGTAATGTCGCAATAAAAATAAATAAATCAAATGTAAACTTTTTGAAACAGGAATGTACGATAATGCATTATCTACTTTCTAAGAAATGTGTGGCTGTTCCAGAAATATATTATTATGGGTTAATAAATGATTATTATATTGTGGTTATGAAATATTGTGAACTACCATTAACTACATTTGTCAAAACATATGAAAATAGTCCCAAAATAATTGAAAATCTGTTTATTCAGTGCATTGAATTAATGCGTGAATTCCACGAACATATGGTAATACATTGTGATATTAAACCGGATAATATTATGGTATCTGATAATAAGCTGTATTTTATTGATTTTGGATTATCGCAGTTTTATATTGAAGAAGATGATATACAAACAGAACGCAAAACACAGATAACCGGAACACCAAGATACGTAAGTCCTTTTATACATCAGGGATACAATTATACACCAAAAGATGATATTATATCATTATGTTATGTTTTTTATGAATTATATAATCCCTTGCCATGGAACAGTAATGGTTTTGTAAATAATATTCAGCATGAAAAGAATAAAGAAATGTGCTTACTCAAGATTAGATGTGCTAAGGAAGTTCACACAAATTCGGTAGGACTAACGCATATTATGAATATTTTGAAATATTGTTATACGCTTCCAAAAGAAAAAAACATAGATTATGATGCGTTGATACAGCAGTTCTAATCATAAAATATAATTAATAGAATCAATATAAAAAAAGGATACTATAAAGTGTATATAGTTATGAGCGAAGTTACAGTTCTAGAACAAGGTGTATTGGGTCAGGTAAAGTGGTTTAATAACAAAACAGGATATGGCTTTGTTACTGTGGTAAGCGATTCACCTAACAAGGGTAAGGATATTTTCGCTCATTATTCTAATTTGAAAATAGAAAAGTCTCAGTATAAGTATCTCATCCAAGGTGAATACATTCAGTTTGACCTTGTAAAACCCGATAAGGGTAATCACGAATTCCACGCGGTCGGTATGACAGGTGTATGTGGTGGTTCTATGATGTGTGAAGTGAAATACGAACTATCACAAGAACGCACTACTAAGAAACGCCAAGACGAGTCTGCTGATTCTGAATGGACTACGAGTGGTAAGAAGTAAATTTTAAAGTAAAATGATATAATATAAAAATAGTTTTATATTATAAATAAGTAATGTGGAATATTATTGGATACGCAGCATATTTATGGTTGTATATACGTGTATTGCAATATACTCAGAATAATATGAAGAAATTAGGAATAAAATACAATGATTACAAATATATCCACTATTATGGATTGGATGGAGAAGAGCATTTTCTCATACCTCAGTTGAAAATAGATGAATAAATAGTTTCAAGTTCTTTGAGTTGTTCTTGTGTATTTACACCATTTGTGGTATATTGAAGACTTTTTGGAATATAATACATGTTTACTTTACTATATTCACTTATATAATGAAATATATCCGGTAAATAAAATTCTTGTTGAGCGTTGTTGTTATTCATCTTCAATATGGTATGTTTAATGTCGCATAATGTTAATGTATAAATACCACAGTTTGTCAACTTGATTTGTTTTTCTTCATCGCTACAATCCTTTTCTTCTATGATTCTATCGAGTGTATTTTCATCTTTCTTCGTTACACGTCCAAGTCCAAAAGGTTCGTCTTTGTATGTTACAGCAATTGTATTGGTATTTGTGTTTAATAAGTTTGTTAATAAATCTTTTGAAATTAGAGGAACATCCCCACACAATACTAGATACCTGCATTCATCTTTATCACATATAATATATGGTAAACAGCATAATAGAGCGTGTCCTGTCCCTTTTGGATTAGTTTGTTCTACATATGTAATATTGAAAGACGTGTATTGGGATATTGTTTCCTGAATCTGTTTTTTGTGTTTTCCTACCACAATAAAAATGTCTTTTGGTGCTATTTCAAGAGCGCGTTCAATAATATAGACGATTAGTGGTTTTCCACCAAGGAGACAACACACCTTAGGTATAGAACTATTCATTCGTTTACCATCACCACCTGCCAGTATTATAATACTATGTTGCGTCATTAACGGATATAAAATGAATCTATTATAGTAAATTATAGTTATTGTATTTATATTTGTATACGGGTATGAAAAAATCGCTTATTATTTGTAAGAATATGTTGGGACAAAAGAAGAAAGCGAACTTTACAAATAAATTCCATTTTATTGATAAACACCGATTTCATATTGTAGAAAGTCCTACAAAAAACAATTTGTATTGTAATTTGTATAAGTTATGGAGACTCACATTAGATCATGATAAACCAACTGTATTAGGCGGGGACCATTCGTTAGCAATATCAACATTGTCTAGTTCAATATGTAAATACGGACAGAATATAAAGATTTTATGGATTGACGCACACGCAGACATTAATTCGTATTCTGAGTCAACTACAAAAAACATTCATGGCATGGTTCTTAATTTTGTATGTGATGTAAATACTTTCAACCAGCGTAATCATTATAATCAGATACATTATTCTATGTTCGTCCAAAATAGAAAAATAGATCCAAAAAATATATTGTATTTGGGAATCCGAGATTTGGATAATTATGAAAAGGATTTGTTAAGACAATACAATATTTCGCATATTGACTGTAAAACCATTAATGATGATCCTGATAAATGTATTCATGTTGTAAACGAGTTTATAGGTAAAGATAAATACCACATGTCTCTTGATATTGATGCTATTGAACCTGAATATGTGCCATGTACTGGAACTCCCGTTGAAGATGGTATCAAGTTGAGTAATTTATTATACATATTAAAAAATACTAATATGAAAAATAAGATTCACACAGATATTGTAGAATATAATCCGAGTCTAGGGAACCTACAACAGCAACGACGCACACAACAAACAATATTATCTTTATTAGATATCCTTTAATGTTTTTACAATTATATCCATACTTTCTTGATATTGTGCTAGAGAAAGAGTAAGAGGCGGACACATACGCACAGTTTTGTCCCGGGTTACCTTGGTTAATAAACCATTTTTCATTAATTTAAACACAACATCATCTGCCAATTCAGGTGTATTAAATTCAATCGCATTAAGTAAGCCTTTTCCGCGAACATCCTTCACGATTCCATTTACGACGAAATTGTCGTGTATAGTATCACGGAAAAGAGAACCGTATTTACTCGCGTTATGTAACAAATTTTCGTCTTTAATTATTTGAACTGCTTCTATCGCAATAGCACTTGCTAGAGGATTTCCACCATAGGTAGAACCGTGCGAACCTGGTTCAATATTATCCATAATATGATTGTTTGCAAGGACACACGACATAGGCATCATACCACCTGTTAATGCCTTTCCCAAAACAATCATATCAGGAACAACATTTGAGTTATGTGTATTGGATGGTTGAGAACATAATAGTGAACCTGTTCGTCCTAATCCTGTTTGAACTTCATCGCAAATAAGAAGCACATTATACTTATCACATAATTTGCGAACGTCGTGTAAATATGATTCATTTGGAATAATAATACCTGCTTCGCCTTGAATGGGTTCCATCATATACGAACAAATATTGGGGTTGTTTTTGAATGTAAGTTCTAATTGTTCTATATTGTTGTATTCAACAAAATGAAACCCATTTAGATATGGACCGAAATGTGTAAAACAAGATGGATCGGTAGAACTAGAACACGCAGCTATGGAACGCCCCCAAAAATTATTCATAGGGAAAACGTGTTCGGCTTTATTATGTGGGATTTTCTTTGTCTTATATCCCCAAAGACGCGCTAATTTAATAGCTGTTTCACACGCTTCAACACCAGTATTCATCGGCAAACATTTATCATATTTAAACGTATCGTGCATATATTTATAAAATATTGAAAGTTTATCATTATAGAAAGCGCGACTACATAATGTGAGTTGTTGGCATTGTTCTTTCATAGTTTTAACAAGACGAGGATGACAATGGCCTTGGTTTACACTACTATAAGAAGACAGAAAATCAAAATATTTATTATCATTTACATCATATACATATACACCTTCACCGCGATTTAATACAACTGGGAGTGGCTTGTAATTTTGTGCTCCATACAATTTATCAAACTTTAATAGTGTTCTGAATTTCGATAAGGTTCTAGACATGATATACTCATAATCATATAATCTTTTTATATGATTGCGATAAAATCTAATCATATTATAATAATGATTAGCGAAAAGGCATTTATTAATAAATTTCATCGTCCAAAAGAAACATATACTCAGTTTTTAAAAAGTTACAAAGTGAATATGCGCGGACAGATTTCATCGTTATCGTCATATGCTAAGCGTAAGAACATATCCACACAGCAACTTAAACAATTACACGAAAGCATTAATGACGATTATTTGATATCATTCTACAACACTTCTTTAAAACCGCATAGTTTGAAAATAGAACAGTCACCAATGAAAAACAAAGCATATAATAATAATAGCAACGTCCAATATAAAAATATAATTCGCAATATGCACTTCGAACAACTTGTTTATAAAACACAACCAGGGTTACCAAATCTTCGCAATTATGGTTCGATGTTAAATGACATTTATAAAAATAAAGTGATTGACTACAAAATATTAACTCCTAGTGCTTTACATTATATTGAGATGGGTCGTATTGGCAGTGTATATTCGTCGTATTATTTTAGAGCATCCATTTTGAACCCATATTTAGTGTATTCTTTAAACGAAACATTATTGAAGGGTTCTAAAATATTTACACCTACATTGGGCTGGGGTTCATATTGTTATGGGTTTATGGAATCATCGCGCGTATCTGAATATGTAGGCACCGATGTTATACCATCCGTTTGTAAAAAAACGCAACAATTTGCAAACAAATTTTATCCTACTAAATCAACTTCAATATACTGTGTTCCGTCGGAAGAGTTATATAAGTTACCCGAATTTCAAAAGAAGTATGTTGGATATTTCGATGTTGTATTTTTCAGTCCACCATATTACGAGTTGGAAAAATATGATGGTGCTAAACAGAGCATTAATAAATACAAATCATATGAATCTTGGTTAAGCAAATACTGGCAAGAAACAATAAAGCTATGTTTCAAAGTATTGAAAAAAGGTGGGAAAATATGCTATATTGTATCGAACTATGAAGGTAACGATAAATTAGTAGATGACCTTAATGGAATAACAATAAAATATTTCAAGTTAATAAGCGATCAACCCATGTATAACAAAACAGTAAATGTAAATAATAATCAACATCGTAATGAAGAACGCATAATTACTTTTACAAAGAAATAGATTTATCATACTATATTTGATATATTATATGATATCAAGTCCGTTCTCATACCCTAATGTTCTAATATTCTTGTGTTTCGATGTTCTCAATTATGTCTTTGGGATAATTCATTTGACGTAATACACTTAATGCACCGCGGATTTTAGAAATACCTTTTTCTATTTTGTAATGGAATATACAATTGCCAATATCATCTAATGTAGTATGCATTTTATAATTTTCCGTGTCCTTGGAATCTTTGAATTTATTACATATGTATACATAGTGTGTAGTCAAGATGTAATCAAGGTTCTTAACATTATTGAGATATGACAAAAATGCTACACCGGATTTTGATGCTTCTTCTGGATTGGTTCCCGAATATAGTTCGTCAAAGATACAGAAATGACGCGTTTTATTTTTTGGTGTAGTATTAAGAATATCTATAATCTCTTTACAACGACGCGATTCGGCTTGGAATAAACTATCCCGTTCTGATGTATCGGGAATATTAAGATAGGTATGGAAATGTGTATATGGATTTATTGTTGCTGAACTGTAAAATCCAAACCCGAATTGTTGACTTAATACAAGATTGATGGTTGTTGTTTTCAAGTATGTTGTTTTTCCGGATGCGTTGGCACCAGTAACAATAATATTTTTCTTGAGATTACAGTCATTAGAAATGTTGTCGCCTTCGTTGTCTAATAATGGATAGTATTGTTTTTTCAAGTATGTTTTCTTCTTTGTGGAGAACTTGGTACCATTCATCAGGTTCCCGATATTACAACTTAAAACTTGTAATTGTGAAAGATATTCTGTGAATCCGATAGAAAATGCGATTGCGTTTTTATAATCTTCGTTATCATAAATTTTATAATAATGTTTGAGAACCGACCCAAACTCGAATACATTAGACACATTTATTTCCTTATAATTGAAATCCTTTAAATCATCGTTTAATTTTTCCAAATGTTGTATATGGGTTTCACAATGAGATATAAAAGGTCCATATGTTTTACAATGACGTGAAATTTCCTTAAATGTTGAGAACCTTAACAAAGTAGTCTTGATATGTTCTTTTAACAATAATATGTTCTCGTTTACTGTGATAATATCGGTGTAGTATTTCTTGCATGATTGAATATTATTATAAACTTGTAGCAAATACATACATAAATAGAACATAATCTGCACTATGCTTGTGAAACTGATATTGTTTATTTGTGTTAGAGCCTTTCCTATGAAGTGATTTTTGGCAATATGTTTTAAAATATCATAGTATTTATCCGTTGAAATGGGAATACCTTGTATTTTAAGTATAACAAAAGGCACCATTAATAGTATAACTGGCATAATAAAGAATAACAATGGACTTAGCATATTGGATAATGATAGAATGGTAAGAAAAGGAATGGAATAATTTAATGGTTTGAATAACGACCACTCCAAGAATGAATATTTTCCACAAAAATGAGGGCTGCGAATATCATGCCAATAATGACTTAATTTATCTGTATCTTCACACCATATTTTTTTATCACATTTACTTATACGTTGTGTATTATTTACAATTGTTTGTGTATCTTTCAAGAACCTTACGTTGTTTGTAGTATATTGTCCCCATTTTTCATGTATACATTTAGATACTTCTGTTGAAGATCCAAATACCTTTCCATATACATTGTTTAATTCTATATCAGTTTTGATATGTTCTGATAATATCTGTTTATCCTCTAAAAATTCAATAGGGATGCTAAAATTATTGGTTACATCGCGTATTAGATCTGTTGAAAATGGAAGATTGCAATTTGTAGGCTCTGGAAATAATACTTCTTTAATACGTTCCATGATATACACAACATGTCTATAAAAATGTTATTGTTTATACGAATACAAAATTGATTGTGTAAATATATAAAATAATATCCACATATTAACATATACACTATGACGATGACACTAGAAGAAATGAAACACATAAATATCGATATGTATCGTTTACCTGAAAATACGATGGAAATCATTAATAATTTAAATGGTATATTTAAAGGATTGAATGATAACAAGCAATATCACAAACCATATACAAAGCAGGAGCGTATGGAATATAATAAAACAAAACAAGAACTCCCCAAAAAAGAACAACTAGATTCAAAATACCTTGCTTCTACAAAGCGTCAAGCAGATATAGGTATTCAGCGTGACATAAAGGAAATTACATTATTGATGAATAAAATGACGGATAAAAACTACGAAAAAATTAGCAATAATTTATTTGAATCATTTGAATATGTATTCAATGAATATCACGGCAATGATGAGTTAGAAAAAATAACCGATAATATGAATAATACAATTAAATACAATTCAGCATATTCATCGGTATATTCAAAATTCTACAAAGTGCTTGTAGATAAGTATGGTAAGTTATTTGTAGATGGTCTTGTCAAGATAAATACACTATTCATGCAATCTATGGAAGATTTATGGTATGTAGATTCTGACGAAGACTATGATAAATACTGTAAAATGATTCAAGATAACAAGATACGTAAGTCGCTGCTAATTTTCATTACTAAATTAGTAATGAATGGCTATTATAATGGAGATACGTATACCAACTATATGTCATTATTGATGTCTAAGATAGAACATAATATGGATTCTGAAAATTCTACACCAATTGTAGAGGAGTTGGGAGAGATGTTGTATGATATGCTAACATCATCCGAATTAGAAAAGGTAAAAGAATTTGAATGTTGGGAAACAATTACTCAATTCGTTCAGAAGATGAAGAGTGTGTCTCCCAAAGATGTAAAGAGCTTTTCAATGAGATGTAAATTCAAGTATATGGATATGAATGACTATTTGAATGGAAAAAAGAAATAAATAGATTTTGTTTGGATATATATTATTATAATTTTTTAGTTACAATAATGCGAAACTATAATAGAAATATAGTATATATTTGTATATATGGTAAAGTCTATTTTAGATAAACGTTTAGAATACAAAGAAGAATATACTATTGAAAATGACGATAAAGGTAGTGAAATGTCAAGCTATTATTATAATTTAAATGATAAAGAAGTGGAAATATTACTTGGAAACAAAAGAACACAATACTCAGATAGTAAAAATATCGTCTATGCGCCTATATATTTAATTAATAACGATAAAGTTGATAAGAAAATTGGAATTTTTGAAATCAAAGCAAACGAACTTATTCAATCAATCGATGATGACGGCGATATAATTTTGGAAAATGGTAATATATTACTTTTTTCAAATATTGATACAGAATCTTTGTTAGATTCACAACAGCAATACCCACAAATAACAGAGAGTAGTAAATATGATTCAGATAAATCACGTGATGAAAAAGATAATAAGAATAAAAATGAAGTATTATTATTTGATAAAACACTTGATTTTGAAAAGAAAGATGTTCACGACGAATTTGTAAAACAATTTCACGTTATAGCAGCAAATAATTGGGTAGAAAAAGCATTCAAGAATCATAATTTTGGGAAGGAAGATGTATCTCCCAATGGTGACTGTTTTTTCTTATCTATTGTTAAAGCATATGACGGAACTGGAAAACATATAAATGTAGAACAATTGAGAACATATTTATCTACACAAGTGAACGATGAACTATTTAATCAATATTATGAGATTTACACAGCCATTTCAACAGAAAACCAACGTTTACAGCATAATATGAATGAAAAGAAAAAACAGAATAAAATATTAAAACAACGGTATGAGAATTCATTAGAAAAACATGAGTCAACTGAAATTATGAAAGAAGGGGAAATATTACGAAGCAAATATAATGATGATAAGATAAATACACAAGGAAATGATGACTTGTTGAATGAATTCAAATTTATGCAAGGTGTTTCTAACATGGACCAAATGAAAGAAGTATTGAAAACAAGTGCTTTCTGGGCGGATACATGGGCGATTGGAGAAATTGAAAACTACCTGAATGTAAAAACGATTATATTATCAAAGGATGCATATGATAATGGGGATATTGAGAATATTATTTTGTGCGGTCAAATTAATGATATAAATAAAGTTGTTCGGGAACCTGACTTCTATATTATGTTGTCATATACGGGAAATCATTATGACTTAGTTACATACAGTCAAAAGAGTTTACTGACATATAAGGAATTACCTTATATTATTAGAAGAGGAATAGTGGATAAGTGTCTTGAAAAACTCAGTGGACCGTTTTATGAAATAAATGATTTCAAGAAGGTTCGCGACAAGTTAGATGTAATAGAGAATAATGACGATGACGAAAGTGAACCCATTGATTGTAATAGCAACGTTGTATTTGTAATCCATTCGAAATCAAATAACGTGCCACGTCCTGGAAAAGGTGTGGGTGAAACAATCCATGCTAGCGAAAATATGAATTTCAATTTATTACGCAACGAAAAGCAGTGGAGACGAAAATTGGATGATAGCTGGACTCAAGAATTCAATTTAGATGGAAAAAAGTGGTTATCTGTTAAGCATTATGTCTATGGTTCCCGATACAAGAAAGGATTTCCAGATTTTTATCATACATTTTCTTTGAATAGTGATAGTAAGATTTCCAAAGATATTGATATTGCAACATCAGCAGCAAGTAAACATGGTAAATATAAGAATGAGGTATTACGTAAAGAAGAAATACACGAAGATAGTGACTATAATGATAGTCAAGCTAGAGAACAAGCATTAATGTCAAAATTCTCACAAAATAACGATCTGCAACGAGTATTGGGATTAACACATAACGCATGTATCAAACACTATCAGCGAAATGTGCCTTTGGAGAATGATAATTTATTGATGAAGGTTCGCAATTCAATTATTGTAAATTAGAATTTTACATGGCGAATCATTTGTAAAATTGAATCAATCAAATTTACAAATACAGAGAGTATAAACATATACAATCTATTGTAGACAAAATGAGCGCACAACATTATACTGAAACCGAAACTCGCCACTATATGGAGCATCTCAAGCTTCAAGAAAATGATTGGAAGAGTCTTTACTTGAAGATGTGGCCGGATAACGTCATTGCCGATGGACGAAGCATTGACACCAAGGAGGATTTGGCGTGGCTGATAGAAGACGTATTGAAACTTGGACGCGTAGAGCGTGTTGATGAAGTGGTGAAGGATATGCGTAATGGCAATACAACACGTTCGGCATTCGTCCATTTTGTGATGTGGGATTCTATCTTCGGACTTAATACGCGCAATGAGATTGATACAAACGGTGTATTCAACGCTACATCATCGCATACAACGGGTCTGGAGTTCCAGAATAGTGACAGACGCTATACACATAAGCAGCCATTCTTCGCTTTCAGAAAGAACAATAATCCGTGTTCCGCAAGCAATATGGAGGATCTTACGAAAGAGCAACTGATTCGGCGCTGTAAGGATATGGAAGAAGCGTTGGCTACTAAGACGAAGTTCGTCCAAGAATTTATTGAGAACGAGCGTTCATCTTTGGTGAATGAAATCAAGGTCCATCGCGACATCATCACCAAGCATAATATGGAATCATCCTAAGTAACTTAGTAAAAACATAAAAATTAAGAATTTAATATTTTAGGTAGTAGAGTTGTTTTGATAATAAAATTAATGTTAACTTTTCTTATTTCTACATTGTGAAATTATGTAAATCATTTCTACATGCTAAAATGTGATAAAATTGAATGAAAGCTTAACATCTTGAATGAAGCACAAATACAACAATAATAATCAAAACAACAACAATGAGCTCTACTACCCGTGTTTACAAGAAGACGCCTAAGGTGATTCGCCAGAACTTGACAAGCGAACAGAAGAAACTTATTATGAAGTTTATTTCAACGCACAAGAAGGCTATCAATGTCGCTATTAAGGAAGCGAAGAAGGAGGCAAAGATTGCTGAGAAGGAAGCGAAGAAGGAGGCAAAGATTGCTGAGAAGGAAGCGAAGAAGAAGGCAAAGATTGCTGAGAAGGAAGCGAAGAAGGCAGAAAAAAAGGCAAATGGGATTAAGCGAAAGCCGAGCGCATTTGCCAACTATATGAAGACAATTCGGACATCTGTAAAGAATGAGAATCCTGATGCCTCCTTTGGAGACATCTCCAAGATCGTAGGAGAGAAATGGAAGAATTTGACTAATGAAGAGAAACAACAATACAAAGTAGAATAAAAAATAGAAAAGATAATAATTGTGTAATGAGTAAAAAAATAAAACCTTTTTTTATTTATGGTAAATACATTATAAAAAAATAAGCATATTATAATATATTATAAAAATATGAGTGATATAAGTGGAAACGAAGGAAATAATGAAAATGAACTGAATTTGACTCCAACGATGGATGGTATAGATTCTAGTTTAAATGACTTAACAAGTGTCTCCGAACATGATGACAACACAGTTATAGGTTCAATACACAGCACACGATCTAATAACACAGCAGTTTTACATAAGGATGACAATGTGGAAACAATAAGTTTTCGTAGTAATCATACACCAGAATTAAATAAGTTAGAGGAACAATCGGAAATATCCAGTATCCACAGTCATACCGAACAATATGCAGAAAATAATGTTAATAATGAGAAAGAAACCTCACAAATAGATACAGCATCATATACATCTAGACATACAAGTATTATTGACGGACATAGTTACTTATATTCAGATTTGGAAAAGAAAGAACCAGTTCCAGTGGAATATCATAAGATAATACAAGCACTTGTAACAAAAAATATTGATAAAGCAATCGCTATACGCGAAGAGTATTTTAGAAGCCAAGAAGAAAAGGATTTTCGCGAACAAATGGAACGAGGGGGGTTCCCGAAAGAATTTGATATATTCAAGTATGAATTTTTAGCAACACGACGTAATAATAGTCATGTATTAGACGAATCCAAACAGTGTAAACGTTTTTTAGATTTGAAATATAATGATCTTGTTAATATTATAAATCGTATTCAAACATCGGTTATTTTTACATCAACTATATCTGGGTTTATGCAAGCAACAAAGACACAGTTTAATTTTGGGGAACAAGCAATATCAATTGTATCTATTACAATCGCGACTTACATATCATTAGTGTTATCTATTTCCAAATATTACGCCTTAGATGATTTGAAAGAACGTATTCAGTTGTTACGAGAAAAATATTCACTATTATTGAATGAGATAGATTATAATATGGATAAATTAGGTCCCTGGACCTATAGAAAACAATGGATAAATTCAGACTCCAAGACAAAAATGAATGAGTGGAAAAAAGATTATCAAGATATATCTGAACGATATAATACAATAATATCTACTAAGAAGGAACTGACATCAGAATATGAAGATATAATGGATACCAAATCGCGAAATTACTATGATATACAAAATAAGAAGTTATCCATTGAAAACAAACAAAAGGTATATAAATGGACGCATAAAGAAGAAGAATTGGAACGAACAATAGCTGTAGACAAGAAGAAAATGCGGAAAGACGTAGAATTGAATAAATTAGATATGAAAAAGGGGTCTGTTGTCTTGGAAACTGAAGAAAATGATAATTGGTCGTTCAGTGGATGGACGGACGTGGTATAAATTCAATACAATATGGAAATAGTATATTGAATAAAATAAGATCAACACTATATTCTTATCCATAGAAACTGAACTTCATAGATTTATGAAGCAAAGGACATTGTGATATCAGTTTATCCGCAAATTTCATATCATGCTTAAAATCATTTGAATATACTGATTTGTGGATTAAATCAATATATTTAATGATATTTTTAGAAGTGAAATTATTTTTTAAAGTATGATTACTTATAGATTGTGTTATTTTCAAAAAGGCGTTAATATTATATAAAAAGATTGATTTTATGAAATAATACGAGAAGGCAGGCGTATTTTCACTATAATTAGAATTGTCTTTTCCAAAAACCAGATGACGCATACTTAATGACGAATGTTTCAAATATTTATTAGATTGGACCAAAGAGTGTATGATTTCATTTGTGAGGTGTGTTTCCATAAAAGGTATAATTTCAGTATTTTCTATTTGAGATTTAAATAAATCAATACTAGTTATGATGGTTGCAAGTGTTTCACAATAAGCTTCATTAAACTTATAGTTAATACCTAAATTAAAAATATTATCAAGTTTGGCGTTGATTGTGTCAGCGTGATTTGTTTCTATGATTGAAAAATCAATTCCGAAAGCATGAACGCATTCGTGTATGAGAACTTTTTTCCATTCCTCTTTACGAAAGATATAAATGGAATTCTTTTCATAACAACTAAACGTATATGCACTATTAATATCTTTACGTTCAATTCTGTTATCAAAAGTAGCTATTTCTTTTTTGAAAGGCGTATTGAAAATGTAAATATCTAGTATTTTAGAACATTCTATACTTGCAAAATTACTAATAAAACTGATTATTTGTATTGCGGAATCAATCGTCATTTTCGATATTTTGCTTTTTGTAAAGAAATGTATGGAAATGCGTCGTTTATTTACAATAAACTGTATTAAATGTTTATCATATTGCTGTTTTTTTATATATTTTAAAATATCAGTAGGGATGTGTTGATAATAAATACCAAATTCACTACTATCTGTTTTTCCATATTTTTCTATATACTTGGGTATATCTACGCTCTTGTAATAATAGTAAAGTGTTTCAATAAAATATTTGCTTTCTTTTGATATATGAAATGGTTTAAATAAAAATTTGGGTATTTTAAAGCATTGTATTATCTTGTCATTCATGTAATATAAAATTGAATATGTATCAGTTTCTATATAATATTAATAAGAGTAAAAAACAATGGGAATAAGATATTTGAATAAGTATTTAATTGATAAATGTTCTAATGCGTCAATAAAACAGTTGCATCTAAGTAAACTGAAAAATAAAACAATAATGATAGATACAAGCATTTATCTGTATAAATTCATAGGAGATGGATTATTGGCAGAAAATTTGTATATACTAATTACAACGTTCAAAAAATATAATATTAATGCGTTGTTTGTATTTGATGGAACACCTCCGCAGGAAAAGTGGAATACTATTGAAACAAGAAATAAAGAAAAAGATGAAGCTGAGACGATGTATGATGCACTTACACAGAAGTTGTTAGAATCTCAGTATAGTGAAGAAGAGCGAAAGAAAATAATGTTACAAATGAATACTGTAAAAAAACAATGCATTCGTATCAAAAAACAACAGATTATATTTGCTAAACACCTAATGGATTCATTAGGTGTGAAGTATATTGATGCTATTGGAGAAGCAGACGAAATATGTGCCAAGTTTTGTAGATCTAATATTGCGTATGGGTGTTTGAGTGACGATATGGATATGTTTACATATGGGTGTTCTAATATTTTGCGAAACCTCAATCTATTAAAAGAAGAGGTTACAATATACAATTATGAAAGTATTATATTTGATTTGCAGTTAACACCGGATATATTCACCTTGTTATTAATAATATCTACAAATGACTATAATGATGATAATGATAATGATTTTAATAAGTCTTTGAAATGGTATAATGAATATAAACAATCTCAAAATACACATATACCTTTTAAGAAATGGTTAGTTGAAAACGGACGTTTGGATGATATTGATAGTATCAATCAAACCGAAAGGATATATAAATTGAATAATATTATTGATGTAAATATCAACAATTTGAATGAAGTATCTGGATTAGGTGGTAATGTAAAATATAATGAATTACAAGAATTGATGGCACCATATGGATTTATCTTCTTAAATGAGTGAATTATAAAAACATCCGTTATATACATAATCACCTGTGATTGACAAAAATATGGATACGTCCAACCAGATTGATCCACCTATACTATTCCATCGTTTACAAAATACATCATCATCAGATAATAGAGTATTTTTTTCTTTACCTGTGTCAAATAATAAATAAGCGAATTCATTTTCACGTTCACTTAAAACATCGTTTTCATCTATGTATTTTGTAGATGGATAAGCAATGAATAGTTTATTAAAAACGTCGCGCTTTATCATAATGAAATCAAGAGACATTTTATCCACTTTTGTTATATTTTTATGGATACTAAGACTAGAATTGCTATCAAATGTAATGTTATAATCGCAAAGTTTATGCTGTAAAAATAATTCGTTCGAAAAGGATGTTTTATTCTTGTCATTAAACACAGAAATACAATTAGGATGTGTTACAATATTTTCCCAGTTGATTTTTTTTTTCGGACAAGCACCACCAACAACAAACTTATCTGATAGTAACAATTTGAAAATATCGTGCGGATTCCATATTACGTTATCATTTATAAACATTATATGTGAAACACCATCTATTGATAATGCTTTTGCGACTAAATTACTTCGAGCACGATTGATTAATTTATCATCTTTCATAAACATATACTTACAACGAATTCTATTCATCTTGCATAAATCAACCGTTTTTGTTAATGATTCTATGAATTCAATGCAACATTTTCCGGTATAACAAGGTATTAATATACACACATATGGGTCACGCTGGTTAACATACTCACTAATCTGTTCGTTCATAATAAAATATTTTTCAATATATCTTATTATAATGTTTAAATAACTCTAAATTTACGCACTGGGTTCAGCCTTAATGAAGTGGGGCTTGAGGTAGCGTTGAAGGTTGAAGTAGGTTACTTCATCGGTCTTTCCTACCTTGAGAAGCTTGGAGAGCTTGTTATCGGGAAGGATGATGCGACCATTGTTCTTGTCGCGGAGGTTGTTGGCAACAACGTATTGGTTGATTTCCTTGCTTACTTCTGTGCGGGCCATTTCGGTGCCGACTTCCTTGTTAAGGAACTTGGCAAGTTCATCGCTGATGCGGGTAGGCTTGACGAAGCCAGATTTGGGACGATCGCCCATATCACGCTTCTTGCGAGCGGTGGCGGCTTTGACGGCGGCCTTCATGTCACGTTCAACAGATTTTTGAAGTGTCTTGAAGTCGGCTTTGAGGGAAGTGAAGATGCTTCCGAGTTGTTGAAGCTTGGCGTTGAATTCTGTCATCTTGTCTGTGTAGGATTCAGTAGTCGCTTCGGCAGCAGGGGCGGCTTCTACAACGGGTTCGGGAGCAGGTGTAGGAGCGGGAGCAGGGGCGGATTCCTTCTTGGAACGGGAAGCTTTAGTTTCGGTAGTTGCGGCGGATTTGGAAGTTCTAACCATCTTATATACACTATATTAGGTGTTCTTTTTATATTCATTTTATAATATATTATATTATTAGCATTTATCCTGCAATAATTATAGAATAATATATAATTATTCGTTATAATAGGTATAATTATATATTTAGGAAGGGTTTTAATAAGCATCATATAACCACGGCATTGTAATACGAGCACTATGACATACCCGTGTTAATGCCATTAAACAGTATAGTGACCCTAATTTACAATGTTCTTCGTCAATACCCGTATATATCAAAGTTTCCATACATGTTACGCATACCAATTTAATATGAGATATACCACGAGAGTAATCTTGCTGATTTTGCGTAATGGAATCAATATTTGATGTTAATATTAATTGAAATGGGTCGTAAATACTACATATTTTTTGTTTTGTTTCCGAAGAAATATCCGCACGAAATCTCCAAATATCCTTTAGTATTCTTAGAAATTTAGGATAACAGTGTAATGTTAACCCCGTGAACCATTGACATTGTGTATAGTTTCCTAATCTATCAAATTCTATAAATATATTCTGTATACGCTGATTTAACGTAAGATGCCGATACTCAATCATTTTATTATATAGATTGCGAACCTGTGGTGTAGCACGAATATTGTAATATAATGGTGGATGATAATACATGTAAGATAAATGGTAATTAATATATGGATTGGGGAGACGTACACGAATATCAGTAATATTGTAGTTAGAACGCCCTACAATTGACTTATTTATTTGAAATAAATCAATCGCATTTTTGATAGTATTATATTCAATTGGGTTCCGATTATATGGATTACATACATTTCTGTTGCTGCTACTTATGTATTTTACAAACGATAATAACGAGAATCCATAAATAGTATCGTGACTATCCTTATATGAAAAGAAATCATACCAAGCAACATCACTAATATTTTCCATAGATACAAAATCTGTATCATTAATACATATTGTTCGGTTGTATAATGCTGGTCCAGATAAGTGTTTTGAATATCGGACAATCGAACCACGAAATATGGTTTGTATTATCTGTGATTTTTTAGATTTGATGAAATGTGTTGATATACGCTCTATTAGATCGGCCTTTTTTCCAGAAATTTTGATACGATTTTCTCGCGCTATTTGCCGTAGGTCAGTACATCTAAGAGTTGATAGCATTGTATCATCTTTGTGATTATATACTTGATATGTCACATGTTTCTTTTTAGCATGTACATTATTCATTTATTATACCAATATAATAAATTTTATGTGGTTTCATATATATTTGCAATATATTTTGTATTTTTGAATGGAGATTTCCAATATTTTTCACATATGTTAAATATTGATAACATAAAATTGAATCAAATATATTCATTACTACATTATGTAAATTGTTGTATTACTACTACTACCGCTACTACTACTATGTCCGCTATGATGATGAACGTAAATGACTGGGATCCTTCCCAGGTCCGCTATATGGCACCCAAGGTCAACGACAAGGGTGGCAAGACGATTAATGTGATTAGCAAGCAAACTAATCGCGCCATTCACCTATCTACTCCTCAACTTACTACTTGGGGTATTACCGACTATGTCAATGAGAAGGGTGAATCGGATAATAAGTTCACTATGTCTTTGTCTTTCCCGAGTGAGGGCTACCGAACCGATGATTCCGATAGCTTTCTTCAAAAGCTCAAGGATTTTGAGACACAGGTATTGGCTGATGCTGTTGACAACTCTGTCCTTTGGTGGGGAGAGCAGCTTGACCCGGCTGTGATTAAGCATAACTTCTTCCCTTTCCTTAAATATCCTAAGGATAAGGCAACTGGTCGTATTGACACATCTCGTGCCCCTAATATGAGATGTAAGGTTGCGAAGTATACGAAGAAGCAAGGTGATGAAGTCGTTGATAACTGGGGTATTGAGATCTATAACAGTGATGGATTGAAGCTATTCCCTTGCGATGACTCAGCATCTACTCCGATGGATTTTGTTCCTAGTCGAAGTGATGTCAAGTGTCTCATTCAATGCACCGGTATTTGGATTGGTGGAAAGGGTTGGGGTCTTCTATGGCGTGTAAACCAATGTGGTGTGAAGCCCGCAGAGAATTCTACTGTGTTTGGAAAGTGCCACGTGACATTCTCTGAGGAAGAGAAGAATACAACTACATCCAAGTCATCCAGTGATGATGAGGAAGTTGTTGCTACGAATACCACAGAAGTTGAAGACAGCGATGAGGAGGATGAGCCAGAACCCGAGCCTGAAAGACCTGCAACGCCTCCTCCCACGCCAGTAAAGACACCAAATGCTCCAAAGAAGCGTGTTGTTCGCAAGAAGGCGACTTAATTTGAGATAAATAAACTGATTATAAAACCATTAAAAATAAGTAGATTATAAACCCCTTGATTATAAACCATTTAACTTAATTTGAAGAAAACTAAAAAAGGAAACTTTTTTATTTGAAGAAAAATAAAAAAGTTGTAGTAGTTAATAAATTGAAAAATGAAGAATAATATTACTCCTATGTTTGTCTGAATAAATGTTATTTTTATCCGGATATGGAATCCCTGCATTTTCTATAATCATTAATTGATTTTTTTTAATAACCAAGTCTGACGGTTTGAATGTAATACTATAATTTGCTGTAATTTTCTTTGTTATTTCATCGCTATTCAATAGTGTATCAATACTGTATAAACAATCGATGTGTATGTTTTTACATTCATCAATTCTATAATTATATTCTTTTTCTTGTAACTCACACACAGTAATGATACTGTCTTGATGCTCTAATATGTTATACCACAAAGGCACATATATTTCCTCATCTCCGAACTTTAGTTTGTATATATTCCCTTGTAACAAGTCGTCCAAACAAGGATTAAGTATATAGCAATTTAAATTACTTTTTTTATTGCGTATTACGTCGTCCAATACTAATAATATATGGTCGGGTATACATAAAATATGTTTGTAATTACTTAATATTGTTTTGATGTGAATGATATCTACCAAAGATTTATGTGATATATATTCATATACATTTTCAAAACACTTATCTTGCAGTGTTTGGAATATACTGTTTAGAATACCATTGTCGTTTATAGAATGTAGAAAGTCTGTGAATAAACTGTTATAATCATTTGACATATGGTCTTTCTTTGATAATAAACATTCATACGCTTCTTGAATTTCTTGAAACTGTGTCGTTGTATTACTTCCTGATTTATCTGGATGATATTTTAATGCTTTCAACCGATATTGCTTTTTAATATTATGTTCGTTACATTCATTTTCATGGAGTTCTAACACCTCGAGTGCCTTTTTTATTTCCATTGTGATAATTGACTAATATATTATAAAATAATCTTTCTATATGGTAAATGGGTCTGTAATTATTATTATAATACTTAATATTATTATTTATCTTTTGGATGATGTCTATCATATTTTTTTGTTTTATCAACTCTTTTTCAATAAAATGATATAATACGCTGTAATAACATTCTTCAATATCTATATTATATGTTAATATGTCGTATAATATTTCGCGAAATTCACATAAATCTGTTTTGCTATCACACTGAATGATAAAATCAATGATATTGCGCGTAATCGTATCAAAATTATCACTATTACTATCAGGTATTTTGTTATAATAATATAATTCTTTCAGATTTGTAAAATCATAGTCGCTTATATCTGGATGTTTTGTATTACTTGTGTTGACTTCTAATAATTTGGAATAATTTTCAGAACTCGGTTTATATAGACATTTTATATCACAAATATTCAATATATTATATGGAATAAAGCTCACCGTATTTGTCAATATAACAAATTTTAATTCTATATCTTCCATATTGCACGTATTTTCATAGTATAGAAAATTGTAAAATAAATTTATTACTTCAATATGTATTTTGTTGAAATTTTTACATAATATGATTCCTTTTCTCTTTGGTCGCGATATTACAATTTCTGTTATCTGTGTGAAGATGTCTGTTAAATTTTGTTTCGCATTACAACCTAATAAATCAATATCAATTTCAAAATGAATATCACTCATTTTATAGAAGAATGTTCCCTTTTCAGTCTGATATTCCATCCTCTTTTCTGTTTTGAGATTGGTTTTACTATAATTTTGTATTAGTTGCAAGGATTCACTGTATTTACCGGATCCACACGGTCCATAAATAATTGTATGATTAATAAAAGTATTATTTCCTGGATTGGTTCCCGAACATAGACTTACATTACTCGTATCGTGTATATTGTATTTATTTTTTTGTTTTAAATAATCCTGGAAATGTGTTTCGTGATATTTCATATTTTACAATATATACACTCTAATCTATATATTGTATTTGCTGTTAATATTTTTATTGGGTCCCTATAATACTACTTATGAACGAATTATATGAAAAATACGATGTTAATAATAGAGAAAATATACCTGCTATAATAATATTTTGACCGCTTATACCGATTGCATAAAGTAATATCGCAAATATTGATATCACACATAATATAAAGATCAATATATTTATAACGGTGCTGATTACTTCGTTTTGTTTTCTCTCCAACACATCATCTTCTGATTCTTCTTTTTGTTTATATTTATTAATTTTGCTGTGATATTTTTCATATTCAATCGCATCTATCATTTCGAATGCTGTTGTAGTTACCATTGTAGCACCTGTAAACCCTAAAATTGTTTTTACCAACATAGAAATACTTACATCATTGTTTGTGTCAAACAAGTAAGCATATTTTACAATAGGAATATATGGACCAATCATTGAAAATAAGAAACCAGAAAGAGAACCATATATCCGTCCATCGTTTACCATATCACTATTTTTATTTTTACCCAAATCAACAAAGTATCCTATTAAACCACTGATAATTGTAAATATAGTAGGAATAAAATATCCGTTAATATGAGGATGTATCGCAGGTGCAACTAAAAATAATACCATAATACCAATAATAGTTATCAGTGTATAGATGGATTGTTGGTAAAATGAGTTGAAATCAACGTCGTATAACATTAATATACCTAGACCTATCATGCAAACAATTGAATACACATCTGTTGCATCAAAATCTTCCAAGTTAATTACTAATTTGTTTCCATAAAATAAATAGATGAAATAGATTATGAATAAACAAATTGTTGATACAAAATATGAAAATTTATAATTTTCTTCGCGAACCTTGTATTTCTTAGGTGGATCATATTTGTCACCTAAATTGTATGATTTTATTGCTGCGTTTGTATATCCAAATGTGTAATATGCCAACGAAATTGTACGAACAATTAAAGAACCGATTACAATAATAGGAATAATTGCGATTAAAAAGTTGAAATTTTCATTATTGGATGTGACATTACTTACTAATTCATTTGCTTTCATACCAAATAACACATGTATAATTACTAATATAATTAAAACCATATTATAACCAATATCTTCTTGTAAATATACGAATATTATAGTATACATAAGAGCATAAATAAAGACACTATATATCGATTGTGATATTTCTGTTGAATCTTCTTCGTCTTCAGTCATAATATAAATAGTGTGTATATATATTATATAGAATTTTTATCGACATTATATGTTTCACAAATCCAATCAATCAACATATCATTTGTGTAATTTGAAAACCCGTCTTTCAGTTTTTTAATATTATAAAATACTGGTTTTACCATACTTGGAGATTGGTGAAAAGCATATACGCCGTATTTCCCTTTTCGTAGCGATAGATTTTGCGTGATCTGTCGAACTATATTTTTATTTTTCGCATTTCCTTCTAATATACTTATGGCATTTTCTTGCGTTAGTTTTCCTACGTTTTCACAATAATTTCGCAAACTTTCTTTTTGCGAACCGCATTCTAAATAGTATCCGAATTTTCCTTGTTTCATGTAAATAGGGTTCTCATTATAGTATCCTAATAATGTATCATCATTGTCGTCTAGAAGGTCTGAAATTTTGTATTTGCTTTCGCGTAATTTATTTATATCAATAGTAATGTCCCTCTTCACCTTCTTATATGTAGATTCCGAATTATCGTTATCGTATCGCAATACTGGTCCATATTTCTCAAACAACAAAAAAACATTTTCTTCTACCTTAAATCCGTGCTTTTGTATGTTCTTGTTGTTTTTTACTATGGTGCTAATTTCTTTGTAACATTCAGAACATATGATATGCCATTCTTTTATTTCTCCACTATGCACTTTATCCAATTTCTCCTCCATCTCAGATGTATAGTTATACGAAAACAGATGTGTAAATAGCTTTTCTAAGAATTCATAACATATAATACCAAGATTCGTGATTTTTAATTTGTTTTTTTCACCACATAATTCCTTTGTTGTATTATTCGTTGTGATATTATCATCTTTCAAAACATATTGAGTATATTCACATAACGTAGGCCCTATATTGGTTTTTTCTACATAATTTCTATCAATTAATGTCGTTACAAGAGATGCGAATGTGGATGGACGTCCAATACCGATTTCTTCCAGTTTCTGAATTAAAGAGCTTTCATTATAATATGGCGTGGACCGTGTTGTGGTAAGTTCATTAACAATTTTGACATATGGAACACTTTTCTTTTTTGTTTGTGAGGTTAGAAACAAAGTGTTGTCGTCTTGGTTCTCTTTATTGGATAATACTTTCCAACCCATAAATATCGCAACCTCGTTTGTATGTTTATACATATGTGTATCTAACGGACTATTAATCAAGTAATCTTGATACTGATAACTATAATCACTCATGCAACTTTCAACTGTATTTTTCCATATAATATGGTATACAGTATGTATTTTGTTATCCTTATGCTGTATATCTAATTTTGATGTATTGATATTTGTTACCCTTACTGCCTCGTGTGGATCATTTTTCGTGACATTTTCTATATTTTTTGAATTTTGTGTATAATATTGGGAACCGTAGGTTGACGAAATATACTCCTTTGCTTTCGATAGAAATTCACTTGAATATGATTTGCTTTCAGTTCTCATATACGTAATATATCCACCTTGATACAAGTCTTGACATAATTTCATTACGTGTCCTGAACCTATTCCAATAGTGTTACTACATTGTTGAATTAGTTTTGATGTATTGAAGGGCTTGGGAGCACTTAGATTTCTTTGTCCCTTTTTTCCTAACTCCATTTTATGCATATGTTTTTTGGAGTCTTCAAAGAAAGTGTTGAGAACATCAACATCCTCAATATGTTTATCTAATACAAAATCAATATTTTTATTTGTAAAAGTACCCTTTATCTTATGAAGTGTTTGTAGAGAACTACGATCAATCTTATTATTATCATATACTAATCCAAGACAAGGTGTTTGACACCGTCCCGCGGATAATGCATTATTCTTATCATTATATATATGTTTCCATAATAACGGTGAAATGCGATACCCTACAATTAAATCAAGAACCTGTCGTGAAATCGCGGAATTGACTTTCGCCATATTCAACAATGTTGGCTGAGATATTGATTTTATAATTGCGTTTTTTGTAATTTCGTGGAAAATGATACGATGCGTGCTTTTTATATCGAGCTCAAACATATCGCATATATGCCACCCAATCGCTTCGCCTTCACGATCATCATCAGTTGCTATATATATTCGTTCTTTATTGAAATTCCGAATAACACGTTTCATATCTTTTATATAATTCTCTTTACTCTCTACATTTTCATAAGTCACCTTGTAGTCATTTTTTGTATCAATACTTTTTAATCCATTAATTTGACGCAGATGTCCCATAGAAGCAATACACATGTATTGGGAACCTAGAAATCCTTCAATCTTCGCACATTTGGATGGTGATTCCACAATAATAAGATATATTGCATTCTTGTTTTTACTGGTTATTTTTAATGTTTTCATATATGTAATAATATAGATTATCATATCTCTAATCCTTTTTATTAACAAATATAAAGATTATGTTGTATTATAGTTAGCACAGCATATGTCGTATAAAATATTAATAGATGATAATAATTATGACAAATGGCATTTTATAGACTCGCTCACAGGAAATACAATTAATGGAAATGAAACACTAGATATGATTTCACCTGTAAATAATAAGTTATTTACACGTGACTATATTGACATCATAGACGGGGTAGTGTCTATTCAGCGTTCATATTACCGTGAAAATCAGATTCCGGGCGTTATTTTGCTGAATGGAAACAAAACATATGGAAGATTGGGAAAGCGTCTATTGTATAAATGTATTCCTGATGATCGCCGTCTTCCTCATTTTCTTGTGCCGTATGAAATTAAATCAAATTTTAATAAGGATTATAAGGATAAATATGTGGTATTCAAGTATAATCATTGGAATGAAAAACATCCTTACGGGGTGCTGATTGAAAATATTGGTGATGTTGATGTATTGGAGAATTTTTATGAATACCAACTCTATTGTAATAATTTACATATGTCTATTAGTTCATTCAATAAAGATGTTAAGAATGCATTGAAAAAAGAAAATGATATTATCCATCAGATTCAGAATAAACACGACTTTAAAGACCATCGCAATAAGTATATATTTTCGATTGATCCTCCAAATAGCACGGATTTTGATGATGCTTTTTGTGTTGAAAGTACTGAAACACACACAACGATGTTTGTATATATTAGTAATGTGGTTGATATTATTGATTATTTGGATTTGTGGAAATCATTCAGTGAGCGCGTATCAACTATCTATTTACCGGATAAACGACGTCCGATGTTGCCTACCATGTTAAGCGATAGTATTTGTTCCCTACAGAAGGATAAAGACCGTTTGAGTGTTTGTTTTGAGTTTGTTTATGATAAAAATAATTCACTTAAAACATCGAGTATTTATAGAGCGATTATTAATGTAAATGAAAATTTTGAATATGAAGAGAAGAAACTCGTTACCAATCGGACATTCAAACAATTATTGAAATTCACACAGCATTTTGAACCCGATATTGCAAATAGCCGAGATGTTGTGCCATATTGGATGGTATATACAAATAAACACTGTGGTAACCATTTATTGATGCATAAAACGGGCTTGTATCGCTCATCGCAGTATATGAATAAGGATGTCAATCAAGCATTATCAAGCAAGAATATATCAAAGAAAGAGGCGACCGTTATTCAACACTGGAATAATGTAATCGGACACTATATATATTATACAGAAAGCGAGAATATTAGTCACGAAGTCATGAATAACAGTAATTACGTCCACGCAACCAGTCCAATACGGCGTCTTGTAGATATAATGAATCATATTGATATGTTTTATAATCTAGGATTGATTTTAAATGATGACGCAAAATGGTTTCATCAACATTGGTTGGATAAATTAGAATATCTTAACACAGCAACACGTTCAATTCGTAAAGTCCAAAATGAATGTAGTTTGTTAGACCTTTGTTATAAAAATCCTTGCGTCGTTGAAAAAACATACAAATGTATATTATTTGATAAAATTCAAAAAACTGATAGTTCATATTCATATGTCGTATATATTGAAGAATTGAATATGATGTCAAAATATATATCATTTGAAGAACTCCAAGATTATTCACATTACAATTTCAAACTATATTTGTTTTGCGATGAATATAAACTCAAACAAAAGATTAAATTAGAGAAAATATAAGTTATTATCAAATGAATATAAAGAGAAATATAGGATATATATTGAGCCTTCATGGCCAAGTGGTAAGGCGTCAGTCTTGTAAACTGAAGATCCCGAGTTCGACCCTCGGTGAAGGCTTTTTTCTCGCTTTAGCTCAGTTGGTAGAGCGTTGGACTGTAATAGTATAAATGTTGGTATCCACAGGTCGCTGGTTCGATTCCAGCAAGCGAGAATCGGGGGAGGGGTGGAACGGGTGGTAAAAATACTTTCTGTTATATAAGGAGAGACTAGAACCATTTCATGGTTTCTCCAAAAATAAAA
>Ga0181597_10000869_pt1 | contig 34274 bp, 14 predicted proteins | sample 041ome_5_FD_148647 | JGI IMG/M metagenome (GOLD analysis project Ga0181597, IMG submission 148647) | Coastal salt marsh microbial communities from the Groves Creek Marsh, Skidaway Island, Georgia - 041403US metaG (spades assembly) | ecosystem: Environmental > Aquatic > Marine > Intertidal zone...
GCGGAAGAAGAGACCAACGGACGTGAGAGAGAGAGAGAGAGAGATCCGAGTCAACGACCTCGTTTTGTTACTTTTTTGTCCGTTTTTTTTTGGCTCTCCCCCCTCAAGTTCGTTTTTGAAAAGACAAGAGACTCGTCTCGGAGGACGAGTCGATGTCGGATTTTTGAAGAAGAAGAAGAAGAAGAAGAAGAAGAAGAAGAAGAAATAGAAGACATCGCGAACGCGTGGAAGTTTTGGTGTTTGTTCCGTTTGTTTTGTTTGTTTTTTTGTTGGGGCGCTTTCTGCTACTTTCTCTTTCTCTCGCGCGCGTTCGTAGTTTTCCCACGTCGTTCGGAAGCGTATCCCGACGTATTTTCTAACCGCGGACTCTTTTTTTTTTCTCTCTCTCTCTGTTCTCCGAAAACACACGACGAACGAAACAGTTAGCGGCACTGTACGACCAACACGGGCAACGATGGGCAATCATAGCGCGATCTCTGAGCGGTCGAACCGATCAGCAGTGCATGGGACGATGGCGAAGACATTTGGACCCGAGCGTGGAGAGAGGGAACTGGAAGACGGAGGAGGACGAGAGGTTAAAGAAAGCGTTCGAGACGCACGGGGCGAGGTGGGCGTTTATCGCGCGAGATATTGAAGGTAGGACAGCGCAACAATGTCGCGCGAGGTTTTATCAGTTGAACCAAACGCAGGAAGAGGAGGAGAAGGGGAAAAAGAAGAAGAAGAAGAGACAGACGACGGACGAAGCGGAGGAGGACGGAGCGAAGAAAGACGAAGAAGAGGGCGAGAAGAGGAAGAAGAGAAAGACGAGCGGAACGAAAAGTAGCGGCGGCAAAGAGAACGCGAATAGCAATAGCAATAAGAGTGGCACAAAACCAAACGCTAAATTCGCGCCTGTCGCGAAAGGATCTTTAGCGGAAGCTTTCCCGCCTATTACCGCTTCGATGGAGCAAATATCTCTCCGAGAGGAAAAGGACGAGGCAAAGAAAGGGTCTCTCGAACCGATTCAGTTTGATAAAGTGGCGGCGATGAAAGAAAATGCAGACGACGCGACGGCGGCGACTTTAAGCGTGCCCGCGAAGAAGAAGAAACCGGCGACTGGCACCGACGACGGCGAAGAAACGATGAACGTCAACAAAAATCATCAACGATTTTTTGCCCTAGATCCATCCAAGAGCGTAACCGCGCCTTCGACTCCAGAGGAGAAAACTGAGAAACCTCCTCCCGCGCGCTCGTCCCGATCGACGAAGAAAACAACCCCGACTCTTTTCTCGCCGCCGACGAAGAAACGCAGCAAATTTTCCTCGGCGACGCCAACCACAGACTCTGCGAATAACAATAAGAACAACAAAGGTTCTAAACCAAAAAACGCCGCGAAACCAAAAGCGTCGAGAAGAACGCCCGCGCTCACCGACGGACGACGACGAACATCCATCGTAAAGAACGACGCATTCAGAGGCACCGAAGACGACACTTTAACGCTCCTTTGCGCGGCTGCGGATAGATTGGAGAGCCTTTTCTCTCCTCCAGCCGTCGTCGAAAGCTTCTCGCCGTGAGAAAGAGAGAAGAAGAAGAATACAGAAGAGAGAGTTCAAAGCGAAAAACCTTCGCCTCGCGAGAGGGAAAGAGAGACAGAGAGAGACAAGAAAGAGCGCGCTCGCGGAGGAGAGCAGACCCATACTTGTATATATACGCGCACAATTTGCACGAGAAAGTACCGGAAGTCGTCATCTCTCGTCTTTGATTCTTTCTCTTTCGCTCTCTTTTCGCTCACCCAGCTCCTCCCTCTCGTTGTGTTAACAAAATATCTGCCCTTCGTGTAAAAGATGATGAAAAACCTCGTAAAAAATTTTTGGCATTTTGAATTGAATTCTCGAACGAAGCGCTCTCTCGTTTTCTCCTCATTTCTTCTGCGTGAGGGCGGAGGAAAATTTTCATCGATCGATCGCATCGCCCGCGTACCTCTCAACTTCCCTCCGAACGGTCGTTCGACGACTCGCTAATATTACCCGGCGTCCGTTGATACCGTCCGATACGCGTTTTTTTGAAACGTGAGAAAGCGCGGGCGATCGAGAACGGCATTAGAAATCGAGAGACGCGAGCGGGAAAGTTGGAGGTTTTTCTCTCTCTGTTGTTGGAAAAATTGAAGAAAATTTTGCCCTACGACGACGAAAAACAGCGGACGATCACTCATCATGAGAACGCCGATAGAAACTTTATCCGAGGATGAATTCCTGCGAGACTTGGTGCGTTTTCACCGCTCGACATTACGCTTTTCGGTTTCCATCGTTTATTGGTGTTTGGATGGCGATTTCATGGCGCGGTTACTGACATGTTAATTTTTTTCAAATCTCTCTCTCTCTGTGTGTTTGTATTCAAATCAACAGATTGCGCATTTGCAGACGATTCCTGAGAAGCAGAGACTGGTACCGGACGGGTCGTGTGCGTGTTTGATTCTTTCATTTTTTTTCAAAAACTCTTTCTCTCTCTCCCTTTTCATTTGCTGCTTGAGATGAACGAGATCGTGGGCGCGGTCGATCATCGATCTGCGGAGGGGCGATCGATCTCGATGGCGCGCGCTCGCGGTTTCGCGCGGTTTGTATAGAGGGAGAGACCTCCTCGTTTTGTTTTTCAGACTCCCGCGTATTTTATCGCTCTCTTTGTCGCCGATCGCGCGGTAAGAAGCACACTGACGTTTTCTTTTCTACGATCGCTCGTGGACAGCTCCGGAGAATTGGCCGGCGAAGACTTTGAACGGGTATAAGTTAGATCTGTTTGGGATATACAGACAAGTGGTGGCTCGCGGCGGATGGGGCCCGGACGAAACCACGTGCGAAAGGAAAATCAACTGGAGTCGAGAGATTTTTCCAAAGTTGGCGAATTATACGAGCACGCACAAAGCGACCAGCGTTGGGCACGATTTGATCACGTGTTACAAGAACTATTTGCACTCGTACGAGAGAAAGTACGCGGACGTGGACTGTAACATGGACGAGAGCAAGACGAACGAGCTGATCAAGTCGATTCCGATGAATACGCCGAGAGCGGGCGTGACCGGGACGAGATCGCCGGGGATGACGAAAAAAAAGCCAGTTGGTAGACCAAGAGCTTCGAATTTAGGCAGCGGTGGTGGCGGTAACGCTGTCGCTGCGGCCACTGCACCCTCGGCCCCGTCGAGAGGGGGTAACCGCGGCGGAGCGAGGAGCAAACCGAAACGCACCTACCCAGACGGCGCGAAGATCAAAGTATTTTGGCCCAAGGAGAACGATTGGTTCTTCGGCACAATCGTTCAGCAAGAATATATGCCTGTGGATGGTCAAACGTACTCGAAAATTGAGTACGAAGATGGCGACGAGGAGGTTTTGAATTTAGCGAACGAGAAAGTTAAATTAATCGACGAAAAGAGCGATGATGACGACGACGATGACGACGATGGTCTAGTCTACGTCCCGAGACCAACAGCGAGGCGACGAGGCGCAGCAGATCCGTCGCGCGCGCCTTTTGCTGCGGATACGGCTGCTTTGATCAACGCTGCGACTGGAGCTTTCGGAGACGAGTCTGATAAAGAGGAAGAGAACAAAGACGAAGGACGACGAAGAACTCGCTTGAACGGCGCCGATCCGAACGCCCCAGAACCGCCGCCCCCGAAAGACCGCGTAGAGATCGTGGAAGAAATGATGGAACATCACAACGCCGCGAGAGTTCTCGCAGAGCTACCTAACGAGTTTTGCACGGAAGATGAAACGTATCGGTTAGGTTATCGCATGGGTTTAAGAAGAATGGCAAAAGTTTCCACCGCGATGTTGATTGAAAAAATGCAAAAAATGCTTTTGGCAACCTCAACCACCGGCGGCGGTGGAGAGGACGAGACGTCGAAAGCAGCGAGCGGCAGTGTGCTCGACGAGTTATTCGACGACGGCAAGGCGGTTGTTTCGAAGGAAAAAGCGCAAGCGTTGTTCAATGCGCTCATCGATGCTGCGTACACTCCAGATAAAGACGCGGCAACGTACGACGCGAAAGGCGAACCGACGATGCCAAAGCGCGCGCCAGAGCCGGAAGATCCTAAGGATATGCCGGGCATGGTCAAAGAAGAGGAAGAGAATGCAGAAGAGAAAGTCGAAGAGAAGAAGACGGAAGACAAGGATGGAAGCGGCGGCGGCGGTAGTAGCGGTAATGGTGGCGATGATAACGACAATAATAAAGGGCCTGGACCATCCTCTGGCGGCGGCAGCGCTGGCGGAGCGAACGGCGATCAGAAACCAGACGACACCAACAAAGATAACGAACACAATGGCGGTAACAACGGAGACAACGAGGACGATGGCGCTGGTGCGACTGGTTTCCATGCGTCTATGCTAGCCGATAAGATGGATATTGATATTCCCTCGCCGACGAAGGAAAAGAAAGAAGAGCTGAAGCCAGCTGTCGCGCCAACTCGAAATTCTGGCCGACAACGCACGCTCTCGAAGAAAGTTTTAGAAGCCGTCGAAACAGGCTTGATGAAATCTCCAGTGAAATTACCGAAAGTTGCAGAAGAACCTGCCGCGAAGCGAGCAAAGACCGAGAATACTGCAGCGATGCGAACCATGCAAACCTCGGTGGCGCACGGGGGCGTTGAGAAGCGTAATCCGAACAAGAACGAAACGTCTACAGCTTCTCCGTCGCGTCCTATTAAAGCCAACGAAGCGCAAGCAACCACGACTAACATGAATGATAAAGAAGAAGAAAACGCGAAGAAGAAACCGGCACCGGCGGCAACAAAACAAGAAGCTCCGAAACCGGCGGCAATTACCGAAAATGGCGACGAGTTTGTCCCGTTACCTCCGGTACCGGGGCCGCCGGAATGGGTAGGTCCTATCCCCACCGTGAGTAACAGCGACCCAGAATACCTTTTGCACCAACTGAAAGTGTTCATCGCCAAATCTGGAGCCGTCCTCGACCGCGCTTGGCGTGTGACCGTCGCCATGCGTACGCAAGGCGCATCCGCCGGATCGTACGACGCGACGTACTGGGCCCCGGATAACAAGCGGTACAGAAGTCGCTTGGAAGTTGCTCGAGCGGTTGGTGTCGCCCCTTACGTCGCCCCAAAGAAACCGAAAGGCGAACCGCGGAAGCCTCGCGATCCGAACGCCCCGAAAAGATCTAGCGGTGGTTCTGGACGTTCTCGAGTTGGTACCAACTTCCGACGCCCGATCGACTCCTACCCAGTCGTCGAACTCGAAGCGCCGCCGCCGCCTCCAACCCAGCGCGTGCTGTGCGAACTCCTCGGCGACGGCACCGCCGTCCGATGGTTGGAAAAGCACGGGTTGGGCGAACACGCCGCGGCTTTTGTCATGCATGGCATCTTGCGCAAGAACCAACTCTTCGCGCCGCTAATGATGCAAGACATGGAAAACTTTGGTTTAGATTTAGAAACCGGCGCGAGGGTGTTGAAGTTCATCGAAGAGACGCGAGAAAACATTTCGTCGGCGGGTCATCTCACCGTCGAACAACTCACGCCGGTACCAGTCGGTCGACGCGTCACCTCGGAGGTCTTCTGCGACGACAGAGCAGAAAAAGAAATCTACTACGACCCCGGGACGTTTTTGTTTGACGAATCTGAACTGGCTGGTCGACAAAGCGTCAGCCGGGCGAACCCGCTGTTCGGGTTGGTCCAAGCGTTTTAGCGGAGAAAGAGAAAGAGAGAGTACAAAAAGAAAAGCACATTAATACAAAGAGAGAGAGAAAGAGAGAGAGAGAGAAAGAGAGAGAACAGTGCGCACACATTTTTTATTAACACGCACGTGGAAACACAACAAGAATCATCGTTACGTTCGTTCGCGACATCTTTTCTCTTTCGCGCGCTATTAATTTCACAGAACACCAAAAATATCCATTTCTTCATTCCCGAGAGGAAACTTTTCACGCAAACATGCATAAACACGAGATGACGACTGGCGGCCGTTTTGTGGTAGAATAATAAGAAAGAGTGGAAGAAACTGTCGCCATGACGAAATCTGCCGTCGTCGTCGGCGGTGGATTCATCGGCATCTCCTCGGCGATTCATCTCGCGTCGCGAGGTTTTGCCGTGACTGTATTGGAGAAATCATCCAAAGGCGTCGCGGATCGAAACGGCGACGCGGCGAGCTACGGCAACGCCGGGACGTTTGCTCCGTACGCGACGTTTGGATTAAACGAGAACAGAATGAACATTTTGTCCGTGGGAATGAAGGCATTTTTCGGCGGTAGTTTGACGTTTGGTGGAAGCAAAAGCGCAGAAGAAGAAGAAGAAAAGTCGCCTCTGAGCTTCCAACTGTCGTCGTCGAACGCGATGGAAGTGATGCGGTTCGCGATGCATTTTTTACGCGCCTCTAGCGCGGAAAACAGCGCGAAAACGTCGGTTGGATTGTCGGAACTGTGTAAACGCGCGTCGAGTTCGTGGAAAGAGACGTTGCGGTTAGCCGGGGTGAACCCGAAGGCGTTCATGGAGCAACACGCGAACCGGAACGGGTACTTGTTGCTCACGAAGAGCAGGTTCGATTCGAAAGAAGTCGTCGAGAAGAACGAGGAGCGGAGACGGTTGTTGGGAAACGTTTGGGAGCACGAAGGTGACGGAGAGATTGTTGGGCCAGAGGAGTGTTTAAAACTGGAACCGAATTTGACCGCCGCGGCGGTTGCCAACGGTGGCATTTTTTTTAAAGACGCGTGGTCGCTGAGAGCGCCGGATGTGTTTTTGAAAAAGTTGGCTGAGTTTGCGATGAAAATGAAAGGTCCGAACGGTGGTTCCGTCGTGATTAAATCCGGCGTCAGCGGCGAAGTGGTTGAAGTGAGAAAAGAACAAAATCTCGCGCAAAACGAGGAGCTAACAGGTAGAAACAACGCCAACGACGAAGCGAAGGCTGAAATCGTCACCAAAAATGGCGACGTGTATACCAACGTGCACACGATAGTCGTCTGCGCAGGATGGCGTTCGAAAGAAATCGCCCGCATGTGCGGCGATGGCGACATCCCACTCATCGCGGAGCGCGGCTACTCTATCGAGTTTTCGGATACCGACCAAGCGTCCCCGTCCGAGCTCTTGACCCGAGCGACGTGTTTCCAACGCGGCGGCTTCATCCTCTCCCCGCTGCGGTCTCGTCTCCGCGCCGCCGGTCTCGTCGAATTCGGCCCAAACCAACCACCCACCGCCGAAAACCTCCTCGCGCTGGAAACCACCACTCGCAAACTCCTCCAAAACCTCCCCGCCGCCGTCGCGCGAGAACCAACCTCCGATTGGCTCGGCGGTCGCCCAACTTTACCGGATTACCTCCCCGTCATCTCCAGAAGCTCGGTAAAATCAAACGTCGTGTACGCGTTCGGCCACCAACACGTCGGTTTCACCTTAGCCGGCATCACCGGGAAAATAGTCGCGGACCTCGCGGAAAAGAAAGAGCACGAGCTCGACTTTTCGCTCCAGCCGTACGCCGTGCAAAGATTCCTTTAAGCATAGCGCGCGATAGCCTCGCCCGGCGAGAGAGAGAGAGAGAGAGAAAAAAAAAGAGAAACAAAAACAGAGAGAGAGAGAGAGAGAGATTTATCTCGCCTGCCCCGCGTGTGCGCATAAATGTAATGTGTATCCAAACCCGTAGCGCATAGAAGTCACCGCCGACAAAACAACGCTCAAACGAATTCTAGTAGAAAACATCCATCTTCCTCTCTCTCTCTCTCTCTCTCTTACAAAAAAAAGCAAACGAACAACCTTCACCTTAGAAAAAAAAACACAAAAAACACAAAAACGCAAAAAAAGAGCGAGCAATCATGCCGGTCACCGGATGGCTCCGCGGGACGGTCAAAGCCGTCCCGAGCGGGGACACGGTGCTGATTGTCGCCAACGCCGGACCAACCGTGCGTCGTTGTTTTTTTACGCGCGCTTTTGCGCGCTTAGTCGTTTGTTTTTCGCTTCTTCGAGACCGGAGGCAGAGTTAAGGGATCATCGCCCAGCCGTCGAGATCGTTCTTTTCTCTCTCGTCTCTCTCTCCGCGTTCTTCTTATTCGTCGTCGTCCGTTTTAAAGCGCTGACCAAACAAAACTCAACAACCCCTCGTTATTAAAACAGAGCACGGGTCCACCGCCGGAGAAGATCGTCACGTTGGCGGGTATCATCGCCCCGAGAATGGTACGCAGAACAACGCAGAACACAAAAGCAGATTTGTTTTTTTCTTCGCCTTTTTCCTTTCACAGGTTTTTGGTTTGGACTCGGACCTGATGACCCTCTCTCTCTCTCTCTCTCTTTTTTTCCCGCGGCGGCGGCTGTACTTTTACCTATTATTATTAATGCGATTCATTTTACCGTGAAATTCTCTCTCCTATTTGTAGGGACGAAGAGATGGATCGTACGCGGACGAGCCGTTCGCGTTTCAATCGCGCGAAGCGTTGAGACGCGCCTTGATTGGCGAACCGGTGACGTTTAAAGTGGAGAGCGAGTACGCTTCGAGAGAGTTCGCGTTGGTGTTTAAAGACGGCGCGGGAGACGTGGCGTTGGAGCACTGCAAAAACGGATGGTGCGTCGGGAAGCCGTCGAGGGAGGACGAGAACGATGAAAACGCGATGAAACGAAACCAGTTGATTAAAGAAGCCGAAGAAGACGCGAAGCAGTTTTTTAGAGGGAAACACACGTGCGATCCTCTTTTGTTGAATAAAGCTGTGAGGAATAAAAGCGATCCGAGATTGGTGGACGAGTTCATCGACGCTAAAGGCGTGGAGCCGATTCATTGCGTCGTAGAGGTAGCGTTGAATGGAAGCACGATGAAAGTTTCGGTGTGCGAAGAGGGTCCCGCGAGAGGTGCGGAGGTGACGATTTTGTTAGCCGGAGTCGTCGCGCCGGCGATGGGGAAGAAGAACGAAAAAGAACCGGAACCGCACGCGAGAGAGGCGAAGTATTTTGCCGAGTTGAGCGTGTTGAACAGAGACGTGCGAGTGGCTTTTGTTGGTAAAGATAAATACGGAAACAGATTTGCGTCGGTGTTACCGAAAGATGATCACAGCTCGATCGTGCCCTTGGCGAACGCTCTCTTGGAGAGAGGTTTAGCGAAGGTTTCGGATTACTCCGCGGCGTTGGCTTTAGGAGGTGCGGCGCCTTTGAGGAACGCCGAGGCAATCGCAAAGACGAATAGGATTAGAATCTGGCAAGATTACGTGCCACCATCGAACGAGGATTCGCATTTCGAAAACATGGGAAGAAGTAGAAAGATTCAAGGAAAGGTTATCGAGGTCGTTTCTGGAGATTCCGTCATCGTCGAAGACTCGCGAACAGGCGATGAGATGAAGGTTATGTTGTCCTCGGTTCGAGCGCCGAGAATCGCACCGCTCGGGAGAGGTGCCAGAGAACGAAGTGTGAAAGATGAACCGTACGCGAGAGAGGCAAAAGAATTCGTGAGAACGAGAGTTATCGGGAAAAAAGTGGAGGTTAACTTTGAATACACGAAAACAATCGCCGGGAACGACGCGAGAGATATACCAGAAAAAATCATCGAATTCGGCACCATCGCTTTAATCGGCGAGGTGGTGAAGAAACCGCCGCAATATAACAATCACGGAATTCCAATCGAAGCAGAACCAGAAGACGCGCCGAATCTCGCCGAACTGTTAGTCATCAGAGGCTTGGCTTCGGTAGTTCGTCACAGAGAAAATGAAGCCAGATCGCATAAATACGACGATTTGCTCGTCGCCGAAAGTAAAGCTATACAACAAAAGAAGGGCATTCACTCGCCTAAAGACGCACCAATTCCGCACGATTTGAACGACGCCTCAGAAAATGTAAAGAAGGCGACGCAGTTTTTACCGTTCTTGCAAAGAGCCGGGAAATTCCATGGCGTCGTGGAGCACTGTATCAACGGACACAGGTTTCGAGTCAGTTCTCAAAACGCCGGCGCGGTGTTCACGTTGAGTTTATCAGGGGTGAGATGCCCGACCAGAGACGAACCATTCGCGAAAGAGGCTTTGAACTACGTTCGAAATAGAGTGAATCAAAGAGAGGTGCAAGTTGCGGCGAATTCGGTGGATAAAACCGGGACGTTTCGAGGGACTTTGGAGTGCAACACGTTGACTTTGGATTTAGCCTCGGAACTCGTTCGCGCGGGTCTGGCAAGAGTTTCCTTTCACGGCGACGCGAGCGCGTTAGAAGTGGAGAAGGCTGCGAAAATTGCGAGAGTTGGCATTTGGAAAGACTGGGACGAAGAAGCCGAAGAAGCTAGGCGCTTGGCGGAAGAGATGCAGGCGAATAATCTCGGCGGTTTCAACGAGGACCAAAATCCGGCGAGCTTTTATGGAAGCAAATTTTATGACGATGAAAATAACAACGGGGTTCAATCGCCAAGTGGCTCGGGTAAAGTTAATGCCCCGCCAGGTTACGAAGGTGGTATCATGAATAACAACGCCAACGCATCGCCGGGCGGCTACTTGTCGTCTGTCAATAGCGCATCTTCAACCGCGGCGGCTGCCGTCATGAGGAAAAGCGATCCGCAGCCGCAGCAGCAACAACAATCTACTAGAAACCAATACGATAATAGAAAAGGCAGCTCGAGCATACCGTATCCACAAGCGAGAGACAGTGGCCCTCCTGTGTTTACCACTAGGCTCGGAGTCACGGAAACTTTACGGGAAGGTAAATTTTTCGCGCAAATTCTCGAACGTTCCGTCGCCAACGAACTGTGGCAACTGGTGCAGAAAGAGTACGCGAACGACGATCCAGACGTGAAAGCCCCACCGCCTGGTTTTGAGCCGAAATTGAACGATCTCGTTGCGATCAAATCGCCGGAAGACAACAGCTGGTACCGCGCCACGGTGAATTATCGAGATGAAAACGCGAAAGAACTGGACGTCATGTGTATCGATTTTGGTCACAACGAACGCGTATCCATTCGCCGTGCGAGACCGTTGCACTCTAACGTCTCTTTGAACGCATACCCTCCTCAAGCGAGACTGTGCCAGCTTGCTCACATCGCCATGCCGAGTCGTCACAGCGATTACAAAGATGTCGCCGAGTCTGAGTTTCAACGCCTCGTTCATGGTGGCGAATTCCACGCCATCGTCGACGCGCGAATGAAAAAGTTTGACTTTGATCACGCTTGGTCATCCGCCGTCGACGCGCGTCCAGAGCTAACGCTAACGTTATGGCCAGTGGAAGACGACGAACAAGAAGAACCATCAAGCAACACGAAGAAAGACACAAAATTCGCGAAACCTTACTCGCCCGAACAGTTTCTCCCGGAACGTTCAGTGCAAGGCATCTTAGCCGCCTCCGGTTTGTGCCGCATGTCCCGTTTCAAAGTCGGGTACACGCAAACCTCAGAAGACAACCGCGAGGCCATCCAAGGTGAAATCGACAAGGCGAGACGAGAGCACTGCGGTATGTTCGAATACGGCGACGTCGATTCCGACTGGGAGAGATGAGAAGAAGAAGAGTAATACAATATTACTATCGCCGCGAGAGAAAGGCGGGGCGAGCGAGAGGGAGGAGAAAGAGATCGTGCGCGCGTTTGGTTTGTGAGAACGAGAGGCGAAACATCGCGAGAGGAAAAGACGAAGAAGATAACACGATACGTATACATAATACATAATACTCATATTTAACTAACGAGAGAAAGAGAATACATACTGATACAAAAAATGGTGCACCCGGCAACCGCCGCGGCGCACGGCTTTTAGAAGCTCTTGTCCCATTAACACCCTAAACCTTATCTAACCAGCCCTCTCTGACTCACATCTCAGATACGCTACACCTCGACGCGCGCTCGACGCACTTCTTTGCGCATATAGTAAAGTTAATAACACACATACACGCGCAAGAAACGTACAACATGTTATCGTGCGTCTCCTTAGCCTCCTCCCGCTCCGCCATGGCGTCGACGGCTTCGTCTTCGTCGTCTTCTTGCTCGAGACATCGACAACAGTTTTTCCCGAGCGGAGCCAAGAAAAACAAGGGAAGATACACTACTACTTCTACTCGTATTAGCAGACACAATAATCGACAACAGCAGCAGCGAATATTGAGAATATCCGCCGCCTCCACCGATGGCGTCGACCTCACGCGCTCGGGTAAGAAAAGAGTCGTCATCACCGGCATCGGTGCGGTGACCGCGTTAGGCCACGACGTGGATGAATTTTACAATCGATTGTTGAACGGCGAGAGCGCCATAAAACCAATCACGAAATTCGACGCGTCGAACATCACGACGACGTTCGCGGGCGAGATACGCGATTTCGACGGATGCGACGGTTTAGTTGCACCGAGAATGATTAAAAGAGCGGACCCGTACATTTCATTCATGATTGCGGCGGCGAAGAAGGCTTTAATCGCGGCTGGATTGGACATGCGCGAGGAAGGGAACGAGGACTTTAACAAGTTGGATAAACAGCGGTGCGGCGTGGTGATCGGCTCGGCCATGGGTGGGATGCACAGTTTTCAGCAAGCGAACTTTGAGTTGTGGACGCCCGGAAGAGGTTCTAAGAAAATGAATCCGTTTTGTATTCCGTTCGCCATTACGAACATGGGCGGGGCATTAGTCGCGATGGATTTGAAATTTATGGGGCCGAACTATTCCATCGCGGCGGCGTGCGCGACTGGGAACTTTTGCATGATGAACGCAGTTGATCACATTAGAAACGGGGAATGCGATTTGTGCTTAGCTGGGGCCTCGGATGCAGCGGTTTTGAGCAGTGGGATTGCCGGGTTTGCTGCGAGTAAAGCATTGTCGACGAGAAACGACGATCCGGAAGGCGCGAGTCGACCGTGGGATAAGAATAGAGACGGGTTCGTCATGGGAGAAGGGTGTGGAGTTTTGGTGTTGGAGTCGTTAGAGAGCGCGCTGGCGAGAGATGCTCCGATTTTGGCGGAAATTTTGGGTGGTGCGGCGACGTGCGATGCGCACCACATGACCGAGCCGTTACCGAATGGGAACGGAGTGAGATTGGCCATCGGCAGGGCGTTGAAAAACGCCGGCGTGTTGGCGGAGGATGTGAATTATATCAACGCTCACGCAACGAGTACTCCAGCTGGAGATTTAGCCGAGTTGAGGACGATTACGGATATATTTGGCGAGAATAAGGAGTTGAAAATCAATTCGACGAAGAGTTTAATCGGTCACTTGTTAGGCGCAGCGAGCGCGGTTGAAGCGGTGGCGGTGATCAAAGCCATCGGGACCGGCGAGTTGCATCCGAATAAGAATTTGGAGGAGCCGGACGAAGGCGTGAGGACAGATTTATTGGTAGGCACGACGAAAGAGAAATTAAAAGTGAAGGTTGCGTTGAGCAACTCGTTTGGATTTGGCGGTCATAATTCGGCGGTGTTGTTTTCGGCGTATGACCCGAAAGCCGACACCTATGCGAGAGCAGCCTCGGCGTAGAGACAAGAAGAAAGTGAACATTTTTAATACCAGTATTAATAAATAAACAATAACAATGACAACTTTACAACAACAACAACAACAACAACAACAACAACAACAACAACAACAACAACAACAACAACAACAACAACAGTACCAGGCACTATGGTACTTGCTGGAAATCATGAACTACTTTATACATTTGCATTATCGTGATATTTTATTTTACAGCGGAAAGTTTTCGTCTCCAAGCTTCTTTTCCTCTTCTGCTCCTCATTTCTTGGTGCAAATAACTTTGGAGAAACCAATCCAAGCTTTGTCTTTTGAAGTGCGCTTGTACGTTCAGCGAAGTCATGATCGAGATTATCAAGAAAAGGATGGCAACGAAGCCATACAAATTAAATAAGGTCCTCATGTTCACCTCGTCCGGTAGGTCTGCAGAAGTACTAAACTGCGGCGGGCTGTACGCCAAGAAACCCGAGATACATCCCAGGACAGGAAACCACCAGCTGCTTCTTGGGTACGAGGCGTGAACGGCTGCGGCGACAGAGATATACACCAAGTGTAAGCATTCTTGTCGGAACAGTATGGAGAACATCTCGTTACAGTCATATTGCAACAGTCCGTTGTATTCATCGGCGTCGACGTCGGCGGATTGTAATGGTCTCAAAGAGCAAAATTTTGCGACCGATGCGCGCTGGTATCGCGCTATCGATCCGTGCGCGCCAACGACAACCACCAAAGTCGCAATTGAAACTATACCCCCTCTTTTATACCGGTCGAAAAGATCCTGCTTACGTCCGCTCAAATAACCGAATATTGAGATATCACGTTTATAGACCATTTGCACCATGTGAACGCCCAACGTGACGCTGACAAAAGACAAGGGAACAGCAATCCTTCCCCTGATTCCTCCGGGTGAAACGATTTCGCTCGGAAACATCGACGCGTACTTCAACCCAAACAGCGCATTGAGAATAAGGTAGCAACTCAAAGATCTGGAACGACATTTGTCGAGCACCAGCGCATTTACGTAGCCGCGATAGAGCTCAAACAATTCTGAGTCTTTTTTAAAAGCTTTTGACGATGGTCCCGCAGCGCGAATAGCTTTTCTTTCGTTTCGTTCCGATAACTGCCTGAGCACCACAGCATTTATGCCGCCGTTCACCAAAAAGACAACGCCTACCATGAACTTTATGGGAACAACGAAAGGCATCAACAATAATTTCCCGCAAAGTTGGGAATGACTCAAGAACGTTAGATCCTCGAGCGTCATGTTTGTCAGAGACCAAAACCGTTCCATGTCTTCTGGGTTTTGTTCTCCTTTCTCTTCGCCTGAGCTGCCCGGCATATTTTTCACCTCCATCGACCAGCACATCACATCTATTTGAATCTCCTGCAATTCGATCAAGATATCCGGACACATGTGCCTAAAATTCGGATCACTCGAGCATTGTGTGACAACCTCCGAGAGTGGATGACCTCCGAGATCTCCGTACAAACGTCCAGTGTGCCATAACGTGAACACCGTCCCGACGTCCTTCACGAAACCGCAACGGGAGCACAATCGATCGATTCTGTTCTTGAATTTCTTTCCAAACATCGTCGGCTCCATGAGGAAAGCCTGAAACTGCTCGGCGCTTTCTTTTTCGATGCACAACAAGCACGGCTGCGGCGCAGAGAAAGATTTAACACCGTCTAAGTCTTCATACTCGAGCTGGAAAAACAAATTCGAAATCTTCTGAGCGCTCGAAACAGATTCCGTCGAGCAAAAATACTCGTCGAAACAATCTTTAGGAAATTTACACATGCTCCTTTCGAGTATGAAATCTTCCCGGCGCACGACTATGTCGCCAAACTGTCCGTACATGCGAGCCGATGCGATGACTTTCTTTTTGCGGTAGAAGTGCGCTTCCTTTTTGTTGTTGCAGTCGAACAATCGGAGAAAAATACTCTCTCCCACTACCGCAACGTACGGCGCGACCGAAGTCCTCGGCCACGGACTACTCTCCAACGTCCGCGCTCTTCGACGACGACTTTGACGTACTTTCCCACCATTTCCAAACGACTGTCCAGTAGCCGCTGTATCATCCCCGTCGCCATTAGTCATCTCTTGCGCGTGCGAAGACAACATCAGCTCTTCCAACGCGTCGTCCCAGTACGACGCGCGATAACTCAAGGTTTTATTCAGCACGTCGCCCTCATTTTCCTCCTTCTCGCTCTCTAAACTGTCCTCTTCGGTCTCGCACTCGTCGTCGTCCTCGCTCGCGTTCTCAACTTCGTCGTCGTCTCTCCTCTCGCAGACTCTGTCGTTCTCCGCGCGCGGAAGATGTTCGTCTTTAGCCGACGACGACACGCGCACGTGCGTGTTCTCGTACCATTGCCACTTGAACAAGACGGGATCGTTACTTTCTTCGTCGTCGTCGTCTTCGTCTTCTTCGTCGTCGTCTTCGCGCGAATCGTCGTCGTCGTCGTCGTCGTATCTCTTCATGATCTTCTCGCCGCGACGACGAGGACGACGAGCGACGTTGGTCGTTGACATTTGCGTCGTCCGTCGTTCGAGAGAGAAAAAAAAAGGCGTTCGTTAAATTTCAATTTATGAGGAATTCTCTCTCTCGGTTCGTTAGTTTCTCTGAACCCTCTTGCGTGTCCTCCTATTCTTTTAAGCGCGCGCGCGTACAATTTCGTAAGGGAATACCAGTATTCTTATAATTGTCCGAGACAAAGATTAGTATTATTAGTATTATTACAACAAATTCAAGCTAAAAACACTACTCAAAACGAACACCGCCCCTAACGCGAAGGCGACGGAACTGGCGGCTAACCCGATGTATTTGACCATTTGCGGATTTTCCTTCTCGAGAAGCGTCGTCCCGGCGCCGAGGAACGCGGTGTACCCGCCCATGGCTACGATGGTACCGAAGAAGAAGGAACCTAGGAAGGAGTAGGCTTCGAGTTTCGGTAAGGTGAGCGCCGGGAGAAGGAGGAAGAGGGAGTCCGGTTGGAGGCCGTGGATGGTGCCGGTGATGTAGGTCCAGGAGATTCGGGAAGCTTCCGAGGAGGCGCCGAGACGGAGCGGGGAGAGCTGGTGTTCGTGGGAGCTTTCGATGTCTTCGTCGTGGCTTCCGCCGTCCGCGGACCCGTGGGAGTGGGAGTGGGAGTGGGAGTGTCCGCCGTGGGAATGGATGTGCGAGTGGCCGTGACTGTGGCCAGCTTGCTCCCAGAATCCTAAGCATCCGATGAAGATCAGCGTTAAACCAACAATGGCTTGGCCCCATTGGCCGATGATTTCAGTGTTCCACGGGATTCTGTTTCGCAAGAGCATAAACAAAAGACCGAAGATGATCTGACCGGTGTTGTGACCAAATCCCCAGAGCGCGCCGAGGAGCGCGTTTTTCGCTCGAGACGGACCGACGGATAACGGCGTCAACGCTGCCAAGTGGTCCGCGCCGGTGAGCGTGTGTAAACCACCGGCGAATAAGCCAGCCCAGGCAGACTTCAAAACCGGATGAAGCAACGAATGGAAAGCCATGGAAGATTCCGCGACAGCAGCGGTAATAAGTTCGGAGATAAACGTTTGTAACATCATGCCTTGCGGTTTGAACACGGTGCCTAACGCGCCAAAGACGCCCACCAACGTCAAAGAGACAATCAAGAACTTCACGCGCTTCGAAAGGCGCATTGAATTTCGTGGTCCAAACGTTGCCAACAAGCGAATCGAGTTTGCTGCGACTAATAGCGTCGCGCCTTCGTGAACACAAACGGCTAACCAAAGTGGGAACGCGCCGAACAAAGCCGGCAAGGCGGCTCCGAGAATAGAGCAAATCGCCAAGAAAATATTTTGCTGTAAAATATTTCGCGTCATGCGCCCGAGCGCAAAGAGCTCCGGAACGGCTGAAATCACCGACATGGATGATCCACCGCCTTCGTTTCCTACCGTTGTGGTACTATCGCTCACCATATCTTTGCTTTGAAGTTGCCCTTGTCCAGTTTGAAGCAACAAGACGTCTGCGGCAGAAGAAGCGGCATCTGAAGGTGTCGAGCACACTGCGATGCCAACGTCAGCCGCCGCCAACGCCGGCGCGTCGTTAATACCGTCACCAATCATGGCGACGCTCACTGCTTTCCTATTTTTTTCGTTATTACCATTTTCTCTCGCAGATTCTACGTGTGCTAACTTTTGATCCGGAGTCAATTGCGAAAATACCGCGGCTGGTTTGATGCCTACTTGTTCGGCAATCGCCAACGCGGAAGCAGTCGCGTCTCCAGTCAGCATACGCACCGTCTGTCCTCGTTTAGTAAGGGTAGCGACGGCATCTTTCGCTTCTGCGCGAGGTGCGTCGGAATAACGAAAGACCGTAGCATCGGCCGAAGAAGAAGAGCACAGAATAGCGATCGCTTCCCCTGCACTTCTGTGCTCCTCCGTCGCGCGCGCGACTGCTTTTTCTTCCTCTCCCGAGTTGCTCCCGCGGCGGCACTCTAAAGCCCATGATGCGGTGCCAAACCTGAAGAGTTCGCCGTTAATTTCTCCCTCGACACCTTTACCGTGCTCAACTTTGTAGTTTTTCACGTCTAAAGAGCCATTACTCGCGCTACTTTCGCCATCAGCGACGTAGTTAACGGTGGCTTTAGCAATCGGATGCACCGAACCTCGTTCCAACGCTTTTGCGATGCGCACGCTCTCCTCGTCGCTTCTCTTAAACGCCAAGCTCGCAATGCTCTCTTCCCCTAATTTCACGTTCTTTATTTCCACGATTGACATTTCACCAGAGGTCAAAGTGCCAGTTTTGTCTAAACACACGAGATTGACGTTTGCGAGCGCGTCCAGAGTTCGGCCGCCTCTGATGAGGATACCTCTTCTGGCCATCGCGCCAATCGCCGCGACGTACACTAATGGTGACATGAGAAGCGCGCACGGAGCTGCCGCAGATAAGAACGCAAACGAGCGGTACATCGCTCCTCCTCGACCTAAAAAGGGAACTCCCAACACGAGAGGTGCCGTCACCATCGTCGCAAAGGTTATAAATAAAATGATCTTCGAATACTTATCGCCAACGTCATCAATTAATCGACTCACGCGCGGTTTGCGTTGCTGCGCTCTTTCGGTGAGCTTCGCGATTCTCGCCGGCGTGCTATTTTCGGAAGACTGAGAAGATTTTACGATTAACACCCCGTCGATGTTCATCGCGCCGGCTGGAATTTCGTCGCCAATTCTGCGTCGCACGGGCAAAGCTTCTCCCGTGATGTGTTGAATAGACACTCTCGCTGAACCGTGAACGACGATGCCATCAAGAGGAACTTGCGTTCCTGCTTTGACGTAACAGTAGCTTCCGACGGGCACTTCTGATGCACGCATTTTCCTTTGCGAACCTTCGATGAAATCACCAGTTGTACCGTCGATGTCGACAATATTTGCAAACGGCGGCACCGTTTTCCACAACGCTTTTAAATCGCCTCTCGCGTGTTGCGTCAATCTATCTTCCACGTAGTGCGCAGATGCGAACAACACGAGTAACAGCGCGCCTTCAAAGGCGCATCCGAGTAAGACGGTACCAAATACCGCTAGCGTCGTGAGTACGTGCACGTTGATGTTACCTCTCGCGACTTCGTACAAGACGTCCACAAACTCTGGCGTTCCGGCGAACAAATACACCAACGCCGTCGCCGACGTCGAGAGCCACGCCGCCGTTGCACTCGGGATAATCGACGCGACGCTGAGCATGGCGCAAATCGAAGTCGACACGTGGCAAAATCCAGCCACGAGCAACAAGCACCATGATAACACCGTTAAACTTCCTCGTCCTCGCAAATATCCAGCCGCCGCGTTCAACTTTGACTTTGTCAGAACGACATCTAAAACAACTTCCACTTTATTCTTCACTCTGTTCGCATCTTCCACCGCCGCTATAGCACCGTGCGAATGTCCGTGACATCCGCCTCCTATTCTATTTCTATCTCCCGCGCCTTCGATTATTTCGCAGTTTTCATCTTCCTCCCCCGTCGTCGTCGTAAAACTCGAGTGATCGTGCGACGAAACCTCCCTCCCGTTCATCGTCTCGCTCCCATCCAACATCCCAGCCTGTTGCAAAAAATCGCTCTCATCGTTAGAAATATCGTACGACACTCCCGCACTACCGCTACCACCGCCGCTCTCGCCTTCCCCTACCGGCGTCGGTCCGCTCGCCGCGTTGTTCCTCCGCGCCGTCCGTTGTTTCCGGTGGTCGATTGCATTCGTCTTCGTGTGCTCGCTCCCATCCTTCTTGGGCCCTCCTCCTCCGCCGCCGCTACTGCTGCTGTGATGATGATATTCGCCGTAATAATGCGCCCCGACGGCGACGACGCGCGCGTTACTGTTCGATCCTTTCTTCCTCTCGCTCTTCCTCTTCAAATTGTCCTCGCCTGGAGAAAACGCGAAAGAAGAACAAGAGACGTCGTCTTTGCGCTTCTCCCAGCGAGGACGATTTGGCGGCGACGACGATGCGTGCATCATCATCATCCTCGCGCGCCTTCTTCTCGTCGTCGTCCATCTTCTCGGGCCGGTCGATTCTGAAGAAGACGAAGTCGCGTTCGTAGTAGTCGACGACGACGCTCCGAAGAAAGCCGCGCTGCTGCTGCTCGGAGGTCCGGACAACATCCTTCTCTCACTTTCTTATTCGAACTTTGTGCTAATTTTTCCCCCAAAGCGAGACGATAGAGAGACCAACCCCGTATCTAAAGAAAAAAGGGTCCTATACAAAGGAAAGGGGAAGAGAGAAGAAAAAGGCAAGGAGCTCGCGCGTGGAAAGAAGACTCTCTCTCTTCTCTTCTCTTTCCTCTTTTCTCTCCGCAGTAGCTCTCTGTCTCTCTCTTCTGAGCGGAGAGAGTTTATGGAACGTGCGCGCGTTCGTGTAGGTTCTGCGGCCGATGCACTCAGAGAAGATACGAGACATTTTTTGACATTTTTTGTTTAGGGTTTTGGTCTCGTTTTTCCCTCAAAAGCTCCTCACGAGGGAAAAGGCGCCAAAGAAGAAACCGCGCGGAGAGAAGAGAGTCTAATAAGAGCGAGAAGAAGCATATAATGCGCTCGAGCGTCGCCTCGCTCGGTCGCAGAGCGGTCCGAGAATCGTTCGTGCGATTGACCACAAAGTTGACGAAAAAGTCTGGATATTACAAGGGTAAGAATTCCATCTCCCCCGGCTGGCACGAGAAGAAAGCGAACGGCGGAGGGAGAGGGAGATTCGTGTTGCTCGATTGGAAACGTCCGACGTACGTGATTCCGGAAGGGTTGAAGGAGTTCAAGTTGAAACCGTACGTCGCGAAAGGAGTGACAAAGTGACGGAGAGAAAGAGAGAGAGATTTTTTAAGGGATCGATATGTCGATGATGATTTTTGCGTCGTCGTCGCTGTCGTCGTCGCTGTCGACGCCTACTTTGTCGTCGAGGAGAAGATGGTGCGGCTCGTTCGTGGCTTTACGGAGGAAACCCCCTTCTTCTTCTTCTTCTTCTTCTTCGTTGAGGAGAGGAAGAAGAGGCGCGATAACGGAAACGCCGGCGGAACGAATCGTCGCCAAGCGGAAAGCGTCGTCGAAGCAAGCGAGGAAAGTGCAACTGAGAGAAGATGCGAGAGAGATGCAACGAAGAAGAGAAGAGAGAGAGAGAAGAGAGAGAGAGGAAATGGAACGGCGTCCGGAACCGCCGACGAGCGCAGCGCTTAGTTTGGGAGAGGCGAACGAGAGAGTGCGCGAGGCGGACTCAAAGTTTCAATCCGCGGTAGATTCGACTCGAGAGATTAAGAAGATGAAAAGAGAGAGCGAGGAATGGGATCCGCAAGTCGGGTACGGTAAGTTTCGAGAAGTCGTCGAACAGGTGTCCGAAATGAATGGACTCAGGGTACGAACGTACGAGACAAGATTGGAACGCGCCGTTTTTTTAATCGAGCTCGCGAAAGCTTTAGGGAACGAAGAAAATGATGCCAAAGGTATCAGCGACGATGCAGTAGTAGCGAATGATGTCGGGGTAGTCGGCAAAACCTTAGACGCTTTTGATTGGGTGTACGGCAAAGAACTCGTGGACGAATCAAACGCGAGAACTTTAGAGTTTATGCTTCGAGCGTCGCAGAAGAAGTCGCAAAACGACGGCTTGAAACCGGAGATTTCGTTTGAAATCTTAAACGTCGCTTTAGCAGCTGATGCGCTGAAATGCATCAATAACAAAGACAACGTCATTCAGAAACACATGAAACGCGTTCAGAGAGGAATCGACGAAGGACTCATTTCACCAGACGACGACGCGGCCACGGCGTTGCTCAAAAAGATCGACGCTTTTCTTCAAGAACAAGAACAATAGGAAAACAACTAACCACCCAAGTAATATTTAATATTTAGCAACAATCGTAGGTAGACAATAGATGAGTCCAAATCAATACGCTGGTAATATAATATATATGTGACTGTATATTCCAAATGTTGCGAATTGCGCAAACTCTCTCTCTCTCTTTGGAGCGTGGGTGTGGGTGTGTGTGCATGTTATTACTATCTTCAATATTTCGGCGGGAAAAACGTACCTGCAGATCCATCTGTCGACGACGATGCTTCCTCCGCCGCTACCGTTGCTCCTAACGCCCACAAATTTTGCTCTGCTGACCAGTTGCCTTCGCCACTCGATGAATTATTCGATGCTTTTGATATTCCATTTTCGTAAACGTTGTGTTGTTGATGATCACCTCTTTCTTGCAACACCCCGGCATCTTTCAACGCCTGAGTCTTTCTCCACGCCATCTCTTGACTGGACGCTAAATTCTTCGCGGCTAATCCGTAATCGTCCATTCCATCTCCGTTCGTATCGTTTGGATTCGCATCAATCCCGTACGCGTCCCTGGCTTTATTCGGCAACGAAAATTCTGCCACCCGTCTTCGAATCGCGTGCAACGCCATCTCGCTTCGCAAAACTCGCTTCTCCAACCGCCTATTCTCCGCGCTCAGCGTCAACACTTCCTTCTCCAACGAAAAATCATCCACCATCAGTTGCACCCGTTCCTTTTCCATCTCCGTAATTTTCCTCTCCAACTTTCTCGCGTACCTTCGACTCGGGAACCCGAGAATAACGTGCGCCACCGCCGTCCCGGTCGCCGCCGGTTTCACGAACGCTCTCGTTTGCGGACTCAAACCTAACCACGCCTCTCTCAGCGGTCCCGTCACTGGCTTCGCGATTTCCACCGCGCGGTCCCACGTCGGGCCAACAAAATCCACCGCCACTTCCATCTGCGGTTTAAACTGCTTGTTAAAGTCCGTTAGCGCCTTGGAGAGCGAATTCGAACCGCCTTCTAACGTTTTCGCGGACCAAGAGGAGGCGGCGGTAGACCAACCGGTGAGCTTCTCTTTCCACGACGCGCCGCCACCGGAAGAAGATCCACCGCTGCTTTTCGTCGCCTCGGAAGAAGAAGAAGAAGAGGACGAAGAAGAAGAAGAAGCGGACGAGTTCGAATTCGAATTCGTCGGTTTGTTATTCGGTTGCCTCGAGGAATTCGAATCCGATTTTATGACTTCTCTCCGCGCGGACGAATCGCCGCGCTTGTTGTTGTTGTTGTTCTTGTTATTATTATTCTTATCGCTTCCATTCCTTCTCATCCTCGAGAGATGGTTCGGTGGAGTGAAAAAACCTCCTCCTACGACGCCGATCGGGTTTGGTGGTGGTAACATGTTTGATGAGTACGTGGTGTATTCTTCTCGATGCCGGAAAGAAGAATATAAAGTTTTTTGACGTGTTTGTTGTGTTTTGTTTTTTGTTTTTTTGAAATTCTCTCTCTCTCTCTGTTTTGTGCGTCGGGACGTCGTTCGTTGATCACATATGTAATATGGCTGTTCGCGAGAGATGATGTCCGCATCGCAATAAAAATATCTCTCGTGAACATCATCGCATATTATAAAAGCCAGATCGGCGCAATAAACGCGCGTATTTATTAATACCACCCACCGCGCACCACGCGCGGGAGAGAGAGATTACTTTAATCACTCGTAAATGGTGCTCGAAGGTCAAATCGCGAAAGCGTTGAACCGCGTTCTCGGGGACCGTTTGCACGGATTGGACAAAACAAATTTGAAACTGTCTTTGCTCAACGGAGAGGTCGCTTTGAAAAACGTGCGAGTGAAATCGACCGCGTTGAAAGGGATATCCGCGGTAAATACAAACTTGAAAGTGAAAGCTGGATACGTCGGGGAGTTGAGGATTAAAGTTCCGTGGAGAGAGTTGGGGAGGAAGCCGGTAGAGGTGGTTTTTGATCGGTTGCACGTGCTGTGCGAATTTCGAGAAGAGGATGACGAGAATTCGGAGGACGAGAGCGAGGGCGGGAAGAAAGAAATGTCCGAACACGAATGGAACAAGATGAAACGAGCGTTGGAAGAAAAGAAAGAGAAGAAGAGGAGACAGATGAACGCGAAGAAACGGAGAATGGCGGAGAGTTTGGAACGGAGTTGGTTGAGAGGAGATCCGACGCCGGGCGCGGAGGAGTTGTGGCAAAAATTTTGGGGCGATATCACAAAAGAAGAAAAAGACTGGGAGGACGAAGATGAAGACGAAGACGACGAAGACGACGTCTCGTCTGTTTCTTCTTTCGATGATAGCGAGGAGGACGAAGAGTTTAGGGATTCGAAACGAGGAGGAGGAGGAGGAGGAGGAGATTTGGCACCGGCTTCGAAACGAGAACTGTTCTCTTCGCCGGATACCAAAAGACGCGAGGAAATGTTCGCGACGCCAGAATATCGACCTCCGTTGCGAACTCCCGAGAATGATACCGATGCGATGTCGTCTATTAGGAAGAGAAAGAATGATGATCGAAATAGTTATGAGAAAAAGAGTAAAAAGAAGAAGAAACCGGTTGGTTTCGGAGCGCTCTTGGATGTTGTTCTCGCAAACGCCGTAGTCACGGTGAAGAATATACACTTCCGCTTCGAAGGAGAAGGCGACGAAAATATGCCAAAATTTGCTGTTGGAGCTTCTCTTGAAAGTATCACTTTAGAATCGACTAATGTTCTCGGTGATTCGAGAGCTTTTGTTGTCGATGCATTCAAGGAAACGCTCCGAAAAAAATTAGAAATCAATAATGCGGCGGTGTATTGCGATTTGAACTCTGTGCATCTTCTCGACAAAGTCAATAATCGAGATCTGAAACCACACGAAGACCCGATCAGATTTTGCAAGATTATGGAAGCGTGTGCAAAGTCAAAAAAGCGAAACCGCGTCATCGAACCATTCGGAGCAACCGCGAGGTACGAACGAGCCGGTATGGAAGCCATTGAATCCGGGACGGCTTCTGCGTTGCACGGATTAACTCTTAATATTCCAAAGACCAGCGCGAATGTTTCTGCTGGTGCCGCAAGTTTGGCCTATTGGGCGACGCAAATATTGAAAAAGAGCATGCACAATAGACGGTTTGAACACCTACGACCGGGTGTTCCAGTATTTGATGGTTCAGAAAAAGCAGGAGAGAAATCGTCCGAAGGAACCAATGAGAGGAGAACGAATAGAAATGCTCAGTCTTGGTGGCAATACGCGTGCGAGGCAACCATAGAAGAAAACCGAGAACGCCGAGAACGACTCGGATTAGGCTTCAGCCTCAACTCGAAAGCTCTCAAAACTTTACACGAACAAAGGAAAGCGTACGTTAAGGTTTATGTAGATGAGATTCTCCTTAAGTCCGCGCCGCCACCACCGTCTTCGAAGCAAAATTCAAACTGGCCGATGAAGAAACCGTTTGGAAAGATACGAAAGCTCGATGAACTGGAAAGTGAGATTGCAAACGCTCGCACGATAGCTTTTTTTAGACAGCTCGCACACTTAGAATGGAGGAAAAATGGTGGTTGTGAACGCGCGTTTCGACGTGAAGCTGCTCGACGCGGAGGGGGGCCAATACCTATAAAGATTGTAAAGGGTGTTGCTGGCGTTGCTGGTAAAGGTTTACTCGTGGGAGTAAAAGTCATTAAGAATGTAGGGATTAGACCCCTCGGTGCGGCGAAACGGTTCGTCACGAATATCGGGAAGAAACAAGATGAGAGAGCTGAAATGGAAGCAATCAAAAAACGTGAAATCGAAGAAGCTCGCATTCGCGCCGAAGAAGACGAAGAAAACTTGAAGAGACAAATCAGAGCAATTCGGAAGAGGAACGCTGCAACGCCGGTTAAGCATCTCTTTGCAACACCGCAAAAATCGTCGAGAACCGCTCCGACGGAGTATGATTATCGCGATGGTGCTACTTCAGACGATGAGTCGCAAATCGACTGGGACGAAGTTGGAGACACTTTTGATATGAAATCGAGGCAGGAATATGCGGAGAAACAGAAAAGCGAGATGCAGAGTTTTGAAAAGAAGAGTAAGATTCCGATGTTTGCGACGTGCATCGCTTTTGAAGAAATTTCGATGAAAATTCTCGACACCTCTTCGAGTGAGCGAAACGACCACGACGATGCTTTCTCGGACAGTTTGGCACCATCTTCGTCTTCTTCTTTTTCGTCGCTCGCTGAAGTACCAATTAAAGAATCTGAATTATTTAGCGTTTCGATCAAGAATGTCTTGATAGGAGCGAAAATGATGGGAACTTCCTTCGTGAAAGATGCGATAGACGTTCGGTCAACTGTAGATGCTATTCGTTTCTCTGCGCCAGAGGGCGATTTACTGGCGCTTGGTGAAGAGGAAACAGATGATGATCTCTCGCATTCGAATCGTGGAACGGCTACTTTCTCGCTTCCAATTGAACTCGCCAAAATGTTCAATGCAGATTTGAACGATGCGGAAGATACCATCTCGAATGGTCGGCCAAGATGCTTCAGCGGGAGTCATGTACGTAAAGCGGTATCTTTCGCGGCTTCGAAAAAATGCAAGATGATGAACAAAAATACCGAGCTATCCATATCATCGGAAAGTAGTAGTGTGGTTCTTGCTGATTCTTCAATTTCTACTAAGATGTTCGAATCAAATACAGAAGTAGAAAAGAAAGTTGGCTACTGTGCTCTGGTCTTATCACCTATGTTCATCACAATTCTACGTGGACCAATTGATCGCATCGTCGACGTTTTCACCAAGCGCATGAAGGTTGGTTTTACGCAATCTCGTCTCGAGACTTCCACGCAAATCACTCCTGAGTTAGACGTAATTCCGCGTGGTTCTATAGAAGCGGGTTCTGGAGCGTCCTCTCACGTTGGTTTGAGCTTGCCAAAGATTGGAGTAGCAATATTTGTCGGTAAAGTCCATCTGGCGGTTCCATCCCAGCGAAAAAATAGGAAGAAGAAGGGGACAACCCTTATCGCAAGGTTTGGTCCTCTCACGGCGCGAACACTTAAAAGCGCCCAGAATGCACATGTTCAGGAACAAGATGCGAATGCTCGCAAAAGTTGGCGAAAGAGAACGATTGAAGGTAAGCTTTTGGACTGTTCAATTGGTTTTGCAGACAATTTCGCGTGGAAATGTAACAAGTCGTGGCAGCTTCTCGAGGAAGCTGGAGAAAATAATAGAGTCGAGACTCCTCTACTATCTCGTGTTCAGTGCACTATTCTCGCGTCACATTACGTGTTATCTCCTCGAGAGGCGCTGAAGTATTCCCCCGTCGTAATTGACGTCAATCTGCCATCTATACAATTATCTGTATCGCCAGAACGTATAAACATGGCCTTGCGCGTGGCCACGCAGTTCACGGAATCGGCTAAAAAAATTGCAGATGAAGCAAAAAGAATGAAAGAGCAAAAGAAACAACGTAACGACATTGCATCTTCACAATCCGATAAAGTCCTAGAGAGTGTTGAGGACAGTAAGAAAATTACCTTTTCTTCGAGTTTGCCTTCTTCCATGCTGTCGTGGCGAAAAGATTCCGATGATATTTTCACTCGAGATATTGATGTCTTTAACTGTGAACGACTCGTACCGGCTGATTTGTTTGGTGAACCACCATATTGGGAGTCGTGTGATGTCTTTGTTCGAGAGGGGACGCTTTCTATCGTTGATAAACCAGCGGGCTCCGTCCATCACTTGGAACCAATAGTCTTAAAAATGCCAGGAACGCGAGGAGCTGGGAACCCTCTGACCCGCACTCAAGAAAAAGTTGAAGTTTGTGTTCTGTCTATCGACGAAAAAAGAAAAACAATAAAAGTAAAATTAGAAGTTTCAATCGACGGAGACGAGATCATCAGGAAGATGAACGACAAAAATGACGTAAATGGAGAATATTCGGAATATGACCGTACTTTGATCGTTGGCGAAGCTTTGCTCGATCGCTCCATCGAGTCAAACTTTGAAAAGATGTGCGATCATCCAAATGGTTTCGTGTTCAGATTTGGGTCGAAAGACATCTGTGATGTTATGAAAGCTAGATTGAACATGGAAGCGAGGCTGTTGCCGTTTCATGAAGAAGTCCGGCAAGTTCTAAAAGTTGACGAGCACAAAACAAAGAGTGCTTCTGTGACGTTCTCTATGGGTTTGTTTGGTTTTCATCTAGCTGCTCCTTTGAGACATCACAATCACGAGACTGATTTATACGTCAGCGATATGTCGAAGAGTTATTTTATCGATGAATTGGCTGAAGATGAAAAGATCAAGTACGTCGTTGATTGCTTCCAGGAGCGACCTATGGCGAACGTCAAAGTTACTGGACTGACGGTGAGTTGCGATGCCACAAAAGGTAGCGTGACATTGGGTGCTGGGCTCCGAAGAGTTGCAATTAAGGACTGTTGGACCATCGAAGGCATTGGTAGGGACCATGACGCGGTATTCATAGAAGAACCTCTGAGAGATGAGCTTTCAACGAAGTACCTGAGGTACAAAACTGATGCAATGAAGAAGTCATGCGTTGGTTTCAGCCTCGAGGCGTTTTTACCGCCGCATCCTGAATATGGAAAACAGGCTGCTGATTTACGAATGGCTGTCAGCTCAATCGAAACTCACGTCGCCAGAGAGCCAATTGCGGCATTTACCAGCTTCCGATTTCTCTTTAGAAGCCCCGCGTCAGTTGGAAAGGGTTGGCCTTCGAGATATGACGATTCCATCTTTGCACCTTCCCGTGAAGAATGGGAAAATATGAGAGAAAAGCTGCGAAACGTGAAACTGATGGATCCGAGTAAACTCGCGCATAAGATCAAGCTCAATTTCACATTTCATGGTGACTCGTTAGTTGCTAAACTTTACGACGATCCGAAGAAATCAGTATTGGCTGTTGATACTCGGCGACAACCAATATTAGAGGCTACGGTATCTCATTTTCATTCTCGTCTGCATATTCGCGCCAAACCTGTTGGCAAACAAGGATGGGGAGGAGGTAAGCAAGGTACGAAAGATTTGGAAATTTTGTGCGAAAATTTGTCGTTATCTGACCCCACGATTCCTTCTGGTCACGCCAATCGCGATCTGATAGCGAAAGATAACGCCGCAAGCGACTTTTCGACATTTTTCTTGGAGGAGGAAAAATCAGCGCGTAAGAGAATTCGTAACATTCCATTTCTATGGGTTCGTCGTCAAACGTGGCTGCCTCATGAGCATGAGGATGACATAGATATTGAGCTCGAGGCAAAAGTTGCTCCTATTCGAGTGCTTGCAAATCAAAATTGCATAATTAACATAGCAAACTGCTTGTTGCCGATTTTCAAGACTTTATCGCCGCCACACTTTCTACCAAACTTGCCACCATTCGTTTTACCGCGTCCTGGCTTCGTGACGAAGAAAGTTAAGATTATGGCTAATGTAATGGGTGCTCGCGTGGTATTACCAGGTAGTGTTCGAGATGAGTTTGCGCCATCGCTTTCTCTATGCGTCGGCGTTGTTGATAAAAATGTGAGTGAGCCGTTCAAAGGAATCGATGTCTCCACATCATTTACGATTGATGCGAATCGAGCGCATTGGGCCAAGTTCGAAGTCTTTATACACGGATTATCGCTTACATGTAAAGCTGATTCAACGTTTAAAGCAAAGAAGAACCGCTCATCTCCATTACTACGTGCCTCTGGTCCACACATCAAAAGATCGGATGCACCAGTGGCTTTGAAAGCAATTTGCTGGAATCGATTGGATGCGCGAAGACAATTATCAAACGCTCCGAGCTTAGATATAAATGTTCAGTTGCCTGAAAACGATGTCCTCACTTTTGATATTTCGGCTTCTGACGTGGCAACTTTGAATACAATTCTTAAAGGATACACACAAACATCGACGATGGCGTATACACAAACTCCGTTTGCTTACTGCTATTTGACTCCAGCTAAGTATCCATTGGCACCGCCTCCACCGAAGAAGGATTTTTTGAATCACCAATGTTTCCAGGCGCGAATTGATCACATTCAAATTGGTATCTTTGCTGGGAAGGGAAGAGTCACGCAAATTGTTGAGGCTGGAATTCGAGGCATTTCGGTTGCAAATGTGTCAAATCCAGGAAATGCATTACGAAGTGAATTGGTAGTTGGAATCGATGGTGTTTACGCGAGAGATTGCAGATTTAAGGGTTATAAGATTGATTTGATACGAGCAGGGTTCTGCGATGAAGTTATTGTAAAAGTACAAGAGGAAAAGTCTTCAAAAGAGGTAAAAGCTTCTTCAGGAGGCGATGAGGAACTTCGAACCGTCTCTCGAGAGCAGGAAGAGCCTGAATATTTGCAGTCTATGTTCTTGAGCTTCGAGCAAGTCACAACTAGCGATATCTCTGAGATCAACTGCCAGTGTGGTCGCGTGGCAGTGACAGCATCCGTCGATTCCTTGCTCGAAGCTGCGCGAGTCTTTCAGCCCAAACTCGGCGCCGGCGAAAATATTCTTCCACAAGATGTAATTTTTACGGACGAAAATCAAACGTTCAAATTAAGAGAAAATATTACATTAAGTCGCACGAAGAGAGTTTTAGCGGACTTTCCGACTTCTAGAACTGGTGTACAGGAATACATCTTAGATGGTTGCGGTCATACTATCGATCTTGATTATTCCGATTTAATTTACTTTCAGCATACTCTGTTGAAAAAGGATGATCGTGAGAAAACGGCGAGAGAGGGCGCTAATGCAAAAAACTCCAAGTCCGGCGATCGGGCAGTGCACTTAGCTGAAAGAGAGCTTCAATTCGCGCCCCGCGTTGTAATTGGTCCGAAGCGCAGATTGATCATTAAAAATTGTCGCATCGTATGTCCCGACAAGGAAACATTCGATTTGTGTATTCGGATGGCGTCGGGGGGATCGTATAGTTATGATCCAGGGTCAGTTCAGTTCTTAAGCCGCCAAGAGATGATGCTCGAGAAAAATAACTTGATTCGCGGACAGCGTAGTGATCTCACAAAGAAGGATGGAGATTCATTCCCAAAGAACGACCTCGAAGAATCCCGCAATTGGCGTTCGACTGAAAATGAGATGAAGTACTTGATGAATTCCTGGCGCGGAAGAGTTAAAACGATTGTTGCAGTCCTCCGAGAATTGCGAAATAAGCCAGGTTACTCCATCTCTGCTAAAAAACGCATCGAAGGAGCTAGAGCAGTAATTGGGCTCAAAGGTAGAGACAAACTTGGCGACGTTCTCTTGGAAGTTCAGAAAGAAGCCATCTTAAAAGTTGTCGATAAGCAGCGAAAGAAAGCTGCTTTAAAATGTGTTCTGAGGTTGCATTCGATCGATTTTGCAGTTTTCCCCTCCCGCAACCCAGATGATGGGTTGTGCGCATCTTTCAGCGTGCACTCAAAAGTCAACATTATTGGGAGCAACATAGAAAGCTCGTTCGAACTTGAGCACATGTGTGTCTCGTTCCCGGACAGTGCGAGGTTGAATCCGTTGGTTGAGCCTTGCAAAATCACGGCAACATTAGAAAGTGATGTGTACGGTGAGGAGACTGAGAGGAGTGACAACTTACTCGAAAATTACGCGCCAAGAAGAGAAACATCCATTAACGTCATGATATCGCCAATTGGAGTCGAGGTTTCTCCAGCTGCAGCAGGTAGAGTGATTCGACTGGCGCAACGCGTGAGTTCAATAGTAGCAACCCAACCGTTGTTGCCATGTAATCATTTTGCACTTGTATATTCGTCATTCGAGGGTTCGGGATACGATGCGGACTTTGGCGCATCTGCAGCTGATTTCTTCAGCACCGGAGATTTAACCGCACGAGAGAGTGCGTTGGCTGTAGCAGCAACTGGTGCAAAGAGCACATCCTTTTCATTTTGGCGTCCGCGACCAGTTATGGGATATTGCTCGTTGGGAGATGTCCCAAACTTTGGCCCTGATTCTCCGTCACGATCGGCAACATCCATTCGAGACTCGATAACCTACTGTTCCCCGCCAAGTGGATTTAAGCGCGTAAACCCGCCCAAGAAGTCCGATGCATCTTCTAGCTCTAATTTAGTGCTCTGGCAGCCAATTGCTAGAAAGGGTTACAGGGCGCTTGGTTTAATTGCAGCTTATGAAGAAGACGGAGAGCCAGACCCAAGCTGCGTGCGCTGCGTCAGAGAAAGCTTGCTTTGTGAATCTACGGGAGCACTTTCAAGATTATTTTCCATGTCTGACGAAGAGAACGATAAACTTGATAAGCTCAAAAACGATGTAAATAATTTGCAGCGACGCGGTCAGAGTAAAGTTTTGAATCTAGATGATGAAAAAGCCGTGCATAAGAGGGGGGACAATCATGGTAATGGGAAGAGTGGTAATCTGGTCCACGTCTGGTCCATAGATACCCCGACTGGGATACACCTGGTAAGTTCAGTAGGTAAAGCATTAGCACCGAATGCATTCATAGACCCACCTCCATCATTCGTCGACATTCGTACACCGCTCGGGCTCGCTATCGAAACCGCAGAGAAAATTCAAGCACGAAAACTTGAACAGAAACGCCGTCGCCGTCACTTAAAGAAAGAAATTGCCCACAATAAAGCCATGACTGTGGAAGGTGAAGATTATGAAGATAATATAGGAGATATGAAACTATGTGTTGTTACAGCGGTGGAATTTGAGAAGGTGTGGAACGCTGGGGAGATGTTAACAGGGTTCAGACCGCTACCCCCGCCTGGGTTTGCATCGCTTGGGGATGTCGTAGTCGATGGCGTTGCACATCCATCCATGACGCGTTGTGTTGAGGACCTCGAGTACGTGTGCGTGAAACCAATTGATTTTGAACTTGTTTTCCAGAGCACGAAAAAGCAGCTCCAAGCAGCCTTTTGGCGGCCAGTTTCTCCATCCGAAGACTACGTAAGCTGCGGATTAGTGAGCACTTCATCAGCTAATGTAAAACCACCTCTGGATTCGGTGCGGTGTCTGAGCAGAACCCACTGTGAAGCTGTATCACCTATGGATGTCACCGCATTAACGAAAGACTCTTCGCTACTTATCATTAATGGTGGTAAGTCTGGTACGAGCGAAATGTGTATGTGGCGTGTACCTGGTGGTTTCGGTACATTCTGTTTATCTGAAGCCGAAATGCCGAATGACATTTACAAAGGTCCCACGCTTTTTGTACTACCGTCGATATCAACTTTAGATTTTTGCGACGAAGGATCCAGTATTAATTCCTTTGCATACGAAAAGCCAAAACCAATCGTAAAGCTTTCGGCTTCATTAGGTCTCGTTACTCTAACCGTTGCTGCGCCGCAGAGAATTGTCGCAAACGATGCAGATGCGAATGAGGATGCATCAGTTGACGTTGAAGACGATTCTTCGTATCAGGAGAACGCGAGTATAATGCATCAAAATGTACCAGTATTCGCAATATCACTCATGCGAACCGAACTTGTGGCTAATTTTGTAATTGGAGACGTTGTTTCCGTTGGTATTGATGCATCGTTAGGTGCTGCGCACTTAAATTGGCGCAAGTACGCGTGGGAACCACTCGTATCTCCGCAATGGGTATTTGGAGCAAATCTTGTTCCAATCAAACACGGGGAACGCTGCTTCAATACTGGAAACTATGCTTCGGTACAAGCAACTAAATTATATGTTACTTTAACTACAGATTTTGCTCGTGATATGGTTTCAATTGCAGTGGAGACGAAGAAAGAGATCATGAGGAAGCGAGCTAACTTCGATGCGGAGGCAGATGGGGAGAATCAACTCGATGATCAATCGTCCATTGCCTACCCGGACGACGAAGCTATTCCTTCAGGTACATCACGCGTCATGAGCGAATTGGAGATTGCCACAAAAGAACTTTTTCCTGATCAAGGCTCCGCGCTTTCTGAATCTTGGGGAGAGAAAGGGATGTTGATCAAGCGAATGCAAGAACTCAGTAAATCCAGGGATTCTGTTCTTCGTTGCTTCTCGAATACCGGCTTGACTACGCACGCAACTTTGTCCTCGTTTAATGAAGACGTCGAAAGCGAAGTCATACGCATGAAAAATGATACTGGACGGACGTTATATACAGTTTCTAGAAAGAGTTTGCAACGCGGGAAGGAGGAAGATGTTCGAATCGTTCCTCCGCATGGCAATTTTGATATGAATTTTTGTATAAGGAAAGAAACAAGTGAGGCGAGGCAAAAAGTGGTTGATACAAACACCGCGGACGTCCGGATTGCTCCTCCTCTTGAATTCCATACTGCAAAGATGATGATTGAAATCATTGATCTCGATGACCCCATGGAATCAATGAGAAACGATGTGAACCGTTCCTCCGGTGTTCCCGACACTTACTCGAGGATTTCGTGCATCCTGAAATCAAATTCAGGTTTGGCTAATCTACGATCCGCGGCTATATCGCGCAAAAAAACTTCTTTCCAAAACGAAGTTCACACGCGATTAGCTGCTTTTGGCGAGGACTCGCGCGTATCTCTCCCTTTAAATGCTAAATCAGGTTATATGACCATGGACGTGCCCCATCCAGCTACGAGATCGCGTGATTTTCAGAATTCCAGTTTGAGAGTGGATCTTGAACGACCGTGTTCAACGCACGATTTTGTTGAGGATCCCAAAGCCCGCTTCTCTGCGGAAGGATTTGTTACACAGAATTTGGCGCTCTTGATTGGTAAGGAAAACC
>Ga0181597_10000887_pt1 | contig 34065 bp, 42 predicted proteins | sample 041ome_5_FD_148647 | JGI IMG/M metagenome (GOLD analysis project Ga0181597, IMG submission 148647) | Coastal salt marsh microbial communities from the Groves Creek Marsh, Skidaway Island, Georgia - 041403US metaG (spades assembly) | ecosystem: Environmental > Aquatic > Marine > Intertidal zone...
CTGAAGAATACAATCTCAATGTTAAAGAAGTCGCCGAAGCATGTATGGAGCGAGGTTGGCGGTTCACACCAAGACTCCACATATCCTTATTCGGAAATGCTTGGGGAACCTAAGATAGATATGCCAAAAAGACATTATAAAAACGAACAACATGAAAAGGCAATGAAGGCAGAAGTAAAAAAAGAAGATCCTTCAGATGCTATTAGAAAGGCAGGATGGTAATGGACTGGAATAAAATAAAGAAAGCAATAGGTATACAACCTAAGATTCTTAAAGAAGAATCAACTAACGCAGACAAACGCAGAGAGATTCTTGCAAAAGAAAAAGAAGAAGCAACTGCAAAAGGCGAAGCCTGGGTCGCTGTTTTGGATACACAAATTAATCCAGAAAACATTAAGAACGGATTCTTTGAGCTCGATTGGAACAATCAATTTATTGAAGAACTACTTGATGCAGGATATAAAGGTGAAACAAACGAGGAAATTGTAGATGGTTGGTTTAAAACTATTGCAATGCAAATACTTGGTGAACAAGGTGTAAACACAGCAAGAGAAATGGGATATATTAATGTTGTGCCTATTGACAAAGATAAATCAGAAGTTTCCTAATGATGACAGAAAAACAAGTTAGATCAGAATACAAACAAATGCGTAAAACTGATCCTACGTTCGCAGAGTGTTGGCCAGACACAGATAGAGCATTTTACGAATGGTGTTCTCAATATTTAGATTACCAACATATAAGAGGTAATGATGCGTGATGATCTAATGGTTCAGCAACAGGTAGATAATGTATGGCAACATATGGTTGGTGTTATTTGTCTAAATTGTACAAATCGTAAACAAGTTAAATCAGTCCTTCCTACATTTTTTAAAAGATGGAGTACGGCAGATAGTTTTGTACATGCTACTCGTAGTGAAATAGAAGAAGTTATCGCTCCTTTAGGAATGAAACATGTTCGTGCAGAAAGACTATATAGAATGAGTGAACAGTTTAAAGACTGGGACGGCAATGATGCTACAGAGCTATATGGTATTGGTAAATATGGTTCTGATAGTTATCGTTTGTTCTATAAGAAAGAATTACCTGAAAACGTAGGTGATCACGAACTGAAACGGTATATTCAAGAAGAATTTTGTGGTTGACACAAGCCAGATCTGGTGTTACAATAATACTATAAATTATACAAAGGCAAACTAATGGCAACTTATATTCTAGTAGATACAGCAAATACATTCTTTCGTGCTAGACACGTAGTACGTGGTAGTATAGATGATAAAGTCGGTATGGCATTTCATATTACATTATCAGGTGTAAAAAAGGCATGGCGTGACTTTAATGCAGATCATGTTGTGTTTTGTTTAGAAGGACGTAGCTGGCGCAAAGACTTTTATGAGCCTTACAAACGGAATAGACAAGAAAGTCGTGATGCACTTACTCCTGCACAGGCAGAAGAAGATAAAGTGTTTTGGGAAGTGTTTGACGAGTTCAAAGACTTTGTAACTGACAAAACTAACTGTACTGTAATGCAACATCCACAACTAGAAGCAGATGATCTTATTGCAGGTTGGGTACAAGCACACCCTAATGATAACCATGTTATTATTAGTACTGACGGTGACTTTGCACAACTTATTGCACCTAATGTAAAACAGTACAACGGTATACAAAATGTAACAATTACACATGAAGGTTACTTTGACGACAAAGGCAACCCTGTTGTAGATAAGAAAACTAAAGAGGCAAGGCCTGCACCTGATCCTGCATTTATGTTGTTTGAAAAGTGTATGCGTGGTGACACTAGTGATAATGTGTTTAGTGCATATCCAGGTGTACGTAAAAAAGGTACTAAGAATAAAGTAGGCCTTATTGAAGCATTTGCAGACAAAGATACTAAAGGCTACAACTGGAATAACATGATGTTGCAACGTTGGGTAGATCACAACGGAGAAGAACATCGTGTACTAGATGATTACAATCGTAATGTTACTCTATGTGATTTGACAGCACAACCTGGTGATATTAGAAGTATTATGAATGATGTTATTGAAGACCATATGAAACCTAAAGAAGTTACACAAGTAGGCATGCGCCTTATGAAGTTTTGTGCTAAGTGGGATATGCAACGTATTGCAGATCAAGCCGCACAATTTGCAGAACCACTACAAGCGAGGTATCCGATATGAAAGCAAAAGAAATAGTAAAAAATAAGTTTTGGATTTTATCAGACGAAACACGAAATATTGGAACTATAAGTTTTAATGACGAGCAATATATGCTTAGTGATTCAAAAGGAAGTCGTTTTTTTAACGACACTTTAGAAATACAAAAATCATTGAATAGTAAAGTTAGCTGGCAAGAACTTGAAATTAAAGAAGTAAAACCCGAAAAAGTTGTAAACCAATATCCTACTAGTTGCTTACCATATAACGATATGTATGATGTAAAACGAAAATTACCTTTGTTTACAAAAAGTTCTAAAAGCAAAAGCCTTTATTGTGCAGGTTACTATACTATTAAATTTGAAAAAGGATGGGTCAAAAGTTTTTGTCCTAAATTAATTACTGTTGAAAGATATGAATATAGAGGTCCTTTTAAAACAGAATTAGAAATGAGAACGGAGTTATCACGTGTCAACTCAAAATGAACCATTAAATACTGCACCTATACAGCAATTTATTTCGCAAGTTAAAAGTGCTGATGCGAGTCAAGCAAAAGAAGTAAAGTTAACAGCCCAACAGGCAAAAAGACTTGCTTTTACATTAGGCGAAGTAATGGCCAGACTAAACGGAGATTTAGAAGCACTAATTTCTCGTAAAAATTCAGGTGATGATGAAGTTATTAAAGTAACAATGGATGGCGGAACCGGTTGGTAACTGGTTAAAAAGAGATAAATATATGCGTACTTAATAAGATAGGAACGCATATGAGTAGACCAAAACCTACAGTAATTGCAGAACATATAGATAAAAAAACTTACAAAGCAGAGCAAGTTTTGCAGGCCGAGGCTATCTGGGCTGTTTTTTATGAGAACAAGCCATTCAATTTAAAAAGTTCTAATGTTCTTACTAGTTATCCAGGACCTAAATATAAGAAAACAAGTTTTTCTAATCCTGGCCATGCTCACAACCTTGCTTCAAAATTAAATAACTTATTTAAAACAGACTTATTTACAGTAGTAAAATTAACTGTAGGCGAAACTGTTGAAGAATGAACTGGAAAGAAACATACACTAAAGTATTCTTAAAACAAGCAGGCAAAAGTATAACTGAATTGGCTGTCAAAGAGTATCTTCCACTATGGTGGAAGAACACGAGAGATAAAGAAACAGGTGGATTACGTTTAACTGACGTAGGTTACGAATTTATTAAAGAAGAAATTGACTTGCAAACATACGAAATACCCTATCCAGCAGATTTTGAACTTACTACAAATACTATTATTTGGATGGATAATTTTATCACTTGTCCATATTATTTAAGTAACCGTTCTATCATAGTTACAGACGAAAAAAAAGCTATGGAATTAAGTCTTTTTAGCGGAGATGTGCGTAAATATGGGCTACAAAAAGCCCTTACAAGACAGAAAAAAGAATCCAAAATAGGTTGACTTTTGTTATAAGTGGTGCTATTATATATACATACTAAGAAATTAGATATGGCACTGAACACAAAACAAGAGGAATATAACATGGAACAATCAGCACTACGTACTGTATCGCCCAATGGCGCAAAGAAAAGCATCCTTAGGGCATTTAAGAAAAAACGTCCAATCTTTATGTGGGGACCTCCAGGTATTGGTAAGTCAGATATTGTAGGACAAATTACACAACAACTAAAAAATTCGCACTTGATTGACATTCGTTTGTCACTTTGGGAACCTACAGATATCAAAGGTATTCCATACTATGCGGCAAATGATAATGTAATGGCTTGGGCACCACCGCAAGAACTGCCAACAGAAGAATTTGCAAAAAAGTTTGATTATGTTGTATTGTTTTTAGATGAAATGAACTCTGCAGCACCTAGTGTACAAGCAGCTGCATATCAACTTATTCTTAATAGACGTATTGGTCAATACAAATTGCCTGATAACGTTCTTATTGTTGCCGCTGGTAACAGAGAAGCTGACAAAGGTGTTACTTACAGAATGCCTGCTCCGTTAGCAAATAGATTTGTTCACTTAGAACTTGCTGTATCATTTGATGACTGGTTTGAGTGGGCTGTTAAAAATGGTGAGCATGCTGACGTAGTTGGTTACCTTACATTTAGTAAAAAAGATTTATACGATTTCGATCCTAAGTCACCAAGTCGTTCTTTTGCAACACCTCGTTCATGGTCGTTTGTATCAGAATTGCTTGAAGATGACGATGACGAAAGTACAACTACTGACTTAGTTAGTGGTTCAGTAGGCGAAGGCCTTGCTGTAAAATTTATGGCACACCGTAAAGTAGCGGCATCTATGCCTAATCCAACAGATATTTTGGATGGCAAAGTAAAAGAGTTGAAGACAAAAGAAATCAGTGCCATGTATTCCTTAACTGTCTCACTCTGCTATGAACTTAAAGAAGCGTCCGATAAAAACGATAAAAAGTTTGACGATAAAGTTAATAACTTTTTACGTTTTGCAATGGATAACTTTGAAACAGAATTGGTTGTAATGGGTATCAAACTTGCTCTTACACAATATTCACTTCCAATCGATCCAGATGAAGTAGCATGTTTTGATGAATTCCATGAGCGTTTTGGAAAGTACATTACAGCCGCACAACAGGCGTAACCATAATAAGAGTTTGGGTGATCTCTTTAAAAAAACACCCATTTCCACTTGACAAAAAGTGTAAATATGTGTATACTTATAGTATAAACAATAGGGAATAGGCACAATGAAAACAGATGTATTACATAATGTAGCAGGCACAAAACACTGGCAACCAGATCCAGATATTACTCCAGAACAATTAGAAGAAATGCGTGTAGATGTTATGGAACGTATTATTGTTGCTAGAGTCGGTTTACTACTAAGACATCCTTTCTTTGGAAATATGGCGACACGCCTAAAAATAATGGCCGCAGATGACTGGTTACCTACAGCCGCAGTTGATGGTAGAAACCTATATTTTAACACACAATTTTTTAATGCAATGAATAACAAAGAAATTGAATTTGTTATTGCACATGAAATTTTGCATTGTGTATTTGATCATTTAATGCGTAGAGAAGATCGTGATCCTAAACTATATAATATTGCCGCAGACTATATTGTAAACAATTTACTTGTAAGAGATAACATTGGTCAAAAACCTAGCTTTATTGACTGTTTTCAAGATTTTAAATATGATGGGTGGACATCAGAAGAGGTATATGATGATATATATGAAACTGCAAAACAAAATGGTGAAGACTTTATTAAACAACTAGGTGAAATGCTTGACGAACACTTAGAAGGTATGGGCAATGATGCTGAAGGCGATGGTGACGCAGGTGAAGAAGAAGATAAAAACGGTAACAAAGTAAGTAAGAAGAAACCTAAATTTTCCAAAGAGGAAATGAAAAAGATCAAAGACGAGATCAAAGAAGGTATGCTTAGTGCCGCACAAGCCGCAGGTGCAGGTAATACTCCTGCAGAAGTACAACGTCTCATAAAAGAACTTACAGAACCTAAAATGAACTGGCGTGAAATACTACGTCAGCAAATACAATCAACAATCAGACATGATTTTACATTTTCTCGTCCGTCACGTAAAGGTTGGCACACAGGTGCAATTCTTCCTGGCATGGACTTTGACGATGAGATTGATGTTTGTATTGGTTTAGATATGAGCGGGTCTATTGGTGATAATCAAGCAAAGGACTTTCTTAGTGAGATCAAAGGTATTATGGACGAATACAAATCTTACAATATTAAGTTATGGTGCTTTGATACAAAAGTTTACAATGAACAAGATTTTAGTGCAGAAGCCGGCGATGATTTACTCGATTATGAAATTATAGGCGGTGGTGGTACTGACTTTGATGTTAATTGGACCTATATGAAAGAAAATGATATTCAACCTAAGAAATTTATTATGTTTACAGATGGTTACCCATGGAACAGTTGGGGTGATGCAGACTATTGTGATACTGTATTCATTATTCATAGCCATAGAGACAAAGACTTACAAGCACCATTTGGTGTAACAGCACATTATGACGAAAAGGCGGCATGATAAAACTAAAAGAACCGAATCCACTAAACTTATTTGGTATTAGGCAACTTAGAGTTCCTAGCCCTCATTGCGAATACATAAGTATTCCTTTAAGATATAATTTAGAACGAAGTATCCAAAAATGGATAGTAGATAACCTCAAAGGTAGGTACTATATTGGTACAAGTGTAACAATAAAGGCAGAAGGTGGTACCGAAACAGTATGTAAGATAGGCTTTGAAGATACAAAAGAACTTTCTTATTTCACTTTGGCGTGCCCACTTTTAAAATACAAGTAAATATATGCGTAGTTTATATAAACACATAGGAGATAATAAATGAGCGAAGACAAGAAAAATGCTGACGCACAAGCCCCAGAACAAGCTCAAGCGCCAGCAAAAGATCAACAACCTAGCACAGAGTTAACAATTAATGATTTAACAGCATTAAAGCAAATTATTGATGTTGCTAGTCAACGTGGTGCATTCAAGCCTAATGAAATGATGACCGTTGGATCTACATATAACAAACTAGAAACGTTTCTTACAGCGGTAGCGGCACAACAACCAGCAGCTCCTGCACAAGAAGGAACAAAAGGAGAATAGTATGGCATTAAAACATGTTGGAAGATTAGTAAATAATAAGAAAAAATGTGCTGTAGCATACAGAGTGCTACCAGGTGATCCTAACAACTGTTTAGTTGTTTTTACAGAATCATTGGATGCGGCTGACCACGATTCATTAATTAACTTAATTGAATCTAACACTGCACAAAACGCAAACGAATTTGCAGATGCAATGGCTAGAGCCCATTTATCAGATGGACGTATTATGTTATCAGCATTTCATAAAACAGGTAAAATGATTAAAGTTGCTACTAATCAAGTTGAAATGACACCTAACACTAATACATCAATTTTACTATCTGAGTTAAACGATCAAATTGCAAAACAAAAAGGTGTTACTGTTGCTGATTTAGCTATGAAAAATCCAGCTACAGGTGAAACAGTAAAACCAACTGCAGAAACGTCAGTTGATCCAGTACAATTAAATACAAGCGGAACTAATCAACCGAACGTCTTGACTGATGAAGATCTTGCAGCACAATATCGCTCGCAAGCAGACACTATGTTCAAAGAAGCAAAGCGTCTTAGAGAACAAGCCGAAGAGCTTGCTCCTACAAAGCGTAAGTCAAAGACTACGGCGGATGGCTAATAAAGGAAAACTTCCTTCAGATATAGTTAACGCCTGGCCAGAAATATTTAAAGATATTACTATTGATGTTGTACCTATTGAATATTTACATAGTGTAAAGGTATATTTCAACGACGGAAAAATATGGGATATAGATGTCAAAAAAAGTCTAAGTAAACCTAATTTAGATATCGAGACAGCTCTTGATGATTTATTTAGAGAGTATGAAAATAATATCAAAAACATTGATTTTAGGCTAGATACAGCTAAAGTAAAGCGAGATATTAAAAAACGGACTCAAATTTTTATGAAGAAAAGAAAGTGATAGGCATAAATACATATAACAATACTATCAGGAGTTTTTAGATGGCCTTACAAGTTAGACGCGGTACCAATGCAGAACGTTTAGGTATTACACCTGCAGAAGGTGAATTAATATATACAATTGACACCAAACAACTATATGTTGGTGATGGAACTACAGCTGGCGGAAATGCCTCTATTGCAGGTACTATAGACTCACTTTTAGCAGATGCAACTCCACAACTTGGCGGAACACTAGATTTAAACAATAACGATATCACAGGTACAGGTAACATTAATATTACAGGTACAATTACAGCGTCTGGTACAGTAAACTTAGGTGATGGCGTAGGTAGCGACATATTAGTAATAGGCGGAGCAATCCAAGGACACATGGTTCCTGATACTGATAAAACACATAATTTAGGTAGTCTAACAAAAAACTGGAACAATGCTTATATAGGGCAATTAATAGTTGATAGTCAAATTACAGCAGAAAGAATACAAGCAGATATTATTGCAGACGACAGTACTGTTGTATTCAATGCAAGCACAGGATTAATTCCTGCGGCGCAAGTAAGCGGAACATTTACAGGTAATGTAATTGGTAACGCAGCAGGTGCACATACAGGTACATTTGACGGTGATATGACAGGTAGTGTGTTTGGTGATGATAGTACTGTACTTGTAGACGGAGTAAATAATACAATTAATGGAACATCTGTATTTGCAAATATTTTACAAACTAACGATATTCAAGATAAAGATACGTCAGGTGTTTTAACAGTCAATTTAAATAATACAGGCGGTAACGCCCAACCTCGTATAGTTTTAGAAAGTAATGGATCAGCTGGTTCAGGATTATGGATTACGACAAATGATACTACTAGAACATTAGCAGGCACTGATAATATTGGACGTATACTTTTTAGATCAATTGACCAAAGTGGTACAGAGACTCCAGTAGTTGCTATTGCACGTAAAGATGAATTTATTATTGCTGTTGGTAGTAAAGGTACTCCTGAAACTATGCATATAAATGTAGGCACAGGTAACTACGGATTCGGTATTGAACCTAGTGCTGTAGCTAAAGTAAATGTTGGTGGTGCTATGTTGTTAGGCAACATGGATACTACTGCAAGAGATAATCTTGTAGCAGCCAACGGTATGATTATATACAACACGACAGATAATAAGTTTCAGGGCTACGAAAACGGTTCTTGGGCCAACTTAATCTAATAATACAAAAAACTAACTTAAATACTATATGAGCTTAACTTTAGTTGCATCTCCACGTACGGCTAACCATATGCCTAGTCCTGCACTAGCTGCACTTAAACCTTGTGTTGAAAAAGCAGGATTTGTTTGTAATACAATAGATCTTAATATAGAACTTTATACAGATCTTAAAAAAAATTACAACGAATTTAAAGAAATAGACTCTTACTTCCAAACGGATTTACGTTACATTTCACAAGACGCATTAGATCTTTCTCCATTATTAGAACAAAAAAAAATTCTTTCAAAATCAGCGTTAGACTTATATAAAAAACACTTACACTATTGGACAGATTATATAATTTCTTTAAATACTGAATGGATAGGTGTAAGTGTACTAAGTGTTAATAGTGTATTATATACTGTTGATCTATGCGAAGTTTTAAAACAAAAATCAAACTGTAAAATTATGCTAGGTGGACCTGGTGTAAGTACCTTTGGAATTAGCGGTGCAAGTAATTTTGGTGAGTTTATGATTGCAACTAAACTATCAGATGCATACATTTCTGGTGAAGGTGAACGTAGTATTGTTGCATTACTTAAAGGTGAAAAATATGATGGTTATCAACAAATTGATAATTTAGACGAATTGCCTAATCCAGACTATAGTGATTTCGATTTCAGCAAATATACAAATAAAAATCAGGCAGTTGCAATTACAGGAAGTAGAGGCTGTGTTCGTAATTGCACATTTTGCGATATTAAAAGTGCATGGAAACATTATAGATATAGAAGCGGTTCTAGTTTAGCAGATGAAATTATACATCATCATAAGCACTTTGGTAGTAAAGAATTTTATTTTACTGACAGTCTTATCAATGGCAGTTTAAAAGCCTTTGAAGAATTTTTAGATGCAATGGTAGATGCTAAACAAAGTGGTAAATTATCTGAAAGTGTTGTTTGGAGTGGACAATTTATATGTAGACCTATACATCAATTTACTGAAAAATGGTTTGCTAAAATGAAAATTGCAGGTGCAAAACAATTACACATAGGAATTGAAAGCGGTAGTGAATCAGTAATGCACGACATGGGCAAAAAACTATCTAATGATGATATAGATTTTACTATTGCTATGTTAACAAAATATGAAATACAATGCGACATGCTTATGATAGTAGGATATCCAACCGAAACTAAAGACGATTTTAATCAGACATTGTCATTATTAGAAAGACTAAGTTCTTACAACGAACAAGGGACTATTAGTGGAGTTAACCTTGGCAAAACAATGGTAGTGTTGCCTGGTTCACCAATCGGTGAAAATCTAAGCCATTGGGGTATAGAATATGACGAAAATAATAATTGGTTCTCAACTAAAAATCCTAGCCTAACATTTAAAGAAAGAGTTAGGCGTAGATTACTAGCACAAGAAAAATGTGAACAACTAGGTTATATGGTACGCTGGCCTTTGACTACGCTTGCTACATTAAACGAAAACTTAAAATTAAACAAAGAGACAATTTAGATGAAATTAATTGATGTACTACAATCAAACGATTTTTCTAAACATAAAGAAAATTTAGAAAAATTGTGCAAATGGATAGAACAACATGATAATCATCGTAATGCAAAAAATTATTATGGATTAGATAAGCAAGTACACAAGTTTGATAGCTTTGAAATACTATATGACGATAACAATATAGTAGCCTTTAGTGGTCTTTGGAACAATGGTCATTATCCATCTAATACAGCAAGGTGTAGTACAAGAACATATTACCATCCAGACTATAGAAACAAAGGTTCGAGCAGAACAGCACGTTGGAGCGAAGATTGGTTTATTCCTTATGAAGTAAATAGAGCTATGGAATTAGGATACGATTATGCTTTTATAAGCATTGAGTTATTAATGCGTAGACGTAGTATGCAGGATCTAATACACTATATAAGCAAGGATCGTACATGGATATTACATCAAGATATGTGTAATACCTGTAGACAACACAACGATAAAGGTGATTTTATAGGTGTAAACAAAGACCCTAACTGCTGGCAAAATGTATGCTTTACACCGCTTAAGAGCGTCATACAAGCGCCTTTTACGCTTCCGAGTATCAATATAGCGGAGTATAATAACACCTATGCTAGTACGCAAAAACAGCGTTTAAAGCGTCTAAGATAGCCACAAAGTAAACATTTTTTCAGTAATTTCTCTACTTTTTTTGTTATACTTTGTAGTAACTCCCTTTTGATAATTAATCTTTTCTAATGTGCCCAAGAAGGGAATTGGCAATTCAATATCTCGTAAACTTAAAACATTTTCTATAAATCTATCTTCACGAGGATTTAAAAAACCATGAAACCCATCAACTATATGTAAATCTAAATCTACATATTTTGCATATCTATGTGCTTGAGACGCTGGTGTCCAATCGTCATCTTTACCTGTTACTATAGTTAATTTATGTGCTTCTAACATTGGCTGTGTTATACCAACTAGTGCTGGATATACTAAAAAAGTTTTATCAAAGTCTGCACTACATATTAAACATGCTGTCCCGCCTGCACTAATACCAAACAATATTTTTTTATTAGCATCATACTTTGCACTTACAGTATAAATGTCAGAAGCCCTATCATCAAAGTTAGGATAGATATTATCTACGTCATGCCATATTTGACTTTTCACACCACGTTTTGTAAAATGATCAACTATTACAACTTGGTATCCGTTTGCACATGCTATCTTTGCAAAATCTGTGTCTATATCACTTATGCCTCCGGAACCATGACTCATTACCAGTAAAGGTAATTTCTTTGCAAATCTATCAGGAGTAAAATGTATGTGATCGTAGTGTGAGGTTATTTTATCAAACATTTCATATCATCCATTATTTTTTGTTTTTCAAAGTATTGGTCTATATTTTTTATAAACACAGGTGCTTTGTGATGTTGACTCTGTTGTGCATACATATACATTTTATCTAACCATTCACGTTTATCTAATTCAAAATGATCTTTTAAATATTTAAAAAACAAATCTATACTCCTAAAAAATTTTGCATTTTCTAATTCTTCATGGTTGTAAGTAAGATATATTCTTAAACAATTAAAACTATACTCAAAAATATCTACAGGATTTTTTACAAAATCTAGTTTCCATTCTATATCATAATAACAATTTGAAAACTTTGGCTGTGAAATAGTAGTATCATTGGCTCTTGCATCGGCAAATGATTTTAATAAAGAGTTTACAATCTTATACTCTTCAAATCCTGAAAGACTTTGTCTTGTTTTATGAAAGTTTTCAAAATTAATCATATTCCGCTTATCACTAAATGTATACGATCATCTCTACTTGCATTGACAGCCGTATGATGTTCGTCAGTATCCATTTTATAACATACACCGTCAGCAGGAATATGATAATGACCATGATCTCTATACAGTATAAAACAATCTTCGTTAGTGTCTACAGCAAAATGATAGCGTACTATTCCCGGATCATTATGCATCCAGTAGCATTTTTTTGCAGGAACTTTCATTAAACGTATTCTGCCCATTTTGAAAGGAAAGTGTTGGCAAATTTCTTCAAAGATTGTATTATTAAATGCCGTGTTGAATATGTTAAAATCTTCTTCTTTAAGTCTATACATAGGACAATGACTTAATCTGCTATCTCCTGTGCCTTCATACGGGTCTAAATTGTCACCAGATGTATTAACAAAACAAATTTGATTATGATTATTGAAAGGAAATTTTTCTAATGCTTTAGCACTATCATATTTCAAACGTTCTATATCAACTTCAAAGTTTATAGGTGTAATTAAATTCTTCTTCATTATCCATCCAATCATATACTTCTTGTAAGTTATTTACAAGTTTATGTTTTTCTCCTACAGTATATTTTATCTTTTGAAAAGTTTTTGTAGGAGTATTTTTGAAACCTAGTAACGGCAATATCTTATTAGTATCGTTTTGCCAGTCTTCATAAAAGATAATTTTATCTATTTGTTTTTTTTCTTTAAAATATTCAAAAAGATTACGTGTAATAATTAATCCTTTTAAACAATACTCAAAGTTTTTACGACTTATTGTTATATTAGGTGCATCTATTACCTGATCATCATAACCAATATGGAATATTTTTGTTTCCATTGCAATAAGATAACTTAATATTTGTTCTTTCAAATCTCTTCTAGCACAAAATATAAAACTATAATCTTCTAAATATTCTAAATCTCTAAAATTTATCATATAAGTTTGTGGTTGTATTTTAAAAATACTTTTATTGTTACTATTCTTATTAAATTGTAGTAATTTTTTTCTTTTGTCTACTTCTTGCTTGTAATCATATGATCCTATTATAAAAGGTTTAGGATTTTTAAAATTGAAAATTCTCTTGATTTCATTGTCAATAATATCATACGTCTTTACATATGTGCCTTTAGGTAAATTATTTTTAAAAGGTACATTAATATCTTTACCAGTTTCATCATACCTCATTAGAACGTCTGACATATTTGTTATTTCTGCTTGGTATTCTTTGCCAAAGTATCCTGCAAGCATTTGTCCTACAACAGTACTACCTGTCCTATTATAACTTAGTATACTATATGTTTTCATTTTTTACTTTAGGTATCTTTGAATCTGCTGAACTTACACAACTTTTTGTTATACAAGTTTTAGGTGTCTTAAACAGTTCGAAACCTGTTTCGATGTTACCAAGGGGTGCATCATGGCACGAATAGCTTCTTTTTATGCTACCGTCAGGCTCCCGTATTATTATTCCGCTGTAACCAGCATTGCATGCCCATCCTTCGAAATTATTGAAATTAAAGGCATTAAACCGTTCTGCCTGGTCCATATACCACTTTTTACCTTTAGAGTCTTTTAGCTCTACTTGCATATGCCAAGGTATACTTGTATCTAGTTTTCCTTCTACTCCTTGAGGTATTTGGAATGACGGCTTAGGTCTTTCTGCCCAAATCCTTTTGTTTTCTGTGTAGGCTCTTTGTGGCATTCCGTTGTATAACTTTTCGAGCTGATCCCTAGTGTATCCATCAACCACCCTTGACGCAGTCGGATCCGATTGAGGCTTGAGTGTGACATTGATTCCTTGCTCATGAAAGAATAAAGCGTTTTCCCAATCTCTTTCAAACCATTCTGGAACCATAACTTGATTGATTGTAATTTGTACATCGTGTTCTTGACACAGGATTAATTTGTCTGCGAACTCCTGCATCTTCTCCTTTGTGTTTACATGTTCTGTATGCAGACTTGCTGTAATACTTGCCCTATGAAATGGCTTTGCATACTCTACATAAGTTTCAAACCACTTCAAATTTCTTGAACAGTTTGATGTCATATGTATACTTGTGTAGTTTGTGTTTTCTACATCATCAGCTAAATGTTTTAGTATGTCCAAGTATCCAGGATGGAAAGTAGGTTCTCCTCCTGACAAGGAGAAGTGGAAAGAATTGAAGCCGTTGAGTCTGGCTTGACGTTTGATTTCATCCACTGTAAGCAAGCAGAGCTCGGTAGGACGGTGGTCTTTACGATCGGAACGTGCATAGGGCCAACAGTAGGAGCATTTGTAGTTGCAGAATCTTCCCAAGAGCCAGGATACAGTAAATATATCACGATAAAGCAGAGTGCGTTGACCCACACTGACAATATCGTCAAATGGTATTTTTGTAAAATCGTAATTACTCCACTTTAGGTCTTCATTATTCATAATTTATTATAACACCAATCATTTTTATTGTCAATCTATATAGTGTGTGCGGATATTCTTTGGACCTTTTGTTTGTTTTATTCCAACTTTTTTACCATCTTCAACAATAATTCTTCTATCAAATCTACTATCAGGCTTTCCGAAACCTAGTATTAGATGGGGGTAATGACTAGGATCTTTACTTATTATCTCACGTACTTTATATACCTGAAAACACTTACAAAATCCTGTTTTATATCCAAGTTCAGCTGCAGCTAAACTAGCTGCGCCTGCAGATATTCCTATGTTCATTATAATGTCAGGGTCATTATCTTCATTTAAATTTTGTGTCCATATTAGTAACACATTTGCTCTAGCTTGTGGATTTTTTAAATAAGTATGTTCTACATCATCAGAATTGTATGCTGCTTCAAAAATCTTTTGAATTACGTTTCTATTTGTAATACAATATAATTCATAACTATCTTTATTCTGCTTGGTAGGCATTGTAGTTGCAGACTTACAAATGTAATCTAAATGGTACTTTGGTATAGTATATGTTAGGTTCCAATTACGTTGACACGGTTCTGCTAATTTAGCTAATTTAAGTACCTTTTTGTCCATATTCTATCATATCCTTTACTAGATGATAGTGTTCCCAATCTTTAATTTTCGGAACTTTTAAGTCTGTATTATCAGTACATCTCCATTTACTACATCTTATAGGTTCAGTAGGCAAGTCAATACTATCTTTTTCATATATATTTCCACGTTTACCGCCAACGTGGCAACTGCCTATGTATATATCTCCTGGCGGAGTTACTTTTAAATGTTTTACACCTGCCCAACATAACCATCCTTCATAATTATTTTTCTTATCATAATTTAGTTCGTTATAGTGATAATCTTCTTCATGGTATTCGCCTTGATTATTTTGGAACCAAAATTTTAATTTACGTTTGTCAGGATCTGCTGTACTACGATATATTTCTTTAATAGCACCCTTTTCATTATGTCCATAATAACTTGCTTCTTTAGTTTCAATTTTTTCTACCTTTGCTTTGTCAGTAATTTGATTAGGGTCGTTGTCATCCTTAAAATTATATTTTTCTTCAGGTTGCATTCCTTTACCTTTGTCTTTACCTGGAGGTCTAATATATCTATGTTCTATATTAGTTATACCTGCTTCTCTGTATGCTTTATCCATACGTTCTACATTTTCTAATTGACCTGTCTCGACCATAAATCTAAGTATAAGTGTTTTTTTAGGCTCGCCTTTTTTGCGCTTTGTATTTAATTCTTGTCTATATTTTTCAAGTTCAATAAATTTTTCAATATATTCATCAATACGGTGCTCCATAAATTCAAAGTGAAAACTTTGTGTAATTCCGTCTACTAGATCAAACAAGTCTTTATGGTATTGTAATGTGCGTGATCCATTAGTGGTAACACTTATATACTTGCGGCCTTTCTCACGAATATAAGCACATAAATCTAAAAACTTTGGATTCAATGTTGGCTCACCTCCTGTTAAACTCCATAACACATTTGATCCTTCTTTTTCATATATAAGGTCAACTAATTTTTTCATATTTTCTAACGGAACATGTGGACTAGTATAGTCATGTAGATAATCGACACAATAACTACATGAAAAATTGCAACGTTTACCTATATACCAATCTACTGAAAATGCTCCTGTAGGATTAAATTTAAAATAACTTGCTACTGGTTCCACGTTTGATCCTCTAATAATATATGCATATAAATATATTTATGGTCAGCAAAACTTTTTGTTCAGTGTTATGGAATCACCAGATGGTAGACGGCACTGGTAGAGTAAAACCCTGTTGTAGATTCTTAGAGGACCATCGTCCTAAAGATCATACACTGGATAATCATAGTATTCAAGATATATTTGACAGCGACTTTCAAAACGATCTTCGCAAGCGTATACTGGCTGGAGAAAGATTAGAAGGCTGTACACGGTGTTATGAAGAAGAAGATAATAACAAAAAAAGTTTACGTATGCGTCTTAATGAACATCCAAAAGTTGGAGCTCATACAGTAGATACAGAAAAATATAAATTAGAATATTTAGAACTTAGTCTTAGTAATGATTGTAATCTTATGTGCAGAATGTGTGATAGTAGATATAGTTTTAAATTATTCGATGAAGAAAAAGAATATCACGGTAAAACTTATTCTAAAACAAAACATACAAAAGCAAACCTAGATAGTATATACCCTCATTTAAAAGATATGAAGTATATTAAATTTACTGGCGGAGAACCATTAATTATTCCTGATCATTGGACATTATTAGAGTATGCTGTTGAAAAAGGTTATGCAAAAAATATAAGGTTAAATTATAGTACTAATTGTACTGTTTTTCCTAAAAAGAAAATTGTAGACATATGGAAAGAATTTGATCATATAGAATTAGCTGTAAGTTTAGATAGTATTGTGAAAGAAGAAAATGTATATCAACGACATTTAACTAAACACGAGCAAGCACTTACTAATATAGAAAAATATGTAGAAGTAGCAGATCAAATTGGTATGACTGTTGTTGCAAGACCTACTATAACAATTTATAATGCATATCATTTACCTGAAACGCTAGAATGGTTAGAGGAAAGAAATATACAACTAAATCCTACTCATTTAACTTATCCTTTATATTTAAGTTTAACTGTGTTACCTAAATCACAAAAACAAATAATTGAAAACAAATTTTCTAACTATAATTATAAAAATAAAAAAATAAAAGATTTATGTAATTATATTATTACATATATGAATAGCGAAGACAAATCTAATTTATTAGACAAATTCAAATCACATACAGAATTTTGGGATAAATCAAGATCACAAAATTTTGCTACCGCTTGTCCGTATTATTCTTTTTGAATTCTGTCTAAACACAATTCACTGATATTAACATTATGAGGTTGTTCTATTAGCCATTTGATAATTCCTGCAACATAATCGGTATTTAATTTTAGTGTATCAGGCATCTTATCATCTTGTCTAGGAGTATGCATATTGCCAGGAGCAATGTATGTTATCTTAAAATCTGTCGGAGTGTCACTACTTACAGCTTGGCTAAGTTGTCTCATATATGCTCTAAGAGCTTTTTTCTCAACAGGATAAATCCATTTTGTTCCTTTTACTGGTGTATCAGCACTTGAGCCTAGTGCTATTAGATAACCTTTATGGTTAGCATTAACCCATTCTTTAGCAATAGCTTCTGCAAGAAGAACCTGACTAAAATCTCCTAAAGCACTACATAAAATTACTATTTCATGATCAAGTGATTTTTTTGCTACTTGTTCTCTTATATCGCGTTTTCCTAAATTATATCCCGATGTTCTACTATAATATTCAGCAGAAGGATAAAGTTTTGCAATACTATTTGCTAATCCATATGTTTTATTTCCTATTACAAGCATTCGTTAAACATCTCCATTAACTCTGGTAAAACTTTCCGAAAATCATTATTTCTAATTTTATCACCTCGATTTAAATTTGTTCTACATGCCTGCAATCTATCTAAATTAGTTTCTTTACTGTAAATGTATTTTCTAATACCATTAGCTTCGGGTATGTGCTTTAGTTTTTCCAAAGCAATGTCTTTCCATTTATCAGGCATAATTGTAATGTTAAAATATTCTGGTCCAAAAAGTATATTAATAAAACTATAATCATAATTATTTTTTTTGCAAAACTCTACAAGTTCATCTAAATAGAATATATTTAAAATACTTATAGTTGGAGCGAAACGCATTTTCCAGGTAGGACATTTTTCTGTAAAAAGTTTAATATTTTTTTGAATTTGATTCCAATCTGAAGGATACCTAATATATTCAGCTCGTGTACCTATTGCATCAATACTCGGTAGCATTAATCCTTTCGGAAAATGACTTAACAAATCAATGAACTTAGGATTATATGTTTGGAAATTACTGTTAAATTCTAATACAACAGTTTCATTATATCCTTCATCTATCAATCTTTGTAAAAATTTTAACGCACCTTTTACAATACTAGGTTCGCCACCGGTAAAATATATTCTTGAAGTTTTATCAACACAGTCAAATAATTTATTAATTTCTTTATCAGGGTATGGAGTTGTTAAATTAAGTTCCTTTACACCGTTAAAAATTATTTCCATATGTCTAAGATGTTCATCTGTATGTTTTTTTAATTCATCAAAAATTAAACTACTGCTTTTAGGATTACAAGATAAGCATCCTAAATTACATTTGTTACTAAGCCTAAGATCAACTAAATCATACTTAATTGATTTTAAGTGGTTTAAATCTAGTTCTTGTTTATACTTGCTTTTATAATTTGCTATTTCTCTCAAACGTTTGCTTTGTCCATTACGTTCTTCATTTTTTTCGCAATCTATACAACCTTTAGGCCAAACACCTGTTAAAAAATCTTGTTCTAATTTTTTGTACATTTCACTTGATTTATAATCACTTAAAGAACCACGGAAGCTATCAGTTTGTCTAAATCTACAACAAGGACGATATCCACCACTTGGATCAGTTGCTATACCTGTATATAACAATGGACAAAATGTATCACTCATAATTGCTCTCGCTTTGTATTTTTACCGTATCCGCTACTAAATTCAAATTTGTTTCCGCAGGTTCTACCACAAGTATATATCCTCTTATATTTGTCATCTTGAGAATTCCAGGATTTATCTAAATATCTTGTAAAAAATTCGTGGTTAAGAACTTCCCAACCATACTTACGCATGTCGTTAAAATCATTTCCATATAATTTAAAAAAATTATCAAAACTCTTTCTTTGTGGATTATTAGGACCAAAATATGCAGGTGCCCCCATCCAAGTACACGGCCAAAGTTTCATCTCCATATCAATAAACACACTTTGTTCTTGTTTATATTTGCACACAATAGGAGTTTGTTCAATATAATCTTCAAAGCTCTTGTAAGTTTGTTGTATTTCCTGCATGTCTTTTTGATTATGATTATCTTGTTTATCTTCTACTACATTACCTTTTTTAGTTGCAATTTCTTTTTGTTGCTGTTCTGCAAATCTTCCAGTATATTTTGCATTAAACTGGCGGAACCCCATATCTTTTGCTATACGTCTTGCTTCGTCAATTTGATGATAGTTATGTTCAAATTCAATAAAATACCAACGAGCATTACCGCCAGCATCTATAAATGCTTTTGCGTTTTCCATTATTTTTTTAAAATTACTGTTTATTCTGTACAGGTGATTTGTATCTTCTAATCCATCTATACTAAAATTGACAGTAATACGACTACTTTTTTGTGCTAGATCTCTCCACCATTCTTTTGATCTTGCACTACCGTTGACAGCCATTTTAAATTCTTTAACGCCCTTACTTAAACTATAATCTATGCTATCATCTAATGTAGGACTTGCAATACTATCACCAAAGTTTCCGCAATGGAATAATTTAATTGAGTCGGGCTCAAACGGTTCTAGTATAATTTTATAATCGTCTACTGTTGTATCACTTATTGGCATGTAAGGATTTAATTCTGTTTGACTACCATGAAATCTTGCACATTGAGGACATGCTAGTTGGCATCTACTAGTATGATCCATTTGAATAGTTTTTATATCATTAATATTTAGAAACATCTATATTGTCCCAATCCATTCCACGATGTTTATTCCAAAACTGTTTATAATTTTCATGTAGCTCATAATGTTCTTTTAATGGCTTCTTGAATTTCCAACCTTCAGTGTAAGGGTTACTTTGTGCAATTTTTATATAATTTTTCTTTCCTAACAAAAAAGGTGATAAGTATTTTTCTCTAGCATAATCAACTTGGAAATTTTCTATTCCTATGTTTTTCCAATAATTAATTGATTGGGGTAGTATAAGAAAATTAAATACAGATGCTGTAAACGCTATCTGAACATTGACATTATCCATTTGTGATAATTTTTGTAAATTAGATGTAATAGTAGAAAAGTTAGTACCTCTAATATATTCATATATTTCAAATATACCATCAACACTTGCTGTAATATATAAACGTTTAAATTTAGACAAAAATTCTTGATTTATAATAGTACAATTACTTGTAATACTTAATTCAACATTAGGATTTATGTCAGATAATTTATTTAAAAAATACTGTGCTTTTTTATCGTACAAAGGTTCACCTCCTTTAATTACGATACTTTCTAATTTTTTTCCAACTTTATCTAATATCGTATCAATTTGGGCATATGTCATTGTAGTGTTTTTTACTAATTTTTTTCCTGTACCTCTTTTTATATCGTCAGGCATTGTTTCAACAACTTTATTCCATTTACTACTAAAGTCTGGTCTACACATTACACAATCTAAGTTACATGTGTTACCAAAGGAAATATCTAATCTTTTTATATGATTAGAACTACTTGACGATATTAATCTATCACCTCTTGTTCTCATGCTTCTGCTTTGTTGATTTTCTTTTGTTTTACAGATAATACAAGCAGGATGATCTAATATCCTGTTTTCAATGCTTGCTTTTCTAATATCTAATATTTTTGGATTTGTAAAAAACTGATCAACTGATTCAAACGGCGAAGTCCAATTATCATCAGACCATATAGAACAACAAGGCGATACAGTCTGTTGAGGAGATATGTAAAATCCATTTTCAGCAAATCTACATGTAGACATTATAAGTCTTCCTGTGGTTCTGTATCCTTTAACAACTCGTAAAGTTCAGGAATAGATTCTTCAATACTGTGACCACGAATTTTATCTAATTTTCTAGTAGCTTTCCAAAACATAGGCAACGCTTCGCTAAAATCTTTAGCATACATATAATCCACGTATTGATCTAATAAGCCTACTGCATCTCTTCGACTAGCTTCTTTACGTTCTTTAGTAAAATCACTTTCGTCGATAATTTTTAATAGTCGAGGTTTATAGTCTTCATACTTTTGTTTAATGTGATCCTTTGCCCAGGCAGGTAACATACGTATATTGTAAAACTTTGGACCGTGTAATGGATGTGGTGTAATAATAGGGCGCCACTCGTCGTCATTTACACGCGGTATCTTGTTTAACAATATCCATTCCATAAATTCCGGAAAGTGTAATACATTAAATATGTTGATAGTTGCCGCAATCCATACTTTAAAATTACCTTGAGCCTTGCTTACTTTTAATAAATTTTCGTGTATTTTATCAAATCTACTTGGCGGACGCATATAGTATTGTAAGTCACCTACTCCGTCAATACTTGCACCTAAATTTACCTGTTTAAAATGCTTCCAAATATCCCAAGCACGTTGTGGTATATTTGTCATGTTAGTATTATATTCTACAATAATATTTTTTGCACAATCTTGATCAACGCATTTTTGTAAAAATTCATAATGCCTATCAATCATTAACGGCTCACCACCTACTATATACAACTTGCGTATCTGATCAATATTATTGTCCATTTGTACCCAGTAGTGATCACTTTCATGCCAATCATATAAATTTGTTTCAGGTTCGTATTTTCCTTTGGCATTTTTTATAAGTTTAACTTTACCATGACTGTCTTTATAACTATCACCCCATAGTTTAACCTGATCTTCGTACCACATGCTACTATCAGTAGGACCACACATTCTACATTTTAAATTACATAAGTTACCAAAACGCACATCATAAAAACTACAATTTATTTCATCGTCTTTAATAGTTCCGTCAGGTTCTGTTTTAGACAATAAATCTTCCCAGTTAAATTCTCCACGCTCAATCCAAATTTTATTTTCGTAATCAATACGGGCATTCATACCCGATTCCATTTCTGTTTGACAACGAACACATTCAGGATGCCATTTACCTTCCATCATATACTTGCGTATTTCTTTTGACAATTCACTGTTTCGTACTTTTTTAAGATCAGCTGTACGAGCATTGTACTCTTTTCCATCTTCGTCTCTTAGTATGCCCCCTGTTGGACCGTGCTGTGCTTGACAACACACACGTATGTCTCCATTTGCTCTAAGACTTTGACTCATCCATGGAACAGGGCATAATGTTTCTAATTTATTCATTCAAATACTCCAAGTGTGGGAATGTTTTCCAGTAATCTACATCTCGTAATTCGTTCAATTTAAGATAATATTCCTTTGCTTTTTTGTTTAGATCATTATCTATTCTTGTTTTTGCTGATAATGCTTTTATTAAACCTTGTATTGTTTTTGTTTCTCTACGTTTGTGTTTGCTAATATTACATAACCAACTTTTTTTTATAAACTTTTCAAGATCAGTAATTTCTTTTTGTCTATATTCTAAAGGTACAAGCTCATGACGCATCCATTCTTTACCACGTACACTTGTAAATCCTAAATGAAATCTTTCATTATTAGTACGATTACACATATTATCAAAATATTCTAGCATAGGTACTAGTCCTACGCAATTAAGAGCTTGCAAACAAGTTTGTGTTACCATTTCCCATTTATCATGTAAATTGTTTGAATTTTCAATACTAGTTATAACACTATCCCAATTTGTATGATAACGTATTAATTCATCTTTTTCTTGTCCAGCATCAATACTAAAACGCAATAATCCACCTTTAAAATGATTTAATAAATCTACTATTTCATCTGTTATCAATGTTGCATTAGTGCTTATATCTAAACTAATATTTTTTGCATAATCTGTTTTAGCAATACTCCAAATAAAATCAATGCTGTGCCTATCTGCAAATACTTCTCCACCTCTAAATTCCATGTACAATACATGTTCAAGATTTGTCATTATTTGTTCTTTAAAAAATTTGCTTTGACTTAAATATTCTTCACCTGAACGTTTTGCAATATCTAAACTACCTTGCATTTGGTTTGTTATTTTATCGCCCCACTTGGAGTATTCTTTGTACATCATACTACTAAGATTAGGCGAACACATCACACAACTTAAATTACATTTGGTACTTAACCGCACTTCCCACCATTGTGGCATAACATCAACATATCCATTTGCTTCGTAATACTTTTGCAGATGAGGCTTCACACGTTCTAAAAATCTTTTATTCTTACCAGTGCGTTTACTTCCAAATCCACTATTTTCCATCCTAAAACAAAAATCACAATTAGATATACGTTCTCCGTTAAGCATTTTCATACGGAAGTTACGCATAAAAGGTCCATTCCATAAATCTTCTATCTTATCTTTACTTAGGTTGTATACATCTGTATTGCTTGAATAGTTGTCTGAATTTATTTCGTCAAGAGTCATTTCTTTTGGAATGCCAAAGTCAATACCTTCAATACTACAACAAACTCTAGCATCTCCTTTTCCCCTAGTGTTCAGTTGTACAAACGGTACAATACAAAAATTATCTTCGTTTACTTTCATAACAGAACCTTTTGGTTTATGTAATTTGCTAACCATTTGTTACCTTTTAAATTAAAGTGATCATCAACTATATAGTCATTAAAATTACTACACTCTTTTTCTATACAATCTATTTTTTTATATTTTTTCCTCTCAGGCTGATAAAAAAAGAAACAATAATCAGATATTTTATTAATTTTATCTATTAATGTATAATAATCATTTAGTATTCTATCATCACCTTGTTTTAACCAATCTTTGTAAGGATCTATTCCTACCGATTCTGTTCTAGTAGCTGTCCATCTGTGTAAATTGTTATGTACTTGGTTTGAGTCTAATGTATACAAATTTCTAGTTTGTTTTTTTAAATTAATTGGTTTTAATTGATATGTTAATCTAAAAGGTTTAGTAAACTGAAAAATTGTTATATCACAATCATTTTTGTATTTTTGAAATTGCTTGTATGACCATTCTAAACTAGTAGCGCCATAACTATAATTTTTTATTATTACAGATCTATTTAAAACAGAAAGTTCATAAGGCCAATTATCTTTAAAAGATTCTATGCCTCTAGACCAACTACATCCAAAAATTCCTATAGTTATCATACTATATCCTTTAGTATAGGAAATACCTTAGTGAATTTTTCAGTCCAGCCTCTGCGTTCGTTTACTAAATTTAAGTATTCTTTTGTTTCTGGAAGCCTAGCACTCCAGTCTTCTGAATTCATAAACTTAATAATACCTTTGAAGCGTTTGATGCCATAGGGTGCATTTAGCCATTGTTCTTTAGTAATACCTGCTTCGTTAACACCAGTAAAAAGTTTCCAATTTTCTTCCATCCAAGGATAAAATTCATTTTCATATTTGTCTGTAATTTCCTTTTTAATATGTTCAGGCAGTACTTTTACATTAAGTTGTGGTGGCCAATATGCAAAGTGCATGTTTATTCCGCCAGCACCTAATGGCCATTTATTTAATTTTTTAAAGTTTTGTTGTACTTTCCATTTTACGAACTCAGGCAAGTATGCAACATTAAGTGCCATAATAGTAGTTGCTGTAGTAACTTCTACTTGTGGTGCTGTATTATCTAACATATGAAACACACGTTCTTGATGTTCCCAAGTGCTTGGATAGCGTATATAATCATTTTGTTCGCCGTAAGCATCAATACTGTAGTGAAATCTCACACGTTTAAAGTGACTCCATAATTCTGGTAAATCTTTGCGCCATTCTACAGCATTACTATTATAACGTAATTCCATATTCTTAGCATGGCCACGTTTAATACATTCTTCTAACAATTCATAGTGTTCATCAATAATCAAACTTTCGCCGCCAGCAAAATATAACTGATACATATGTGGAATTTGATCCATTAAATCTGCCCAAAAACGAGGATTATTTTTATGCCAATTATAACTTGCTCCGTCATTTCGACCTTTGTTATGCCACTGGCTAGTATTAGCAAGTTTTTCATTTTTTATTTTAGGTGTAATAGCCTTCCAGTCTTTGATCCAACCTGTTGAGTCGTGCGGGGAACACATCACGCAAGCAAGTTGACACTTACTACCTAAACGCAAATCAATATATCTGATCTTAGGAGGTATACTTCCATCTTCTTTTGTTTCTGCAACTAGTTCATCAATATTAAACCTATTACCCCAATATTCTGTTTCCCAGTTACGTTTACTTAAATGTCCCTGTTCTTCTTCTTTGTAACACTTTAAACAACTTGCAGGTTTTTCTCCCCGCAACATCATTTTACGAACGTTACGCATGTAGCCACTATTCCATGCTTCTTCTAAAGTGGTATGATTAAAATTTGCAGGAACACCGTCATCATTTTTTACAATGCCGACTTCTCCTCCGCCAATTTTCTTGTTTGAATCTGGGTCTTGTACACTACTTGCATTTGATGTACAACACGTTCTCATTTTTCCGTCTGGGCGACTGCTTAAATGCATCCACGGTAATGCACAAAATGTTTCTGATGGTAATGTTTTATTGCTCATAATGTATTTATAATGTATGTAGTTTACTCAAAAATTTCTACCTTATGTAAATTATCACGCAACACTCCACAAGTTTTTTTGCATTTTTTTAAAGGTTCACTACTCCATTTTTCTTCTACTGTTTCAAAAAATAAACTTTTTGTTGCTTGTGAAAGTTTTGTATTAGAAATATTTGGTATTCCTATTTGATTTTGTAATTCTAAAATTTCTTTATTTAAAGAACGATCTGTGTTATAATGATATCCTGTATTACAGCATGGATAAATTCTACCGTCAGCAGCAATATAGACACTGCTTTCTTTCTTAGCATAACAACTAATCTCGCCTGTCCATTCTTTAGTTATAGAAATTCTGTTTGGATTTTTAGCTGTATATTGTTTGTCGTCTATCTTTGCTTCATATAATCTATAAACTTCATTATTATTTTTATCATATACAGGTAGATATTCTTTTTCAAACCTATTTGTTTTTATCTTTTCAAATTTTTTGAACCCTAATGATCTAGCAAACTTTGCTGCTTCTTCGACCTGATGTTTGTTGTGTTCAAAAATTATAAATTTCCAAGTAGCATTTCCGCCAGCATCTATAAACGCTTTTGCATTTTCTATAAGTTTATTCCATTGGATATTTCTTCGGTATAAATGATTAGTATCTTCTAATCCATCAATACCAAAAACAACATGTAATTTATCTTTTCCTGTTTCAGCTAATAACTTCCAATAATCTGGTGTTCTAGCTCCTCCGTTAGTCATCATTAGTATAGGCTTATTATACTTTTGTAACCATTTTTCTATGACTAAATGCAAACTAGGATGTACACACGGATCGCCATAATTTCCGCATAGTGTTAACTTTTCACTTGCTAAGTCAAAATTGTCAAACCAATTTATATCAAAATCAGTCTTTATTAAACTTGGATGATCTATATCACCATTTAAATTTCTCATACACATAGGACAAGCAGCATTACATTTAGTTGTTAGTTCGACATGTATGTGAGATAACGGTAATTTATAAAACATCACCGAACCAGTCTGGAGGAAGTATATTAAGCATTTGTTCATATGTATATTGAAATGTTACGCTTAATAGCACACGAGGCTTGTCACTGTTATTAGCAAAACCATGAGGGGTTTTAGTGCTGAATAAAACTGGTTTTTCTAAATTATAATAATCAAACTTGCCTTCCTCTTCATAAAAAAATCCAGTAGGGCCTCTAAGATTATCTACTGTGTGTCCTTCTTTGTAATTTAAATGTTCTTTTCTTTTGTAAATTTTTAACAAGTGTGTTTTACCTGTCAAAAAATAACTATTTTCATGATCCATTTCAATAGGAATATTCATAGCACTCCATCTACCTCTATCCAAGTGTGGACCATTTGCTGTACGTGGAGGGTTACTATAGTACTCTAACGTACTCACTTCTTTTGGAAATTCTTTAAAAATAGGGTGTTTCGAATCTAAACAATGATGATACATCTTGCCTGGGTTTGCTTCTTTAACTTCTCTCCATTGTCCTTGGTTCCAAATTTCTTTTAATTCTTGTAATAAATCATCCGGAAAATTTTCAATTATTGTAAACGTCATTCTTACTCCTTAAACTGTGCTGAAAACGGATCAAATTCAACTCCGCATTTCATACTACAAACTTTCAGTTTGCCATTTTCGCACCCTTGTATATTCCAACTATTTTGTATCTTTCCAAAGATACCACTATCAAACACACGTTTTATACCGTGCTTGGCATTTATAGAATCCTTATCTCCAATAAAGTCCCATATCTGTTCAACTTTAGGATCTTTATGCCACCATTTGTACATACGACCGGCGGTCCAACAGCAAGGTAAAACTAAACCTTCTGCTGTAACAAAAATCTCGCCTTTGTCTTTTACTTTACATTTGATAGGAACTGTGTCATAGTATGCATCCATACTACCATATTTTTTTAAAAGTGTATCTTGCTTGTTTAATTCTTTATTTTGATATTTTGCGTCAGGCTTTTTAAGCTCTGTTGAATCTTTGCCTTTGCGGTCTTTGGCTTGATGCTTTTCTTTTTTGTTTGTGTTTGCATCTACAAATCTCCCTGTTTTCTTTTTCATGAACTTTTCAACTCCCCACTCTTTAGCAAGATCTTCTGCTTCTTCTACTTGATGTTGATTGTGTTCAAAAATTAAAAAGTCCCAACGTGCTCTACCGCCGGCACCTATAAACGCCCGCATGTTACGTTCTACATTTTTCCATACAACGTTTTGTCTATAGATGTGATTAGTATCTGCTAATCCGTCTACTGAAAATATTACTGCACCTTTACGGCCAAATACTTCTGCAAGTTTTTGCCACCATTCTACAGGTTTTGCTCCTCCATTAGTGTTCATACTTAACCACATATTAGGATTTGCCCAACGAAAATATTCAAATATTTCTAATGTATCCTGTGCTACAATTGGATCACCTAAATTTCCGCACATATACATTGTGTCTAATTGTTTTATAAAATCTATAGGAAATATATCTTCACAATCTTTAAGTGATAATTCATCTAAATTGATATGAGGATTAATGCCTTCACCATTCATATTTCGATCACACATAGGACATGCCGCTTGGCAATTTTGTGTTACTTCTAAATGTACATGTTTTATGTTTTCAAGCGAGTACATTATCATCTTTCCATTTTGGTATACGTAAATCAGGTATACATGCACAAAAATCCGTTTGGCAAATTACTGGCTTTTCAGGAATACTATAATTATTTTCATATATGTTTCCTAATTTCATTTTTTTTGCTGTACTACACTGTGCAAGACTAATATCTCCGTTGTGCCATATTACAATTCTAGTTTTACCTAAGCCGCATTTCCATCCTTTAAATTGATGTTCATTATTACTAATAATCTTAAATCCATATCTGTATGGTTTAGGTTCTCCGTCTACAACTAAATGGGTAGGAATTGGTAGATCACCAAACTTGGATGTACTATGTTTATAATTTTTTATAAATTCTTTTTCTTCTTCTGTGTAATCTTGCGCTTTACCTGTATAATCTCTAATAGGTTTTATAAAAACACTACACTCTAAATTTTTAAATTTATCTGAATACTGTCTGACAATGTCAAAGTTTTTTCTATCTGCAAGTAACAAGATTGTTAATTGTACCTTCTGGTGTAATAATTCACCTACCTTATATATGTGTTCAATGTCTGCAAATTCTAAATGTGTACTGATACAAACTCTTGCAATGTTACTACATTTATCTAATATTCTTTTCCACCAGTTTAACGTCCTTGATCCGTTTGTAGTTAATTGAACAAAATAGCTTGTATCTAATTCATTTAAAAAAGGGATTAGTCTAGGCCAAACTGTAGGTTCGCCGCCAGTTAAATTTAATAATTTAGGTCCTGGTTGAACCTCTTTATGGATATAATTAAAAAATTCTAATGCTTTATCATACTGAGGTTGTCCGGAAGATCCGCCGTATAAATCTTCTCTACAGTAACTACACTTATAGTTACACACATTACTAACTACCCATTCAATATTCATTCCGTTTGGGTTATCAGGATATATACTATGCATCTAATACCAACCTTATATTTTTTCCTGGTCCTACTTTACTTGGTAGGTCGCCGTATTCTTTTATATACCATTCAATAACAGATTTATACCAGTTATGACTATTATGATGTGCCTGTCTATTAAACTGGTATATGTTATTGTTAGTTGCTTGCATTGTACTGAGAGCTCTTGCACTTTCTTGCTGTAGTTGCCGTACTGTTAATTTACTTGTGTCCAATTATCATAAACCTTTTGTATTCAGGCAACTCTAATTCGCCGCTGTATTTTATATTATTCATAGGTGCAGTCTTTTTAAATTCCTCTACATCACTAACACAATTAACATGTTCTTCTATACTATAGTAATTATTACTTTGTAGCACTACTAGCTTACCGTCTGGAATTTTTGCATACCATTCTGCAAAATCTTCTATATGTTCACAACTTGTATTAATAATTGTATCTGGAATATCTGTAATTGGGTAACTCATTCTATTATTTTTGTTTGACCAATACTGCCATGTGTGTTCGTTATAATCTATATCCATAATATCTTGTGTTAAAGACTTAAACTGCCATTCATTTTTGAACCAGGGCTTGTTAAATACTTCTGCAATGTCTACACAAGTATCGTCAATGTCAAAAGATCTAACTTTATCTATGTTAATGTTACTTTCAAATAACATTGTAGCAAGTGTTGCATACCATCCTGCGCACAAAAATACAGTTCCTAAATCTATATTCAGTTTTTGCAATTCTTGTACTAACCATAATTTACTTTGTAATTGTCCTCTGCTAAAACAATCGTCCCATATTTTAGTTTCATTGACAAAGAAGTTTTTAAACGCTGCAACAAACTGTGTTTCTACATAGCTGTCTAATATAGGCCATAATTTCCAAGTGTTATCTTCCATAACTAATTTACGTAGGTCTTCTTTATTATTATCGTTTACTAGTCGAAAAATACTACTTAAATCCTTATCAGTATATGCTCTACGCAAATCTGCTAAATTACTTTTAGTAGGATAAAGCAATTCAAATCTATCTAACAATTCAAATGTTTGCATCAAACTGCTCCTTTAACCATTTATAATTGTTTATCAACCGAAGATCAGACCCCCTAGAAAGGCCAAACTCCATACCAGCGGTAGCACCTCGAATCGCATATTCACCAAACTTTCTAGTGTGTCCCACGGTTGTCCAAGTTTTAAGTCTTGCATTTGTTTCCTCCTCATTTTGTCTATCAATTATTTTACTTGCTAATTTTGCACATTCTCTAAATGCACTTCTCCACGTACTAAATTCATCTACATTAAACGCTGTGATATTACTTATAATAGGCATAGGTATAAATTTACTACTTATGCTAGTAGTCATATCAGGTTTATTTACATCAACATTTATAGTTGCTGTTCTTGGAAAAAGTTTTACACCGCCATAACCATATTCTAAATCATTTATAGGATTTTGGCTGCGCCATACATGCACAGCATCTCTATCTCTTCTTGGAGGAATATAGCTGAAATCAAAATCATCTTTGATGTCTGCATCTGCATCAACAAACCAAACCATTGGTGTAAGTGCTTTTTTTGCAGCAGCAATATGAGCTTGATGTATACCTTTTACTCCGTGTGTGCGTTTTGCATAAGGATACCTTGATAATAACTTTTTCCAGTTTTCATCAGCTTCAACTTCATCATAACTTATGAAAGCAATATCATACATTAGCATGTGCTCCACACGTTTTATAAAAATCTTTAAATTCAGGAAAAACTTGTAAAAAGTTTTTTTCTCTTCTTTTATCATACTCGTTCACAAATTGCACAAATCTATATCTATCTAATGTTACATTTTTTTTGTTTTCAAAATTAGATAAACAATCTTTGTAAATACGGTTTATTTTTAAAAATTCATAATCAGAAAATCTCTGCATTTCTTTTACATAAATTATACAAGGTTTTAAATATTTTTCAATTAAATATGGAGTTGCAATATTAATATCTAAAAATTTTGGATGTCTGACATAAGCAAAGTCTATAAGAACACGATCAGATTTATACTTTCTTTTTAAAATATTAATATATCTAAGATATCCAGCAAGTGTTGGTAAACTTAAAATATTAAAGGCACTCATTACAACAACTTTAGATGTTAAATTACTTAAAAAATATTCTATATTTTTTTCAAATAAATTCCAGTTCATTCCATCTCTTGCATATTCTGCTTGTTCGCCGTAACTTTCTGCACTAGTAAATAATGTAAAACTTTTTACACTTTTTGTTTTTTCTAATTCTTTTATTAAAGAAATAAATTCTTTCCATATATTATTAGGAGGGCAAGCATTAGTATTAATAGAAAAGTTGAGATTTGGTTGAGGGTTTTTGATTAAATGCTTTATAACCTTTTTTGTATGCTTGCTGAGTAAAGGTTCTCCTCCAGTTATCCTAAATGTATGCATGTGTTTTACTGCCTCTGGAAACCATTTCCAAAATGCTTTAATATATGGATTTTCTTCTCGTTCTGGAATCAAAACTTCATTATGTTTTATAGTGTTATAATGAACTCCTTTTAGTTTATACGGGCCTTTTGATTTTATTTCTTCTGTCCACTTACTACTAAATGGTGGGCCGCAATATGTACATTTAAAATTACATACATTTGAAAAACTTATTTCAACATATCTAGGATATATGTCTTCATCCCAAGAATTCTGTAGTATTTTATCTTTATCTATTTGGCTCCAGGGTCTAGAACTTTTTAAGACTCTATCGCTATATTCTGAAGTATTATCTTCAATTCTCCAACAATAATCACACTCCTCTGGACGTTGGCCAGATAACATTTCTTTACGCATTTGTTTTTTCTGCGAAGTATTGTGTAAAGCATTAGGATTATTTTCTAATTCATTTAGTGGAATTTTATGTGCGCCTACATGGTGACAACTATGTGTAATACCTGCACCGAGGTGTGTAGTTACTTGTGTCCATTTTGCTAAACAAAAACCACAACCTACATTATCTAAGTCTTTTTTTACTGTTTTAAAATCATTCATTCTGGATCTATTACAAATTGTTCTTTTGGATTTCTACTAGGATTTTGATATACATGTTTAAAAAATTTACTTTGTTGATCATCTAAAGGTAATTGTCCTATAGGAATTTCTAATTGGTTTATTAACGATGCTCCTAATACTTCTATAGCATCTATTAGCATTGCTTTAGATTCCACTTTTGCTTTTTCTTCCCACATGCTATTTAAGTATTCAAAATCTCTAACATTAACATAATCCCAATCAGTTAACATTGTTTTCACTAGTCCTTCTCTGGCTCCATATATAGCCCATAAACCATTGTCTACATCTGCACCTATCATTAACCATATCCATAATCTATGTAAATTTTTCCAGTGCCCATTTAGGAAATCTTCTTTGCTCGGCTTTGCTCCTTGGTCTAATGCCATTTTTACACCTTCTCTAAAACCGGCTCGCCATGCTTGTTGAGCTGTAGCATTATTATGTACATCTGAATAACAACTATTTTGTTGAATATAATTAAGATCCCAACAAAAGTCTACTTGTGCTGCAACATTATCTGGATCTGAATTTTCATGAGTACGCATGTTTAAAACATGTTCTTTTGGCCAGCATTTTATACCACCGTTGCCATACATTAATCCGTTTATAGTATTTTTTCCACACCAGCTGATCACACTTTGACTAAGATCATCATGTTGAGATAAATCTAATTCTTGTTGTAAGAAATCTGCTCTTATTGTATTGTCGCCATCGACTGTAATAAATCTATCTGTTTCTGCTAATTTAGCACAAGCCTTATGCGCAGCATCTGATCCTTCTACACCGTGTACACGTTTAGCCCAAGGTGCTTTTGTAAGTAAGTCTGCATAATTTTTTTCTGCATTTGGTTCGTCGTATGACAAATAAATTATATCGTAATCAATTATTTTCATTCATATCTCCGCTGTGTATATGTTCTATATGTGAACTTGCTGTAAATATAGATACGTTTTTATTTTTTTGAGAATTTGCTACTTTTATATTTTCTACTTGTGCTAGTTTTTTTAGATTAACACTAAATGTATCGTGTAGAATAAACCTATTGTTTGCATCTACAACATAGTATTCTTTGATATAATCATCTCCTAAAGTTAAAGATGTACAAGTTGCACCATCCATAAAATTATTTACACACCAATTATTTTTATTTTGTACAATTTGGATACCGTTGTCTATTGAATTATATTTTTTAATTATACCTGTGTGTTGTTGCAAAGTATTAGAATCATAATTCACAGATACTACATGAAATTTTCCTTTTTGTTTAATGTCTTCAACTACAATAAAATTATTCATTTCTTTTACACCGTCATTGAATTCATTAAATAAAGTTTCGCTAATCTCAATGCAATTTTCTTTTTTGCTTATTTCATTAGATACTGATGTAATCTTACCTTGTTCATTATAGTAAACAAAAAACATTAAACTTTCTCCT
>Ga0181597_10000901_pt1 | contig 33801 bp, 34 predicted proteins | sample 041ome_5_FD_148647 | JGI IMG/M metagenome (GOLD analysis project Ga0181597, IMG submission 148647) | Coastal salt marsh microbial communities from the Groves Creek Marsh, Skidaway Island, Georgia - 041403US metaG (spades assembly) | ecosystem: Environmental > Aquatic > Marine > Intertidal zone...
CGATACCATGCACAAGATAGAACGAAGCGTGCGAGCGTGGAATACGGGCGCTTGGTGATACTTAGTCTAAATTGACCATTAATCGGATTGGGGTTTGAGAAACTGTGGCTGAGCTGGAAGGAAAAGCCGCACTGGTGACCGGTGCAGGGGTGGGAATAGGGCGAGCCATCGCGATCAAGCTGGCATCCGAAGGTGCGCGGGTTCTCGTTGTAGACCTCAACGAGGCGACCGCACACGATACTGCGGATGCTATTCGTAAGGGCGGTGGTGAGGCGGCAGTTTTCACCGCTGATGTCAGTGACGAGGACCGTGTGACAGCCATGGTAAAAACTGCCGTGGATAGCTTTGGATCCCTCGATGTGGCCTGTAACAGTGCGGCTGTGAGCCGAGGCTCAGGTCCTATTCATACCTTCGACAAGGCCGTCTTCGATCAGACGCTCGATCTGTGTTTAACGAACACCTTTCTGTGTATGAAACATGAGATTGAGGCCATGCTGGGTCAGGCGTCTGGTGGCAGTATTGTGAATATCTCATCGAACGCTTCGCTCCGTGGCCAGCCTTACAATACGGCTTATGCCGCCGCCAAGAGTGGCGTGAACTTGCTGACTAAGAGCTCAGCATCGGAGTATGGGCACAAAGGGATTCGCATTAACGCGGTATCTCCCGGCGTCATTCGCACACCGGGCGTCGAAAAGTATTTTGAAGAGCAGCCCAAGATTGCCGAGGGCCTCAAGCAGGCCGCTGTCATGCGACGGTTGGGTGAGCCTGCAGAGATCGCGGAGGCCGTCTGCTTTCTCGCATCAGACCGCGCCTCGTTTATTACCGGTCAGTTGCTCAGTGTCGACGGTGGCGCAGCGGTAAAGTAACTGGTCGATCAAGATGAGGGAGGCATTACGCGCTCGCTGTCCCTCAGCCCATATTGACCTGGCCACCATCGATGGCGATGGACTGTCCATTCACATAGCGCGATTCGGGCGAGCAGAGCATGGCAACAAACTCGCCAATGTCGTCTTCGCAGTGACCAATGCGCTTCATAGGCACCGTTTCAGCGAAGGCCGCTGCCTCCTCTGGCCGCCACTGCTCCCACATTTCGAGTGCGGGCGACTTCGCCAATGGCAATATGCAGTTGGTTCGCAGCCCCAGAGGACCCCACTCGCAGGCAGCACCTCGCGAGAGTGCTCGAATGGCTTCTTTCTCTGCCGCGTACACGCCATAGGTGGAACTGTCCCAGCGCTTCGCGGCTGCGGTGGCTAAGTTGATGATGTTGCCATCACCTGCTTCAAGCAAATGGGGCTGTGCCAGTTGCATTAGCCGTAATGTCGCCATGGGGCCGACGCGAAGACCCTTTTCGAAGTCCTCGAGGGTCGTATCCATGAGCGTCTTGATGCTCGTAGTTACCGCGTTGTTGACGAGGATATCGAGGCGCCCAAACGCAGCGACCGCATCCGATATCAGCCCGTCGAGGGCGTCGAGGTTGGAGATATCGCATTCGATTGCCACAGCCTTGCCGTTGAAGCGGGCTTCGATATCAGCGACGGTCTTTTCACATTTACTCAATGTTCTCCCGACGGCAACGATGGACACGCCTCGCTTCGCCAATGAAAACGCAATGCCCTGACCAATGCCCTGGCCCGCGCCAGTGATTAAGGCGACTTTACCGTGAAGGGGGGAGAGGGGTGCTGAGTCAGTCATGGGAAGTCTCGCTAAAAAGTTGAGGTTGATGGCTTGGGCATGGATGAATCAGCGCAAGCGATGCTCGGTCATGTGGATTACCGACGATCGCTCGAGATCGAGCACGCGCTCACTGCTCTCGGTCAGCACATGGATATTCGACATCATCTTTGCTTCATCGTCTCCGTCGGCAAAAAAAGCGGTCAGTGAATTGGCGGCCTCAATCGGGAAGTGTTCTTCGACAATGCCGTCGAGCCGCTCGTGGGACGAGCGCAGCACGAGGTTCTGTCGGTAGCCAAGGGTGTTTTGTGTATCAATGGCGACCTGCACATGCTCTGTAAACCAGATGTGCTCTAACGCTTCATCGGAAAGGCCCTCGCGCCGCTCGAAGCAGCAGAGTTGGATTGTTCCGCTGAATGTCTCTCCGCTGTTTAGAGGTGGTGCCAGCGGCGTAGTGCCTTTGCACCAGTGGACTTCGGCTCCCATCTGCTTGGCAACATCAACGGCGCGTTGCCAGTCGATGGCAGTCTCTGAGAACTCAAGTGCCAGGCGTCCTCCGGGGAGCTTGCCGGTTGGATTTCGCGTCCACATGGCCGCGTGGTTGCTGTGTGCATCGCAGGTGCCCAGATACGCGTTTTGGGCTTCTGGGAAGGCTTCCAGCGCACGCATTGCGGCCGCTCGCGATGGAGCTTCTGAAAAAAACAGAAAAATCAGGCGATGGTTACATGCCTCAGCCAAAGTAGCGCTCCTTGATGGCTGCTTTTAGCAGCTTTTGCAGGGCATTTCTTTCCAGTGGCTCGTCGGTAAACACCACGTGCTCGGGCACTTTGTAGCCTGCAAGCTCGGCTTTGCAGAACGATTTAATAGCATCGGCGTCAGCAGTGACAGATGCCTGCAGTTTCATCACAACGCCCACTTCCTCACCCCAGGTGTCATGCTCTATGCCGACTACCGCGACTTCTTCGCAGCCGGGATATTCGAGTAGACAGGCTTCGATTTCAGATGGATAAATGTTCTCGCCACCGCGAATAATCATGTCTTTGACACGGCCACAAATGTACAGGAACCCCTCGTCGCTGATGTAGCCGATATCACCGGTGCCCATCCAGCCATTGATGGGTCTGTCTGCCTCCGAGCCACCTGAAAAATAACCGTGAATAGCCGCTGATGACCGCACCCAGATTTCACCGGGTTCGCCGGAGGGCACTGCGTCGCCGTTTTCATCTCGAAAACTGAACTCCACTATGGGGCTGGGGAATCCGGATGCGGTCGGTCGCTCAGCAAAGTAGCGCCCGGTAAACGCAGCACCTGATCCCATGGTTTCGGTCATTCCCCAGCCGCCACCGGACATAGCCGTGCCCGTTTTGGTGGCATAGAGCTCGGAGAGAAGCTCGGGTGTGGCCGCGCCACCGGCGCTCACATTCGTGAGGTGTGCGGCGTGCTCATCCCTAAACGCCTGATTCTTCAATAGCTCGAGCAACATGACGGGGGCTCCCATGAGTACCGTGATTTGCTCCTCTTTGACGATGCGTAGCGCCTCCTGAATGTCCCATTTGTACATCATGTACAGCGCGCGACCGTGCCGAAGGTTGATGAGTGCCTGAGAAAGCAAGCCACTGATGTGAAACAGGGGTACGGCGAGGAGGGTTTTTGGCAGCGTGGGGCTGGCCAGCTGCTTGTTCATTTCCTCCATGTTAGTCATGTAGGTCCCGGCACCGATGAACTCCACGTTCATCAGCGCCTGACAGCAATTGAAATGTGAGAGCAGGGCACCTTTTGGGCGGCCTGAGGTTCCCGACGTGAACATGAGGATTGCGGGATCGTGTCGATCTACCTCTGCGAGCAACGGCTCGCTCGGTGCGGGGCGCTGTCGGATCTCGCTGAGTAAGGTATCGCGCGGGTCCTCGGTCTCATCCACCACGACGGCTGGCAGTTCGGTGTTGAGTTCACGAATGAAGGTCAGTCGATCCCGATCACAAAACACCAGCTTTGCTTTGCTATCTTCCAGTCCCTGGGTCAGTTCTTGCGCTTTACCCCAGCTATTAAGCGGTACAGCGACAGCACCGATGGTCACGGTGGCGACGAAGGCAACCAACCACTCGGGGCGATTGCGCATGGCAATCGCGATAGGGTCGCCTTTCTGTATCTGAGCCTCGTTCAGAAGCCAGTCGCAGGCCTGATCGACGGCTTTGAAAAAGTCACCGTAGGACCAATTGTCACCCTGGTACTGCAAAAACAGCTTGGCGTCGTGGTTGCGACCTGCAGCTAAAAAGGCGCCCAAGCTTCTCTCTGCGTTTTTAAACGCTTTCAGAGGGATCCCCGCCACCTCTACTGTTTCGACTTCAAACGGCGCAGTAGGCGCAGTTAACTGCGCCACAGCATCGAAATAAGGTTTGGTGTAATCGCTCATTGAAGATACATCAGTCTTGTTTTTTAGGACTCTAAACCAGATGCCGATGACCGGACAGCCTCAGTCGAGGGGCCATAGTCTGATCAGCCTATCGCCCCAAAGCGTCTCGGATTGCAGTAAATTATGGCTTCGATAATGTGATGTCACTGAGGTTATGAGACCGACCATGGACACGAGACTGACCAAGCTGTTGGGTTGCCGCTATCCCATCATTCAAACCGCGATGGGCTGGGTGGCGGATGCGCGCCTTGTGGCCGCAACGGGCAATGCCGGCGGTTTTGGGTTCCTTGCCGGTGCTGTCATGACGCCCGAGGAAATTGAGCAGGGCATTCTCGATATCAAAGCGGCCTCTGATGCGCCGTTTGGGGTTAATTTTCATATGTATGTGCCGCATGCCGAGCAAATCGTTGACCTCTGCATTGAACACAAGGTGCGCGCCGTCAGTTACTCGCGCTCGCCCTCAGCGGTAACCGTTGAGCGATTGAAGGCCGCGGGCATTGTCTGTATTCCCACGGTGGGTGCCGAACGCCACGCGGTTAAGGCCGTCGAAATGGGGGCTGATGCGGTTGTCATACAGGGCGGAGAGGGCGGCGGTCACACGGGATCGGTTGCAACGTCAATTCTTCTCCCACAAGTGCGCGATGCGATTGACGTCCCCATCGCGGCTGCCGGCGGTTTCCGGGACGGGCGCGGTCTGGTAGCGGCATTGGCGATGGGGGCTGACGGTATTGCCATGGGCACCCGATTCTTGCTGACGCAGGAGTCCCCGGTTCCCGAGGCGACAAAGTCTATTTATCTCGGCACGCCGCCAGAGAAGATTGTCGTCAGTTCGCGGTTGGATGGCTTGCCCCAGCGCATGATTGCGAATGCCTATCTCGATCGACTGATTCAAGCCTCGCAATTGGGTTTGCTGGTGCGGGCGGTTAAAAACGGACTGGCCTTTAGTCGCATGACGGGAGGCTCACTCATAGCCACCTTAGGCGGGGCCTGGAAGATGTACCGTTCGGGTGATTTGTCATTCGGTCAGACCCTGATGGCCGCTAATTCACCCATGATGATTCAGGAAGCCATGGTGAAAGGGAATCCGGAAGACGGTATTTTGCCCTCGGGGCAAGTCGCGGGGCTAATCGACGACTTACCAACGGTTGCGGACTTGGTGGCAAGCATCGTGTCGGATGCTGAAACCGCCGCCAATTCGGTACAGACTACGGTGTCCTCAACCTCACATTCAGATTAAGGATTGGTTTATGGCTTTCAACTCGACAGTTGACGCAGGTATTGCGGAGGTCGTCTTCAATAAACCACCGGTAAATGCCTTTAACAGTGCCGAATGGGCAGGTATTGCCGCTGAAATCAAGGCTTTGGGCACGCGGAGCGACGTTCACGTCATTATCGTTCGTGCGGAGGGAAAGGGCTTTTGCGCCGGCGTGGACATTAAAGAGCTGGGTGCCGACCCGAACATGATCGTTCCGGTCAACAAAGGGAACTACGACACCTTTGAGGCTATCCACCGCAATCCAAAGCCCGTGATCGTTGCGCTGCATGGCTTTGTTCTGGGCGGCGGTATAGGCATTGCAGGCGCTGCAGACATCATTGTGGCGTCAGAATGCGCTTCGTTCGGCGTGCCCGAGGTTGATCGCGGCGCCATGGGAGGCGGTGCACACCTGCAGCGCATGTTCCCTGTTCAAAAGGTTCGCTACATGTACTTTACGGGCGAGTTTATTGATGCCAATGAGGCCTATCGATTGGGCGCGGTAGAGCGTGTGGTGCCGAGAGATCAGCTCGTGGAGGCAGCGCGATCCATCGCGGCAAAGATAGCTGAGAAGAGCCCCATCATGATTTCCCTGGCCAAAGAGGCGCTCAACGGCATTGAGGATGGCAATCTCGAGGACAAATATCGCAGCGAGCAGGGCTTCACCCTTGAGGCCTATCGACATCAGGACTCGCAGGAAGCGCGCGATGCGTTTAATCAAAAACGAGATGCAGAATTCGACTAATAGCCAAATTAAAACAATAAGTTAAGATCTAAATAATAAGTAATTTATAAGGATTTATTTACCATGATTGACTACGACACAGCGAAGCAAGCCTGCGAAACCTACATACGCTCACTCGAAAATAGTGACCTTGAGACGCTGCTGGACCTGTTTGCTGACGATGCTTCGATTGAGGATCCGGTGGGCACGGATTTACGTGAAGGCAAGGACGTATTGCGGGCCTTTTACAGCGAGGCCTGCCAGGGCGTTGCGAAAGCCGAATTGACGGGTAATCCGCGTCTGGCGGGTAATGAGGTGGCATTTCCGTTCAAGGTGACGGCAGGTGCACCGGGCCAGGAAATCGTGATCAATATTATCGACGTCTTCAAGTTCAACGATGAGGGCAAGGTTGTAACCATGCGTGCTTTCTGGGGGCCGGATAATATGGCGAGTTAGTCTCCATCCAAGGTCTAGGTGCAGTTGGCCGGGTGGAGAGTTAGAAAGCGATCGTGGCGGACCGCTATTCGCTAATTTCGCTTTATGGTTAGGCCTTGGTTTAGAGCCCGGGTTAAGAGTAAGTCACCACGCTTTTCAGCAGCAAACTAACCAGCATCGACTGACGCGATACACCCGTTTTGGCAAAGATGGATCTAAGCTGGGCTCGCGCTGTGTTTCTGGCAATACCCAGTTCGGCAGCCGCCTGATCGAGATTCGCGCCCTCTGCCAATAGTTTTGACAAGGCGACCTCTGCCTTGGTCAGGCCATACAGCGCCATCAGTAGGTGAAGGGTTGATAAGTGAATTCTACTTTTCTGGCGCGCACAATTCTGCGCATGCGGCCCTCATAGGTTTCAAGTCAGACGATAAAAGTCTCTCGTACCGCAGTTGTTAACTAAATTCAGCGTATTTCTATTTTTCGTGATTAGGCTTGAGGAATTTTGGTCGATAGAATTCTCCTCAGGAATAAGTTGAGAATACTATGAAAAAAGACCGCGACTACAGCGACATCCCGGGAACTTATGTATTTGATCCTGAGCATTCGAGACAGGGTTATCACCTCAATATGTTCTGCATGTCGCTGAACAAAGAAGCGAACCGCGAGCAATTTAAGCAAGGTGAAGCTGATTACGTTGATAAGTTCCCCATGACCGAAGCGCAGAAGAATGCAGTCCTTAATCGAGACTGGATTGGCATGCTAAGACTCGGAGGTAACATCTATTACACCTTCAAACTTGCGATTTTTGATGGGATAAACATGCAAGAAATTGGTGCTCGAATGGAAGGCGTGCCTGACGATCAGTTCAAGGAGATGATGATAAGGGGTGGGCGCCCAATTCACGGCAATCGGTATCAAAAGGAGTGGACCCGACGTGGCTAGGTTGTTTGGTGGAATTGGGACCTCTCACGTGCCGGGAATCGGCGCTGCTGTGGATAACGAAAAGACTCAAACGGATTATTGGAAGCCGTTGTTTGACGGTTACGAGCCTGTTAGAGAGTGGATGCGAAAAGAGGCTCCTGACGTGGCGATCATCGTTTATAACGATCATGCGTCAGCGTTCTCTTTGGAGCTTATACCGACGTTTGCAATTGGCGTCGCAGACGCGTTTCAGCCTGCTGATGAGGGATACGGACCTCGGAAGGTTCCGGTCGTAGAGGGTCATCCCGAGCTAGCTTGGCATCTCGCAGAATCTCTGATCTTAGATGAGTTTGATATGACGATTGCTAATGAGATGCCTGTTGATCATGGACTCACGGTTCCTTTGTCTATCACCTGTGGGGCCCCTAGTGCCTGGCCCTGTAAGGTGATTCCGCTCTGCGTGAACGTAATTCAGTATCCCTCTCCAACGGGCAACCGTTGCTACCAACTAGGGAAGGCGATTCGAAGCGCTGTCGAAGCGTTCCCAGACGATATGAAGGTGGCAATTTTTGGGACGGGCGGAATGTCTCACCAGCTACAGGGTGAGCGAGCGGGGTTGGTGAATGCAGATTTTGATATTGCGTTTCTCGACGATCTAACCCAAAACGTAGATCGTCTGGTAGACATTCCTCATGTTGAGTACTTGCGAGAGGCGGGATCTGAGGGCGCCGAGCTAGTCATGTGGATGATTATGCGAGGAGCCCTCGATGCGGATGCTAGGGAGATTTATCGTCACTATCATGTTCCAGCATCAAATACTGCAGCAGGGCTCATCATTCTGGAGAATCCATGACACCCATTGGTATTTTTGGCCTGGGTGAAGCGGGGAGTCTTATTGCATCGGATTTGGTGCGCGCAGGTGTTTCTGTCAGAGCTTATGACCCTGCAGATGTCCCAACTCCTGACGGCGTTATTCGATACGACACGCCGGCTCAGGTGGTTGAAGGAGTCACATTGGTCATCGCTTTGACAGCTGCGGCCGATGCTATATCCGCATTGGATCAAGCGCTTGATCATATGTCAGTTAACGCTATATACGCAGATTTTTCGACAGCGCCGTCTGCGCTTAAAATCGATTTAGCTAACAGGGCCGCGAGCCGTCGGATCGCCTTTGTGGATGTGGCGCTACTTGCGGTAGTTCCGGGAAACGGCTTGCGAACCCAGGCATTAGCGGCTGGTTCTGGCGCGGACCGGTTTGTTAATGCCTTGGCTGCTCTGGGAATGCCTATTGAGTCTCTGGGTATTAAGGCTGGAGAAGCAGCAACGCGCAAACTACTGCGCAGCGTTTTTATGAAAGGCCTCGCCGGCGTAATGATTGAGGCGCTAGAGGCGGCGGAGCGTGCTGATCTGTCTGAGTGGCTTTGGGACAACGTGTCCTCAGAGATCGCAATGGCTGATGAATCCTTGTTGTATCGATTGGTAAGCGGAACCCAGCCCCATGCAAAGCGACGCCTTCACGAGATGGAAGCGTCGGCTCAGCTTCTTCAGGATTTAGGAGTCGATCCAGTAATGACCGAGGGTACGGTTAAAAATCTACGGCGAGTAATGGGGCAAGGCCTTCCAGCGATCCCTGCTTCACGGTCGCTTGAAGCCAACGAGATAGAATCCTCGAGGTGATTATGGATTCAGATTGGCTGGTCTTTCATCCGAACCCGTCCGCGCCACAGTTTAAGCTTCCGACAGGGACGGTTGATTCGCACTGTCATGTATTTGGCCCTTCATACAAATTTCCCTTTGCTCCGGAGCGTAAGTACACGCCTTGTGACGCCGGCAAAGACCAGTTGTGGGCTTTGCGCGATCACCTTGGCGTCGAACGTAACGTCATTGTTCAGGCTACCTGCCATGGCGCGGACAATCGCGCGCTTGTTGACGCTTTGCTGGACTCCAATGGAACCGCTAGAGGTGTCGCGACAGTGAGGGCGGATGTCACGGACGAAGAACTCATGATGCTTAATAGCGCCGGCGTGAGAGGGGTCCGCTTCAATTTTGTTAAGCGTTTGGTTGATGCTTTACCCTTTGATGATTTAGAAAAAATCGCTGATCGGGTTGCACCAATGGGTTGGCATGTCGTCATCTACTTCGAGGCGGATGACCTAGCGGAGTACTATAATTTTTTTACATCACTTCCCACAACGGTAGTGGTAGACCATATGGGGAGACCCGATATTGCAGAGCCTTGGCATGGCGCTGCCTTTGGGCTTTTTCTGCGCTTACTTCAAGAGAACAACAACTTCTGGTCTAAGGTTAGCTGTCCAGAGCGCCTTTCCAGGCTGGGGCCCGACTTGCATTATAAAGATGTAGTACCTCATGCCCGAGCGGTAGTAGAGAGCTTTCCTGACAGAGTTCTATGGGGAACCGATTGGCCTCATCCGAACATGAAAAGCCATATGCCCGATGACGGCAAGCTTGTGGACTTTGTCCCACTCATCGCACCGACAGCAGAGCTACAGCAGAAACTTCTCGTTGATAATCCTACTCGCCTATATTGGCCAGAGGAGTTTTCATTTTGAGGATTTGTCTTGCCGGTGAAGGAGCATTTGGTAACAAGCACCTCGATGCACTCGCCTGCATCGAAGATGTGGAAGTGGTTTCCCTCGTAGGTGGTGTGGCAGAAGAAACCCGGCGCGTTGCTGACGAGCGAGGTATCCCTCATTGGTCACTAGACCTGAAAGAGGGGCTCTCCCAGCCGGGGGTAGAAGCCGTGATTTTAGCCACGCCCACGCCGCTTCACGCCTCACAGGCCTTGGACGCTCTGCGGCTGGGTAAGCACGTGCTGGTTGAAATTCCAATGGCAGATAACTTGGAAGACGCAGAGGCCTTGGTTGCTCTGCAGCGCGAAACCGGTTTAGTTGCAATGGCAGGGCACATACGCCGCTTCAACCCCAGTCACCAATGGATCAATGAACGTATTGCAGGAGGGCAATTGTCAATACAGCAGTTGAATGTGCAGACGTATTTCTTTCGGCGAAGTAATCTCAATGCGCTGGGTCAACCTCGCAGCTGGACGGATCATCTTCTGTGGCATCACGCTTGTCATACTGTAGATCTGTTTATGTATCAAACTGGAGAGGAAATTGCCGAGTGTTATGCGGTTCAAGGCCCAATGGATGAAGAGCTTGGCATAACTATGGATATGGCAATCCTGATGAAGAGTGCGTCAGGGGCTATTTGTAACTTGTCGCTATCGTTCAATAACGACGGCCCTTTGGGAACCCACTTCCGATACATTTGCGACGCTGGCACTTACGTAGCTCGCTACGATGATCTTTACGACGGAAATGATAATCGGGTGGATGTGTCTGGTGTTGACATCTCTATGAATGGCATCGAACTGATTGATCGAGAGTTCCTGACGGCTATCAAATACGGCCGGGAACCCAATGGGAGTGTTAGTCAATGCCTCCCGGCTATGCGAGTACTACAGCGTATACAGCGGCAACTTATCTCTTAAGGTCGCTTGCGACGTGACGCAGTTCATCAAGAAAAAGTGTGGTCGCCGGCGATGGGTGAGTCTGCGCACGAAGAGTGATGCCGATAGGACGATAGGTCTCCTCTAGGTCGACAGGCAGAACGTCCAATAAGCCCGCTTTACGATCGTAGTAGATCTGATGTTCAGAGAGTAATGCCACCCGATCACTATCTAATAGCAATCCCCGCACCATCGACTGAGAGCTAGTTTGGATCGCATTCTTGGGTATTTCCATATTGTGTCTTCGACAGGTCTCGTCGAACAACTGACGAGAAGGAGTCTCCAGGGCGGGCAAAATCCAGTCTAGGTTTTCCAGTTCCTGAAAACTTATTTTCCCACGTCCGATCAGCGGGTGACTCTTCCGGGAAATTACAGCCAACCGGTCTTCGATGAGAGTCTCAGTTTTAAAACCCGAACCCGGCTCATTTGGTCGCACGGCACCGACGATGACATCTAGATCACCGCTGCGCAGGCCTGCTTGCATGAGTTTGTAGGGCCCCTCTTGAGTGGTGACACCCAGTTGCGGATGTTTATCGAGAAATCTATTGATAGCTCGAGGAATCATATAGTTGCGGGTATACGGTAGCGTGCCAATCGCAACACTCCCTTTGGTAACGCCATCCAGACTGGCTAAGTCCTCGAGGGCGTGTCGGATCTCAGCAAACGCGAGTTTCGTGTGTAGCGCCAGTACGGCGGCGAATCTAGTTGGTGACACACCGTCCGGCTCACGTTCAAATAGCCTCAGATCCAGAAGTTCTTCCATCTGGCGAACGGAGCTGTAGATTGCGGCGTTGGTGACGCCCAGTATTTTCGAAGCCTCACTGATATTGCGCACCTGAAACAGAGCGATGAAGGCGGCGAGCCGTTTGTAGCTGATGTCCATGGAGAATACGGGTATCGACTGATAGTTGCGACCCTCCGGGACATAGTTCTGATACGTCTTACCAGCACGCTCAAACTCAGCCAGTGCCAGGTTAACCCGGTGAGCCAGAGCATCGCCATGTACAGTGGGCATCATTCCGGTTGAGGAGCGATCAAATAGGACACAATCCAGCGTCGTCTCCAATTCACCTATTGCTTTCGTAATGGCCGTTTGTGATCGGTTCAGTTTGTTGGCGGCACGAGTGACATTCTTGTATTCACAAACATAGAAAGCCGATTTTAAATGCCGCAGACTTAGATGACTGATGCCCAGATGATTTACGCGCATGCTCGTTTTGGTTATGAGATTTAGTTACACAATACCACTTCATTTTTAAAAACTCATGGGTAAATTCGCTTATGCAGAGCGTTTAGAGTCGCAAGTTTTTCCCATGCGCACTTAATGAAATTGCATTGGCAGGTGATTTATCTCGCTCTCTAAAATGAGGATTCAGCGAGAGTGGTGGATCCATGAAACAGCTTGAGGTCCCGTTTATGCAACTACGAGGAGGCAGTTCCAAAGGACTGTACTTCCTCGCCACTGATCTACCATCTGATGGTGCTGCACGGGATAAGACTCTTTTAGACGCGGTCGGCAGATGTTCTCGCCAGATTGATGGCTTGGGGGGGGCTGATCCTCTTACGAGTAAAGTAGCCATTGTCGGACGCTCGTCACGCGTCGATGCCGACATCGATTTTCTATTTGCACAGGTTGTGGTGGGGGAGGACAAGGTCGATACCACGCCCAACTGCGGCAATATACTTGCGGGTGTAGGGCCTTTCGCTATTGAAGCAGGGTTAGTCCAAGCACAGCCTGGAACTACTCAAGTCACCGTGTTCATGGTGAATAGTGGCAAGTTGTGTGAGCTTCTGCTCTGTACGCCTGATGGGGAAATGGAGTACGAGGGGGAAGCGGCGATTGATGGTGTTCCCGGTACATCGGCTCCCGTCATCTGTAGCTACTTGGATGTCGCAGGTGCTATCTGCGGATCTTTATTACCAACTGGGAGTGTCCTGGACTGCGTGGATGGAGTGAGCGCCACCTGCATTGATAACGGGATGCCAGTAGTGGTTATGCGTGCAGAAGATTTCGGTTTGACAGGCTATGAGAGCCCCGAGGCTCTCGATAATCACGAGAGTCTGAAGTCCCGGCTGGAATCAATCCGACTAAAACTTGGGCCCATGATGAATCTTGGTGATGTCACTGACAAGGCGGTGCCAAAGATGTGTCTGATATCGCCGGCTCAGTTAGGTGGACTCATGAATACGCGAACTTTCATCCCTCATAAATGCCACAGCGCTGTTGGGGTGCTAGGCGCAGTGTCAGCAGCGACAGCCGCCATAATTCCTGGGTCTGCGGTGCACGATTTGGCTCGAATTCCGCCGGGTGAGGTGAAACAGGTTTCAGTGGAGCACCCCTCTGGCGAATTTTCTATTTCTATTGAAGTTGATGAGTCGGGTGATCTCCCAAGTGTCAAAAGAGCCGGCCTTCTGAGGACGGCAAGGCTGCTGAGCCGTGGCGTCCTATATGTCCCGGCATCTGATAAGAGAGAGCAATAAATGAAAACAGTTGCGGTGAGAAATATTGATCGAGCCGATTGTGAGGTTGTAGATGCCTTAGGGGGGCTCGGAGTTGCCACGGTACATGAGGCTCAGGGACGTGTGGGTTTGATGAAACCCTATGTGACACCCATCTATCCAAATGCTCGAATTAGTGGGAGTGCTGTAACAGTTCTCGCTCAGCCCGGTGATAACTGGATGATTCATGTGGCGATTGAACTTTGCCAACCGGGCGATGTGCTGGTGGTCGGATGCACCACGGATAACAACGACGGTATGTTTGGGGACCTGCTCGCGACTTCCTGCCAGGCCCGCGGCGTCCGTGGACTGGTCATTGATGCGGGTGTGCGCGATGTGGCCGATCTTCACGAGATGGGCTTTCCGGTGTGGTCCCGGGCTGTGTCCGCTAAGGGCACCGTGAAAAACACCTTAGGCGCAGTCAACGTCCCTCTGGTGTGTGCTGGACAGCTCGTAACGCCGGGCGATGTGGTGGTGGCGGATGACGACGGGGTCGTTGTCGTTCCCCGCAGCAGCGCCAAAGCTACTAGAGACGCGGCGCAGGCTCGTGAAGACACAGAGGCGAGCAAACGGGAGCGCCTGGCCGGCGGCGAACTTGGCCTCGATATGTACAACATGCGCCCGCGTCTGGAAGAGGCGGGTCTGATCTATCTCGATTCGCTCTCTGATCTGGGCGGAGCGGAGCATTAACAACGGCTATGAACACGGACCGAGAGGCTTAGAAAGACATGAGTGACAATAAATCAGTTCTGGTTATCAGTGCCCACGCGGCGGACTTTGTCTGGCGGTGCGGTGGCGCAATCGCACTCCATCAGAAGCGTGGCTATGACGTCACAATTGCCTGTCTATCTTTTGGCGAAAGGGGTGAATCCGCCAAGCTGTGGAAAAAGGGCAATATGACTCTGGATGAAGTGAAAGCCGTTCGGCGTGATGAGGCCGAAGCAGCGGCCGCCGCGCTCAATGCGCACGATATCCAGTTCTTTGATTTTGGTGATTATCCGCTGGAGATAGATAGAGAAGGCAAATACAAAATTGTCGACCTCATTCGTAAGGTGCAACCCACTTTCATGCTAAGCCATTCCAAGTACGACCCCTATAACACCGACCATATGTATGCCACGGAGGTCGCGATGGAATGCCGCATGATTGCACAGGCCTGGGGTCACAATCCTGAGGAGCAGGTTCTTGGTGCTCCACAACTTTATCTGTTTGAGCCCCACCAGACTGAACAGATGGGCTGGAAGCCCGATGTCTTCCTGGATATTTCGGAGGTCTGGGACCAAAAATGGGCTGCGATTCAATGCATGCAGGGGCAGGAACACCTCTGGCATTTCTACGAGAACGTTGCTGAAAACCGGGGCAACCACTTCCGGAGAAACTCTGGTGGCCAGGCGGGCGGCAAGAGCGTGGAGTATGCAGAGGGCTTTCAGAGCGTCTATCCACGATGCGTCGACGAATTGTGAGGAGCGAATCGCAAGGACACACTTCCCTGATTCAGGGCGTGTGATATATCAACCAGTAACAGAAGGGCGTTAGGCATGGGGGAATGGGTAAAAGCCACGGCAAGAGATGGCCATAACCTGTCGATCTATCTGGCGACACCTGCGACGCTTGCCGCGCCGGGTATTGTGATGCTTCAAGAGATCTTCGGCGTGACCCAGGAGCTTATAGATCTTACCGACCGGTTTGCTGCCGAGGGATACCGCGTTGCTGTCCCAGCTCTTTATGATCGAATTGAGGCTGGCAAGGTTCTGCCTTACGCCGACGCCGATAGTGCTCGTGCCGCCAAGAACCAGCTCCGCTACGACGAAATTGATGCTGACATTCAGGCGGCTATACAGCTAGTCGACGAGGGTAGCGGGCTAGTGTTGCTGGGCTATTGCTGGGGTGGCGGCCTGGCTTACTGGATGGCGCAGAACCATCGTGTCGATACCGTCGTTAGCTACTATGGCACCAACATCGCCCAATACTGCAAGTCGCCCGCCACGCCGTCTGCGCATTGTCAGTTTCACTTCGGTCTGGACGATCCGATGATCGATGCTGCCGCTCGCGCTGTGGTTAAGGATAGCTGCCGACCCACCGATCAGTTCTTCGAGTACGAAGGGGCAGGGCATGCGTTTGCGAACGTGGCCCGTCCCAGTTTTCGAGAAAAAGCTACCGAGCTAGCTCAGCGCAGAACATTGGATTTCTTGCAGCAAACCTTCGTTGACGGGGCTTCGGGATAATTGATTTGAACGGAAGCCTGACATTCCATCACGAGATCATCACATGAAGCGAATAACCCGACTATATATTCTTATTATGCTCACCGCTGGCGGACTTGGTTGCCAAGACGAAGCTGCGGAAGGCGCAAAACCTGTGGATCCTTCGGCCGAAGGAACTCGGCCCAATTTTCTGCTGGTCGTTGTTGACGATATGGGTTTCGCGGACATCGAGCCTTTTGGTAGTGAGATCGAAACACCGACGCTCACACGGCTCGCCGAGAATGGTGTGATGTTTACGAGCTTCTATGCGGCGCCTACCTGCTCGCCAGCACGGGCCATGCTCATGTCTGGTATGGATAACCATATCGCGGGTATCGGAAATATGGCCGAGACCGTGGCGGACAATCAGATGGGTCTGCCTGGCTACGAAGGCCATCTGCGGGAGGAGGTGCCGACGATTGCCGAACGCCTATCTGAAAATGGTTATCGTACGGTGATGGCGGGAAAGTGGCATCTGGGAATGAAGCGTGAGCTGAGCCCTGGAGCGCGGGGCTTCGATTATGCCCTGAGTTTCAGCTTTGGCGGCGGTAGTCATTACTCGGATCTTCTGGGCCCTGATCTGCATCGACCGAGACTACTGTATCGCAAAAACGGTTTGCTGAATCCGCAGCTTGAGGATGACTTCTATTCCACGACGAGTTTTACATCAGAAGTTATCGCGGGCCTCGAGAACACGGCTCACACTGGCAAGCCATTCTTTGCCTACCTGGCTTTGACCGCGCCGCATTGGCCTCTCCAGCTCCCCGCTGATGACGCTAATGGCTTCGCCGGCCGGTATGACCGGGGCTATGACATCCTGCGCCAGGAACGACTCACGAAGCAGCGAAAACTGGGCTTATTTGACGAGACGCAGAACTTTGCTCCGCGACCGGATGGTGTTCCCGCTTGGGATACTTTGGATGTGGAAAGTCAACGACGGTCGTCTCGAGTAATGGAAATCTACGCGGGCATGATCCAAAAAGTTGACACTGAGCTCGATCGATTGATTGCGTATCTTGAGTCCAAGGATCTAGCGAAGAATACAGTCGTTATCTTCATTTCCGACAATGGCGCTGATAGCTGGGATGCTGGTCACGCACCGCCTGCTGTCCGAGATCATGCCGTCACCTTCGACAACCGCTACGAGAATATGGGCAGGCCGGGATCGTTCACACTTTTTGATAGAGGTTGGGGCTGGGCAAGTGGGACGCCATTTCGGGGTTACAAAGGCTCAACGTTTGAGGGCGGGATAAGAGTTCCAGCGATTATTGCCGCTCCGAGTATTTCTGCGCCGGGTCGCGTATCGACAGAGACCGTAAGCATTACTGACTTCGTGCCGACTATGATGGAATTGGCGGGTATCGATTTTGAAGCGACGGAATTTAGCGGCCGCAGTATTACTTCGATTATGAGAAATGATGGTGATCCCGTTCGAACTTCGGACGACCATCTTGGTATTGAGATTTGGGGTCGCCGAGCAATCAAGGTGGGGAATTGGAAGGCCGTTCGAATGCCCAAGCCGTTGGGTGATGACCAATGGATGTTATTTGACCTCGACGCCGATCCGGGTGAGCAACATAATCTTGCTAGCGATAAGCCTGAAATGCTGGCACAACTCGAAAGGGCCTGGGAAAAGTACTCGACAGACAACAATGTTGTATTACCAGAAGGACCTTTTCGCATCCTGCCACCAGAGCCATTGCCTGTAGAGTAATGGCTCTTATGGTTAGGTATTCAGCGATCTCGAAGCGATCGAAATAGGTGGTTTCGTGCCAGGGCTTCCGGTTACTGGTTACTAGCGAGGTCTCTCGACAATTATCCTCATCATCTAGACGCCAATGCTTGTTCCGGGTAGCGCCCCAACGCGAGAAACATAGCGATGCTGGCGATGAGCATGCCCACGGCTAGGGTGAGAACTGTCGTGTAGCCGCCCGTTGCTTGGGATACTGCCCCGAATAATGGGGGTGCGATACCAGCGCCTACAGTGAAAAAGGCAATGATGGCGCCGAAAATCTCCGGATAATGGTTTGGACCAAAGAACGCGCTGGTTAAGTAAGCCAAGAGGTCCAGCTCCGCTCCGGCCGCGAGACCAATCATCACCGCTATCATGAGGGCAGATGAGGTCGTTACATTGCCCTGCAAAATGAGCACTAGCGCTAGCGTAGGCAGTACGAAGAATGTGGCAGCTACACCTGGTGCCCAAAATTTATCGACAAGAATTCCGACAGCGAGACGGCCAATGACGACTGTAATACCCATTACCGATGCTATGCCTGCAATAGCACCTGGTGTGAAACCTTGCTCGCTCATGATGCGAGGGAAATTCGATAACAAACCGGTAAGAACGATTACCGTGACGAACATAACGGCCCCAAGCAGCCAAAATTTACGAGTGCGCATTGCCTCTGCACGAGTCATACCCCAAGCATTCAAGTCAGGCGAACCCACAGCGTTGTCTTGTGAAGATCCGTTCTCGCGGAATAGGGCAAAAACGATCGGTAACGAGATGCATAGGGCCCCAAGTCCGATGACTCTGTAACCAGAGCGCCAGCCGTAGTTTGAAATTACAAACTCAACAACGGGTGGAAGTAGGAAAGCGCCTAAACCTGTTCCCATCATAGTGATTCCAATCGCTTTGCCACGATGCTTTTTAAACCAACCATTAAGCACCCCTGTCCATACGATTGGCAGCGAGCCTGCGCCCAGCACTCCGAGTAGGGCCCAGCTTGCGTACCATAGACTCAGTGCTCCTGTATTGAATGAGAGAAGTACGTAGGCGAAAGAGTGTCCAACAAGGCCAAACATGCCGACAGTCCTTAACCCATGTTTCTTTACCAGTGAACCAACTATCGGACCCGTAATGAGTCCGAGACACATCATGACGGTGTAACTGAGAAAAAACTGCGGTGGTGTCCAACCAAATTCGCTAGTTACAGGCCCAACAAAAAAACCCTGAGAATAATTGGTTAGAGTGAAGATTCCACACATGGTGCCAATGGTGGCGGCGAGTAGGGGCTTCCAGCCCTGAGAGAATTCATTCATACCGATAAGGCTCCGGTTATTTTTTATCGTTCCGGTGGGTTTTAGACGCTTGAGGACCGTCAACTACAGGAATAATGGAAGCGGTATTTAGTGGCTAATGAACATTTGTTTAATGCGAATGAGTTTGCGTGCGTAAGTTGCCTAACGGTGAAGTCCGTCGTGTTAATACAGACTTAATCATGTTGTTTTTTTTAAGGCTCTGAAAATAGGTTTAGCTCAGGCATTTTCTCCAGTACGCGCAGGTCCCATGGTGGCTTTTCGCCGTATTTTCTGCGTAAAAAATTGACGAAAATACGTACTTTCATGGGGACATACTGAGACCGTCGATAAAAGGCGGAAAGCGAAATATCTTGGACTTTGTACGGCGTCATTATTGGTATGAGTTCCCCTGACAGAACTTCTTTCTCAATAAAGAAGATTGGCATCAGCGAAATACACTCGCCACCCATGACAGCTGCATGAAGCATAGAAATATTATTCGACAGAATGACAGGCTCAATAGGAACCTGACTGACCTGGTTGCCCTTAATAAGAGTTATGTTCTGACTCGGTGTTACATAGTTGTTTAGGGCGAACGGATGCTGGGAAACCTCTTCGGGCGTCGTTGGGCTGCCGTATTTATTTATGTAGCTCGGACTCGCCACTAGTAGGCGACGCACTCGGGTAATTTGGATTGCCTCTAATACTCCGGACGCTGCGTCCCCGGTCTGGATGCATACGTCGAAGCCTTCATGTACCGGATCACAGAACCGGTCGTGCTGTTGAAGTTCTATGCTGAGGCCCGGATGCTCCCGGCCAAATTCGCACAAATCTTGGGCAAGACACACTGCCGTAAACGAGGAAACGCAGCTAACGCGAAATTTCCCAGTTAATCCCCACTCCATTGTACTGACTGCGGATTTCGCATTATCAAGATCACTAATAATCTTCACGCAGCGCTCGTAGAAATTCGCCCCTGTGTCGGTGAGCGACATTTTTCGGGTTGATCGCTGTAGTAGTTCCATCTCCATGTGCGATTCAAGTTGATTGATACGCTTTGTAATGACGGACTTGGCGATTCCTTCTTGGCGCGCGGCTTCAGCGAAGCTTCCTGCCTCCACAACTTTGACAAAGGAGCGAATTGATTTGAGCTCGTCCATGGTTCGTTCTCGATACGCGAATATTGAGTGAGCAAAAGGGCACATTGTTTGCGATTGATACCCTTTTTACTATCTCCCCATGCTTAACAGCAAGCTTTCTTTATGCGGGTAGGTGTTTACCAAGCGTTTAGGCTCGTTCAGCTCATTATTCAAAAATAAAAGGAAATAACATGACTAATTTAGCGAAGAGGGTAATAGGGAGAAGTCTTTACGTCGCAGTAGCCGCCGCGAGTTTCGGCGTCAGTAATACGGTAATTGCACAAGGGGTATTGGAAGAGGTTGTTGTTTCGGCGACGCGGCGAGCAGAGAGTATTCAGGATGTGCCTGTTTCCGTTGCGGCGGTGAGTGGTGAAACCATTCAGGACCTGGGAATCATGGACATGGAGCAGTTGTCTCTGTTAATTCCAAACTTCGAAATTAATAGCGCTTCAATTCTTCCTAATCTTTACATCCGTGGGCTTGGCTCTGGCGCAACTCACTCTATCGAGCAGTCGGTCGGCCGTTTTGTAGACGATGTCTACATTGGCCGCGCCGCAATCAACCTCCATGGTTTCATGGACCTCTCTGGAGTTGAGGTCTTACGAGGGCCTCAGGGCACACTCTTTGGGAAGAATACGGTTGCGGGTGCACTAATTATGAATACCGCCAAGCCGACCTCCGAATTTGAGTCAGGTTTTACAGCGTCTGTAAGTACCTTTGATACGACTGGAGGCAACAACGAAGTCGAAGGCTTCATGTCGGGTCCTTTGACAGAAAATGTTGGTGCTCGTCTGGCTGTCCGCTTCAGAAATGCAGATGGGTTTTATAGAAATCGTCTAGAGGGGCCTGGTGGCCCTAACCGCGACGAAGCGGCATTTCGTCTTAGTCTCGCTTGGACACCCTCAGATCGGACGCGTGTGGATCTCAAATTGGAGCATGCCGAGTTCGATGAAGTAGGCACAGATGCGGCTGAATGGAACGACGCGGGTGGCCCACCATTATTCGTATATCAGACGCACTCGCCAAATTTCACTCCCGAATTGGATTGGACCTACGATGTTGACTGCAGCGATGTCGTGGCCAATCGCGATACCACGGGCGATGGTGTGGCAGATACTGCGTTTAACACTGGCTCATTTTGTCCAGGCCGTGATCAGGAAAGTCAGAACATGACCTTGCGAGTTGAGCATGAACTAGATGCAGGTACCTTTTCGTCTGTCACCGCGTTGCAAACCTATGATTACCAGCACAAATTTAATGGTCTGGATATGGGGTTGGCGAGCGGGTTTCGGGCTCGTCGGAACGAGGACTACGAGGGGTTCACCCAGGAGTTTCGGTTCACATCAAATCCCGCTGATGACATGGACTATATCGTCGGAATTTATTTCGAAGATTCGGAGTTGAGTCGGCACCAGAACTCCAGTCTCAATCTCTCCACTGTCTTTCTCGATCCGGGTGGTCTGTATATGGATCGTTATGAGCCTTGGAGCCAGAATACGCAAACTATTGCTAGCTTCGGGCAGGTGCGATGGCAGTTAAGTGAGGACTTATCGCTAATCCTCGGAGGGCGGTATGCCAGCGAAGACAAAGATTTTGAATTTGAGCGTTATTTTGCGGAGTATCAGACAGCCAACCGTCTTGATATTCCCGGTGGTCCCGGCGGCCCGCCCGTGGTCGCGTCGGATAGCCGCAGCGAGAGTAAGTTTACCGGCGCTGTGACCTTAGAGTGGAGCTACAGCGATGACACTATGCTGTACGCAAATTACTCGCAGGGGCATAAGACAGGCGGCTTTAGTGACCGTATCGAGGGGCCCGAAGCCAACTTTGAGTACGGTGAAGAAAATGTAGACTCATTTGAAATTGGTGCGAAGTCTTCACTGCTTGATGGCGCTATGGCAGTAAATGTCGCGCTTTATCAAATGGATATTGAGGGTCTGCAGCTCTCCACTCAGATACCAGGTGAAATACCAGCTTTCTCGGTTTCGAATGCTGCGGACTCCTCTAGCCGAGGTATAGAGTTCGACGCAACATGGGCCGTGAACAGTGTCTGGACTCTTGGACTTAACGCCGCTTACACCGACGCTGAGTACGACTCCTTTCCAGGTGCAGAGTGTTACTCAGGCACGCCTGTGATTCCTGATCCTGAGACGGGTACGTGTAATCTTGCCGGCTTACCACTTATCTTTGCGCCTGACTTTAAAGCTGCACTCTTCGCGGACTTTCAGGTGGACGATGCATTTGGAGGTTGGGATTTTGGCGGGAGATTGGATATCTCTTACTCCGATGAGTTTTATACCGATATTTCGTATCAGGACAATGTCCTAACTGAGTCATTCACGCTTTATAACGCCATGCTCCGACTCACTTCTCCCTCGGAAAAATGGGGTGTCTCACTCATAGGGAAAAATCTCAATAATGAGGCCTATTGCGCATGGTGCATCCCATCGGGACCCAACATCCTCGCGTCAATGAATCCACCTCGAGAGATTGCGCTTCAGGTGAGAGCTAAATTCGACTGAGTAGTTACTCGTTTTATCTTTGATGCTGATAGGGGTCAATCAATGCCTGTTGTAGTTCCAAGCAACGAGGAGGTTCTGGGTTACCAGGGCCTCCATCTCTTTCACAGTGGTGTTTCAAATTGTTCCATGCGGGTTCGCATAGTACTCGAGGAAAAAGGTCTTGAGTGGGAGAGCCATCATCTTAATATCTTGGCAAAAGAGCACATTACACCTGAATATTTTGGTATCAATCCAAATGGCCTAGTGCCCACGCTGGTGCACGATGGGGTAGTGATTATTGAGTCTGATGACATCATTGATCACATTGATGACGCGTTTCCTGATTCGCCCTTGAAGCCTTTGGATCTGCAGCAGCGGGAGCGCATGTATTTTTGGCTTCGTAAGGCGGTGGAAATTCACGTGAAGGCCGTTAAGACCTACATCTATGATCGAAGGGTGGGCAAGAACATGGCTCACAACCCGAAAGAAGAGGCGAAGTACCGCAGCTTACAGACTAACCCTGAGCTGTTGGAGTTTCATCGTAGAAGCACCAGTACCGGATTCACCGAGGATGAAGTCAAAGCAGCTACGGCAATTATTGACGACTGCTTCGCGACACTGGATGCGGACTTGGCAGAAAACCAATGGATTGCCAGTGATAGTTTTTCGCTTGCTGATGTTGCGTGGCTTCCTCTCCACTTTACGTTGGAGACAATGGCCGATCACTCTTTCGATCGCTACGCGAACATCGCAAATTGGGCTGAGCGTATTCAGGATCGGCCAAGTTTTCAAAAGGCGGTACTAGACTGGTTTCCCGCCGAAATGCTGAGGAAGAAATAATGTTGGCGCTTTATCACCACGGTTCATCCGTTTGTGCGGCTAAGGTCCGTTTTGCGTTGGCGGAAAAAGGTTTAAACGTCGACGAGTCCCACTATATCGATATTCTTGCCGGTGAGCAGTTTACCGATGAGTATCGAGCCATTAATCCTAAGGCTGTCGTACCTTCGCTGATTCATGATGAAAAGATTCTGAATGAGTCCACCGTTATTTGCGAATACATCGATGACGAATTTTCGGGTCCAAACCTGATTCCGAAAGATGCTTATAGTCGTGCCCAGATGCGTATGTGGACAAAGGCCGTCGATGAGCAACTTCATCCAGCATGTGGAGAGCTTACTTTCGTATGCTGCCATCGTCACATTGTGCTTCGGTTGCCGCCTGAGAAGCTTGAGGAGTTTTTAGAAAGTACGCCTGATCAGTCGGTTACCTCAAAGTGGAAGGCACGTAAGCAGGAGATTGTGCGCGAGGGGTTTAACGCGCCCGGGATCGAAGAAACGATTAGGTTGTACTTTAACTATCTGGTCAAAATGGATGAGACGCTTTTAAAGAGCAAGTGGCTTGCCGGTGATACCTTTTCGCTTGCTGATATCGGCCTTGCTCCTTATGTGAATCGCTTGGATATGTTGAGCATGTCAGGCATGTGGGAAGGCCGTCTGCCGGGCGTTGAGCGCTGGTTTGACGCAGTCAAAGCGAGGCCTCGATTCAAGGAGGCGTTCCTTGATTGGTGTCCCGAGGCGCTAACGAATGATCTGAAGAACTTTGGCGAACAGAGTTGGCCTGAAGTTAAAGCAATAGTTGGACTCTAGATGAGATGGGGATCGGTTAATCATGGATAGACTCAAAGATAAAGTTGCCGTAGTCACAGGGGCGGCGCAAGGCATCGGAGCCGCCTATGCCAAAGGTCTTGCATCTCAGGGCGCGCGCGTTGTGGTATGCGATCTAGTCGATACTTCAGCCGTCGTGGAGGAGATCAACGGCGATGGTGGCTCAGCCATGGGTGTGATCGCGGACGTTACTGATGATGATTCGCTGAATAATCTTGTTGCGGAGGTGGAGACAAATTTTGGCCCGATTGAGATTCTCGTCAACAACGCAGCGATTTTTGCCTCCATTCAGTTCAAGCCATTCACTCAGTTGAGTAATGAAGAGTGGGATGCGGTCATGAGAGTGAATGCCCGTGGTCCTTTTCAGGCCACGAAGGCAGTGCTACCAAGCATGCAGAAAAATGGGCGCGGTAAGATCATCAACATATCTTCGGGCACTTTCTTAAGAGGAGCTCCAATGTTTTGTCATTACGTGGCTTCGAAAGGCGCTGTAGTGGGACAGACTAGGGCATTGTCTCGTGAGCTTGGTGCCAGCAACGTATGCGTGAACTGCATCATGGTGGGGCTGACGGAAAGTGAGGGCGTCGCTGCGAGCAAGCAGTACGATATGGCGCGATCGGCGAATCACAATATGCGGGTGTTCAAGCGTGACATGATGCCGGACGACCTACTTGGGGCTATCTATTTCCTTGCCAGTGAAGACAGTGACTTTATTTCTGGCCAGTGCATTAATGTAGACGGCGGCGCGCTGAACTACTGAATTGAAGAGCGACGGAGTTGAAAGCGTGGCGATGAGCGATGACGAGCCCCTAGGGCACTGGATCAATAATCAATCATGTGCGTCGGCTGGAGGGGAAACTTTTTCCGTTCGCAATCCTATCGATGACAGTCTATTTGCAGAGGTCGCTGAGGGATCTCCAGCGGAGATAAACTTGGCGGTCGAAGCGGCTCATAAAGCGTTTCACGCCTACCGCCAAACATCGATTAACGACCGAGAAGCTTGGTTGGCAAGGGCCGCGGCCTTACTCGAAGACCGAAAGTCAGAGTTTGTTGATTTACTGATTGACGAAGCCGGATCAACCTTTACCAAGGCACATTTCGAGGCAGGTAAAGCGGTGAGCTTCCTTCGTGCTGCTATCGGGATGGTCCGCCGCGTCAGTGGCCAGACATTGCCCAGTGACTATCCAGATAGGCTAAGTATGACCTGGCGTGAACCGAGAGGCGTAGTGGCCGTCATTACGCCATTCAATGTTCCGCTCATTAAGGCCAGTCGCCTCTGCGCTAATGCCCTTGCAACGGGCAGCACGGTGGTTCTATTGCCTTCCGAGCATACTCCAGTCATTGCCTTGAAATTTGCACAATTACTGTCAGAAGCCGGTTTTCCTGAAGGGACAGTCAATGTCGTTGCAGGTGATGGTTATAGTATCGGTGACTCCTTAGTGACGCATCCATTGGTTAAGTCGGTGTCGTTTACGGGGTCAACGGTCGTGGGAAAACATATCCAGCAGCTGTGTGCCCGAGATAATAAGCATGTGACGCTGGAGCTTGGCGGAAAGAATCCATTGGTAATTCTTGATGATGCAATCCTACCGGATGCCATTCAGGGAGCTGTTAGAGGTATGTTCATGCACCAGGGACAGGCCTGTATTAGTTCTAGTCGAATTTACGTGCAGAGGGGCATTTATTCTGAATTCATTAAGGCATACCTAGGAGCGGTCTCCATGTTGGGATTAGGGGATCTACGGGACCCCGCAACAGTTATCGGCCCCATTATTAGTGATCGACAGCGTGACCGAATAAAGCGACATATCCGTGATGCGCAGGGTAAGGGAGCAACGGTCATGCTCGGCGGTGATTGGGTTGGCAACCGCTGTAAGCCCACAATTCTGACGGATGTCTCGAAAGAGATGGAGTGCTTTGCCGAGGAAACCTTTGGGCCCGTGGTAAGTATCTATCAGGTCGAGGATTTGGACGAGGCCCTTGCTGCGGCCAATAATTCCCGCTACGGGTTGAGTTCCGCCATCTACACAAACGATTTGAATAAGGCATTGCGTTATGCTCAGGCTATTGAGTCGGGCATGGTCCATGTCAATGGACCCTCTGTTACCGACGAAGCCCACGTGCCTTTCGGTGGTGTTGGTGACAGCGGTTTTGGACGAGAGGGAACTGAGGCCGATATCGATGCACTCACCGAACTGAAGTGGGTGACTATGCAGATGAAGAGTTAAATAACACGGATGGATAACGCGCGTCGCACTGGTGGGGAAATACCAGCGTTCGATTTTAAACTGCTCGGTGGCGGTATTTGGAGGAGTCGAGAGCCTATAGTGGGGCGCTTCACCTTGCTGAACATATATCGCGGTAAGTGGTGTCATCAGTGCGCACGACACCTGAAAGAATTGGATGCACTGGTTCCCGAGTTTACGAATCGCGATGTAGGGGTGTTGGCAGTTAGTGCTGATACACGGGAGCGAGCGGTAGAGTTTCACGAAAAACTAGGCCTCCAACATCTGCAGGTCGGCTACGAAATGCCGATTGGTAAAGCGCGGGAGCTTGGTGTCTTTGTATCCTCAAAAGCAAAAGAGGAAGAGATGCCTCTTTTCTGTGAGCCAGCACATTTTCTGATCGGTACTAACCACAAGGTCTTCGCCGCCTGGATTTCCTCTTGCGCCTTCGCCCGCAGCACGCCTCAGGGCATCCTCGACTATGTGGACTTTATCGGCGATAAAGTGAATAAGGCACCTCGGGGTTCTGCGTGAAGCCTACGGCACAAGATGTGGCTAGTGCTTGACTGTAAGCAACATCCATACGACGCATAGAGGGGTGCAACGCTCTTTCCCTTGTCAGACTTCTCGTCTGATTAGCTCGCACCGTAGTTTCGGCAGCGCCTTCGCTTTTGCCTCATCACAATAAAAAATCGCATCGATCTTATGATTCTGACATAAGGCAGTCAGCTCTGAGGGATCGCGGAGCTGAGCATGTCCGAGCATAGTACGGTGGCTCCAAGGTTCTTCGTTAATGAAGAACAGGAAATTGTATTCCCCTTCGCTTTCTAGGCGGCTGTAAAGTTTGTACTCCGGTGAATCAGCACCAAGAATAATGGCACATCGAGGATTATGCCTCAGACCACCGAGTGCCTTTAAGAGTTGCTGAATCCTGTTCATTAACCCCCGCACAACAAGAGACGAATCGACGCCCATGCCATGTTTCACTGCTGAAAATATGCAGTGAAAACTACAATCGAAAGTTCACGATTCGAGAATAGTGAGGGCTCGCTGATGGATATTATCATCATTACACCAAACAATTAGAGTCTTACTACACTGGGCTGGAGCTAGGTAGACGAATACTGACGAGGCTAGTTGTCACGTAAGAGGGTTTCCTAGCGAGGTAGCACGAGTCTGGATGAGACGAGTGAGATCAGGTTTTAGAAGAATAACTAGAATTTTTGAGATGGAAATAATAATGAAGGCTCCATCAGGACCAATAAAGAGCGTAAGCGAATCAACGTCCTATGAATTTTCTGAATTTGCTGGGGATGAGCCAGAGATCTTCTTTGCACCCTTTATATCGGGGGCCAGACGGTTACCAAACGGCAATATTTTTGGCGTCAGCGGCATTGTGAGTGGAATGTTTGAAGTAACCAACGAGGGTGAAGGGGTGCTGAGAACAATCCCTGGTAGCCGCTCAACCTTCTATCGCGCTTACAAATTTTTAAAAGACTACCCGGCTTTCAAGAACAGAGATCTTACTCCGCTTGCGACCGGCTGGAATATTCCAAAGTAGGGGAGTCGGCGGACACGCGTTTTCACAGCAACCAAAATTAATAAAAGATAAATCTAAAAGGAGACGGAGACATGGAAATGAGCAAACAACCAGTGTTATCCAAAATAGCAATCTATGCGGGAACAGTTGTGCTAACTACTGGGTTAACGGTAGCCCCTTCAGTCAGCATTGCGCAGGCAACAGGTACGGCAGTGCTTGAGGAAGTCACCGTAACAGCGCGTAAAAAAGAGGAAAACTTGTCTGACGTACCTATCGCGATCAGCGCCGTAACCGGTGATTTCCTTCAGGAGTCGAACCTATCAGATATTTTAGGACTTGCTGAACAAGTACCGAACCTGTCATTTGGCGAGGCGTTTAATTCGTCTGACCGATTTGCCATTCGAGGTATTAGCACGAGTGGTAGTAATATCGGTTTTGAGCAAGCGGTTGGTTTTAATGTTGATGGTTACTACTTTGGCCGCAGTAGGTTTGGTCAGACAATGTTTCTTGATCTGGCGCGAGTGGAAGTATTGAAAGGTCCCCAAAACACCTTAATTGGGAAAAATAATACCGCCGGAGCAATTAATATTACGACACGGAAACCCGGTGAAGAATTTGGCGGCTATGTTGCCACGACCTTCGATTTCGAAGCTGGAGAAGGCTTTGCTCTGGAGGGTGCGGTTGATCTTCCGATAAGCGACACCGTAAGAGCCAGAGTTGCTGCAAGGGTCGAAGATAAAGATGGCTATGTGGAGCATGGTGTTACGGGTGCGGATGATGCAGGTGCGAGAGAGAATGTTTCGATCCGCGGCATTGTCCAGTGGGATGTTTCGGACGATCTTGATGCGACCTTAATGTATCAATACGGAGATATCGATAGAGGAGCCCGGCCACGAGAGGCAGGTGCTAACTGTAATGTTGCTCATCCGGTTGATGATTGTGCATACAATAACGTGACCTATGAGGATGTAATTTGGGCTGGGGAAGATCGGTCAGGTGACTTTGCGACAGAGACCGACTATTCATTGATTGGACTGACGTTAAATTGGCAGCTCAGTGAAAACTGGACAGTTACCTCACTTTCAAATGTGACCACTTATGAGGGAAATGATATTTCTGAATCGAATTACGACCCCTCTAGGGATACGACATTGGCGCAGATTCAGGATGAATTTGATCAATTCAGTCAGGAATTTCGCATGGTAGGCTCGCTGTCGGAGTCGATGGATTTGATCGCAGGGGTTTACTACAACGACAACACGGTTGATGCGGCGCATTCACTATTGTTTTGCGGTGGTCCTGTCAACTGCTCCGATGCCTCGTCACCGACCTATGGTGGACTGATGCGTAATTTTGATTCCACTCAGGATTCGGAAACAATCTCGGTATTCGGTCAGATTGATTTTATCCTCAGTGACACCTTAACGCTCGGAGTTGGTGGTCGTTATACGACAGAGGACAAGGATGCCAACGGGAGAAAGTGGGTAAGCGCTCCCGGAGATGGTTCAGGAGGGTTTGCGGGTCATCAGATGGGTGGCGGAACACCCTTACCCGGGACCGATTTTGCTGGAGGTGGCGGTTGCACCTCGCTTCCTTCGCTTGGTGGACCTCGACGAGACCTAAATGGGGTAACGGTTGGATGCTATGGTCCACTCATAGCTGGATCGAATTCCGGTGATTTTTCTCGTAGCGAGAGTGATTTTTCACCCAATATTGTTCTGACTTGGCAGCCTAGCGACGAAAATATGTTGTATGCCAGTTACTCAGAAGGGTTCAAAGGTGGTGGCTATCAATTGTGGCCAGTCGGTGGTGGTGCTTTGACAGAAGCCGCTGTTGATTTTGATGGAGAAGACGCCGAAAGTTTGGAGGTCGGTGGCAAGCATACTTTGCTAGACATGACGCTTCAGGTTAATTGGTCTGCTTGGTCTACAGAAATAAAAGGCCTTCAAGTCTCGGCGTTTGACCCAGTCATCCGTGCACAAAATATCGTCAATGCGGGTAAGACCTCGTCTGAAGGTATTGAGGCAGATTTAAACTGGCTGCCCGACAATTCACATCGAGTAACAGCCTCATTTGCCTACCTTGATGCCATATACGATTCTTACGAGGGTGCTAACTGTTATTCAGGTCAGTCCGAAGCAATGGGATGTGTTGGTGGAGTGCAAAGTCTGACGGGCCAGGATGTCTCGTTCTCTCCAGAGCTCCAATACAACCTGTCGGTTGATGGGGCTTATCCTGTTGGGGACTCCTTGGAATGGGGCTGGCGTGCTGCCTATCACTGGATGGATGATCAATTTATAGGCACTCAAAACCACCCAACTGCGGATGTCCAAGATTCCTATAGCAAGGTTAACGCGAACTTATTTGTAGCGAGTCAGGATGGTAAGTGGCGCGTGTCTCTAATCGGTCTTAATCTTAATGACGAGAATGTGGGAACGGGATCAAATCATGGTCGCATGATGAACCTGCAGCCGGATCCGACAGCGACACCAAATATACCTACGCTTGTATTTATGGCGCCTGGCCGCCAGATTGCTATTCAGGGGCGCTATAACTTCTAAGTAAGAATTAGAACCAAAGAGGAAGCGGGGGGATTTATATCCCCCTTTTTTTGGAGATTAAGGAATCATGTGGAAGAACCTGCCAGCCCTCGCCTTTGCAAGTGCTTCACTAGCGAGCTTTTGCTACATCGAAATTGTGTCGGCACAAAGTGAGGCTACCGAGCGTCTGCTCGAGAGAAACAAGATGTTCACCAAGCAGATTATTCAGGTCGCTGAAAATGTCTACACAGCAATCGGATATACGGTCTCCGCCAATAGCATGATCGTTGGTGACGACGGCGTAGTTATCGTTGATCCGGGTCAGCTACCGACCGCCTCGGCATTGCTTCGACAGGAATTCGAGAAGATAACTGACAAGCCAGTCCGAGCAATCATTTACACACATGGCCATAATGACCATACCAACGGTGCCATTGCTTTTTACGAAGAAGACAAAGATATACAAATTTGGGCTCGTCCAAATTTTAAGGCTGAAACCACACGCCAAGCCGAGGTGGGCCTCGCTGCTGGTGCGAGACCGTCGAATACGCAAGGATTTGATCTCCGCGAGGAGCAAAAAATAAGCGTTGGTATCGCGATTCCGCCTCCAAGACCACCGCGAGGTGGTGTCAATGCGGCAGGCACAGTGACTGCCTCAAAGAGAGAGTCGGGGACAGTCCCCCCGACGCATACGTTCGACGAAGATCGGATGTCGCTGGAGATTGCCGGAATCAGCCTAGAGCTGGTAGTGGCGCCTGGGGAGACCGAGGATCAGCTGTATGTTTGGTTGCCAGAGCAACGGGTACTTTTCGCCGGCGACAACTTTTATCAGTCCTGGCCCAATATTTATCCATTGCGTGGTACAGCCCGGCGCTCGGCACGTGACTGGATCGCCAGCCTGGCGAGTATGATGGAGGAAGACCCTTTGGTTCTGGTGGGTGGTCATACAATACCAATTACCGAGGATACGATGACTGTCCTGACCAACTACCACGACGCATTGAAGTGGGTTCACGATAAAACGATTGAAGGGGCGGGAAAATACCTCACACCCGACGAGCTGGTCGAATATGCGGCGCTACCTGATCACCTAGCAGATCTTGACTACCTGCAGGATTACTACGGCAGTGTTTGGGGAACAGTTAGAGATATCTACGCACAAGATCTAGGTTGGTTTGACGGTAATGCACTGAATCTTCACAGAGAGAACCCTGCAAAGCAGGCCCAGCGCATGGCTGACCTTGTGGGTGGCCCGGATGAATTGATGCGGAAAGCGATAGACCAAATGGCGTCTGGGGACGCGCTGGGTGCAGCCCAACTAGCTTGGCACGTTACCAAGCTTCAACCGAAAAATGCTGACGCTTTTCAACTCTTGGGTGAAGCGTTGGCCATAATCGCCGAGCGCACATTTAATGCACCCGCTCGAAACTACACATTCTCGTCGTCTAATCGCTTTCTCGAACACGCAGATGCACTGCGTAACTAGTTTATCCAAGACGAATTCGCGAGATTAATATTACTCGCTACCATCTGCCTGGCCGCCTGTGCGGCTGCTGAGCAATCGAATGATTCGAGGCCAAATATTTTGCTAATCGTAGCAGACGATCTCGGTTATTCGGAGGTGGGTGTCTACGGGCGCGAGATAGAAACGCCGACCATCGATAGACTCGCGGAGACCGGGGTTCGCTACAGCAGATTCTATGCACACTCGAATTGTTCCCCGACTCGCGCCATGTTGTTCTCGGGTATGGACAATCATCTCGCCGGTCTAGGCGCGATGCGGGTCTCAATCTCTCCCAATCAAAAAGGCCAACCCGGCTACGAGGGATACCTCAACCATCGTACTGTTTCATTCGTCACGTTACTCCAGGACTCCGGGTATAAGACCTATATGACCGGTAAGTGGCACCTGGGCGAGACGCCTGAAACGCTTCCTGCTGCCCACGGTTTCGACCGTTACTTCTCCCTGACAAAGGGCGGTCCTCCTGGTGGACATTTCAATTTAAATGGGGCTCGCCCGGGAGCAAAGGGTGTCTATTTTGAAGACGGTGTGGATCGCACCGGCGCAAAAGCATACAGTTACTTGAGCAGTCCATGATAACTAGCGTTACTGCCACTTAATCTGTCGTGCTTTAGACCTCCCTTCCATTTTCCCCGGTTAGTCAGTCCAACCCTCTGCTAATGATTGCATCTACTGCTGCATAGGTGGATACGGCGAATGGCACGCAATAAGTTAGTGGCACTTTCCAGTAAAGATCCGGCGAGAGGCTGCAAGCCAGAATGAGATTTCCTTGATTAATGGCGATCAAAATAGTTCCGACGATCAGAGACACCCTAGCGCTTCGAGTTACGACAGGCTTACTTGTCGCAATTTCCACCCAATGCTGTAGTGAAGATTCTCTGTGCTGAGGCATAGTTGAAGCGTCCAATGACTCCCTTAAGCAGAGTTGAGAGCGGTACCTACGACCAAACTATCGAGTCATTGTCAGGTTTGGTGAAGGAGCGCTATGAGTCTGCGCTGTCATGGCGAGCTGAAAAAGGTGGAGGGCTCTCAGGAGATTCAAAGCCCTCCACAAGCCCAGTTCCCCCACCCAACACTACATAAGAGCACTCGGGAATGTGTCCTTAATAGAATTAACTCATAAGGATTTTAGAATTTATCAGTTATGCAGTATCAGTCGAGAGTGAGGTCCCGTTTCGAGGTATTTACACTCTTTTCTCAAACGGTTACAGGCTCGCGCATGGTGACGAACTCCTCGGCACTAGTAGGGTGCACACCGATGGTTCGATCAAAGTCCTCTTTGGTCGCGCCACAACGCATGGCAATTGCCATACCCTGAATTATCTCACCAGCATCAGGACCAACCATGTGTAGCCCAACTACACGGCGAGACGCATTTTCCACGACGAGTTTCATCATTGACCGCTCTTCTCTTTTGCTGAGGGTGTGCTTCATCGGCTTAAATTCAGACCGGTATATTGATACGTCAGCATGTCGCTCCCGAGCTTCACTCTCGGTCAAGCCAACTGTCCCAACAGTGGGCTGACTGAAAACAGCAGTAGGAATGAATTCATAATCTGGAGATCTTACTTTCTCGCCGAACTGACCTTGCACAAAAGCCATTGCCTGGGCAATCGCAACAGGGGTGAGTTGAGGTTCGCCGATAAGATCACCCAGCGCATATATGGACGGCTCGTCGGTTTGAAAGTAGCCGTTAACGCGGATAAATCCATAATCATCCAACTCAACTTTGGTGCAATCTAGGTTTAAGTCACTGATGTTAGGTTGTCTACCCGTGGCACATAAAATTGCGTCGACCTCTAGCTCGTTGCCCTCCTCAAGTACCGCGTGGTACCCGTTACCAGATCGATAAATGGCTTGGATCTGGCTATTGAAGCGCAAGTCGACCCCGGACTTTCGAACTTCATTAGCGAGGAAGGTCCTAATATCTTCATCGAACCCCCTCATAAACAGATCTCCTCGATATAG
>Ga0181597_10000902_pt1 | contig 33789 bp, 23 predicted proteins | sample 041ome_5_FD_148647 | JGI IMG/M metagenome (GOLD analysis project Ga0181597, IMG submission 148647) | Coastal salt marsh microbial communities from the Groves Creek Marsh, Skidaway Island, Georgia - 041403US metaG (spades assembly) | ecosystem: Environmental > Aquatic > Marine > Intertidal zone...
ACGAGCTGTTCCGGTTATCGTCGTTTTCGCTTTGGCATCAGAGTCTCCTTCGGCCATCATCGGCCTGTTAGACCCTCATAACATATGGATCAGAAAATGGGGAGCATGCCAGCAGTCTCGCCATTCGCGGCCAAAATGGAATTTGAAGACTGACTCTTAGTTGGTTATGCCAACATCTCAGTAATTCGCAAATGAGAAACAGCCTTCCAACTGTTTCTCCATTCTTTTTCTCGGTTCTTCCTGAACACTAATCCTCGGCAGATAATCAAAGGGGTTTGACTTACATTGCCTCACAGCCCTTTCGCAATGGGACTTCGCAAAATAACAGTGGGAGTAACAAGCATCTTGTTCTCTATCAGACTCCCTGGTGCTTCGGTCGTATCTTATCGAACATTTCAAAAAGCACCCCAGAAACTTTGCATTACACTCGTAATCACACCATGGTGGATCGGCCAAGAAGGCATCCATGTCGAAATCGTCAGCTTGTAGCGAGAAAATGCTGCTGATGGTCAATGCAATCACGGCCACTACCCGTGTGGCTAGTATCAGGGAATATTTCATATTGAAATCCTATAAATTTATTTTGAATGATTAATTCTTGTAGAATCTTTAAGATGTGACGAGACACACTTCTTGTTGGTGTCTTATTGAATTTGATTTCGATTACGCCGTTTGCGAACAACGGTCAACAGCCCCATTGCGGACAATAAAACGATTGAGCCCGGCTCTGGAACGGGAGTCATCATACTGGCTTCGAAGTTGTCGAAGCCGAAGCCCGGAAGTACATTCGGATTCGTATAATCAATCCGAATGCGTTTGATGTCGAAACCTCGTGTGAATGACCAGGCCGTTGACAGCGTGTCTCCCGTGCCGACATCACCCGCCTGGATGTCGATAAATTCGAGAGTGGATCCATATTCGCCAATGGCCGAAATTCGCCAGGACTCCTCCCGGGCGATATCGAAAATCAAACCGCTTGCGAAGGAAGCCAACTGATCAAATTCGATCGTTAAACTCGGTGGTAAAGCGGCGGATCCATTCAAATCATCGGTGAGAAAGAACCCGCCCCCCATCTGCCCCGGAGCAAGTGTGTCAATAGAAAAGTCGTACCCGGAAAACGCCTGTTGAGTATCCCCCCCTTCACTGGCCAGAACAAAGTCGCTCCCCGAGGAAGAGAAGGTCATTCCTTGAGTGCCGGCATATTGGTTCGTGATGGCCAAGCCGTCTACAGGACTTGATCCGGGTACGGTTTCGAAGTCGACGATACCAGCATCTATTTGTTTGTTGCTCGCGAATGCTACCGTGACAGTCATAGCTGTCAGTAGCACCTTGCGAGCAACGCCTGAGGGGATAGGCATTGCTCTACTCTTTTCTAAATTAAATTCTGTTAAATGTTCTACAAACTGAAAACCACACTCTTCTCATCAAGATCGTCGTACAGGATTATTCGAGTTTCGTTTCTTGATTCCCATCATCTTTCAACAAGAGGAGTCAGTTGGAGGATCGAGCTGTCTCAGGGACTACCTAATGCCAGCGGACACAGACAATCTTCCAGCCGTTCTTCACAGTTCACTTCGAGACAGCAATTCACAAAAGTGCGGTCGCTTCGAGTACACTGACTCATCACCCGCCCGTCACTCAATCCCAATAAAGCCCACTCCGCACAGAAGTTGACACACTGGGCATACTTGAAATAACAAACGTGATAGATCGCGGTGTAATAGTTGCCATAACCATCCGATTGCCGGGCTTGAAAGCTCACCAAGCTCGAACAAACAATAATCATTGCCACAGCTCTCAATACATATAATCGCATTTTATAACTTCCTCTCAAAACGTCGTCGTCGATAAACCGCGCCACCAAGCACAATGCCAAGTAACGAAATCGAGCCCGGCTCTGGAACGGCACGAATTTCAAAAGCTCGGGAATGGAACACTGTGGAGCCTCCGGGCAAAATAGCCACCTGACTAAAGAGTTCATAATCACTATCGCCAGCCCACTCTGCTCCGGTTCTTCGCCCCATACGATCGAGACTGTTTCCGGCCCCATTCATCCAGTACCACGCTTGATCACGATCATTCGCATTGGTGGAACTATCCGTTTCAACCACCGACAACCAATGCATGCCGTTTTCAAAATTGGTATCGATTTCAAAATTTTGATATAGAGGATGATTCAGGTCGATCGACAGGTCATATTTCCAAAGCGTGACATTATTCGTGGAATCGTAAGCGACTCTCTGAGAGGTAAAACGATTGACCCCTTGAGTGCCACTAGTAGAGGCATTGATTGTCACTAATCGCTTTGCACCCGGTCCACCGTTATTTATCGCAGGAAATCCTGTAGATGCTGCTCCGTCTCGATAGATACGTAGCTGGAAATTATTCCCACCGTTGAATGCCATGCCTGAATTCGAACCGAAGCTCCGCCCTCCCCACCAGGTAATATTAAGAAAGTCTTTTCCTGTGGTGACCACATCGGTAAAGTTATCTGCAATTTCTTGACCTCCGCCTGAGCCAACATTGATGTCGGACTGCAAAAAGTCCCGCCCCGGATTTGGGACGGCGTAACGCGGAAACGAAACCCAGTCGGCTGATGAAAACGCTGGTGAACCAAACAGTAGAATGACAGCAAGTAACTTCTTCATTATTATTGTTTCCCCTTTCCTTCCAGTAATTCACGATTACCTTCAGGTGACTTTTCTTGCTTTTCCCAAGGCTCTTCGGGAAAACTTGATTTGATATCAGTGTTTAAATGAGCCAGGTTCACGACCCAACAGGATTGGTCGTTCCCGTCTCTCCGTGTTATTCCCAACAAATAATTTCCGTACTGCGAGACCCGAACAGGCATCGACAAGCGAACGGAAGTTTGAACTAAACCAGCCAAGTTCACCAAACTCTCTAAGTGAACACCGTTTGGATAATCGGAGTTGACCATCCAACCTTGGCCATCCGGAAGATGACCAAACGCCAAACGCCCATCGCTTGAGACCCAATTACAGGTCCCTACTGGATAATCGGTGAGCTGAGTAAGCTCATCAGTGGAACGGTCGTAGACAATGGGCTTCTGTTCGGCACTTTTTCCGGCTAAAAATCGACCGTTCTCAGAGACATGATTGAGACTTGCCTGCCCCAGAAAGCACTCCGGTGCTTTCTGATACCCGACTTGAGGTGTCCAAATCCAATAGGAGCTGGCATCAGGAACGCTGGATCCTCGATCCGCTTGCAGCACAATTACCTCACCTCGCACATCCATGACAACAATCTGAAGAAAACCTGTCTCAGGAAACTCTGCGTTTTCTACCGGTAATGCATGTCTCGGGTGCTCTTTATCAACATCGATATCCACCGAGACTAAAAGTTGCGTCCCCTGTTTTTTTTGAAAAGTTCCGAGCAACTGCCCTGTCTGTTTGGCAATTCGATTCGGCCTGAATTGTTGAGTCAGAATGGGATAAAACTGATTTGTTGCACGACGCCAAACCGCATAATTTTCTCCCCGCGTTGAGGCCGAGTCCCACTTACAGACGATGCTATCCAAGTCTCTAGAAACACTGATGCAATTTGAAACAAGAATATCGTGCCCCTCATCGAGTCGCTGCACACCATCCTGAGGTGTCCATACAAACCCAACATCACGACCAAAGACGGCGGATCGAGATCGACCCACAACGCATGGGCCTTCAGAGGATTCCGCAAAGTCCCAAGCCTCAATGGAATCATGTCCTGAAAGTGAATCGATTTCATAAATACCCGATAATTGTGCAGTCTTTTTGCCCTCTCCAAGATGGGCTTGAAAGTCGACACCAAGGCGCTCCGTCTCAATGACCCACCCCGTCACACGGTCAAGCTGTGACATGTTGCTGCCGAACAGATATTTGCCATCAGCAGAGACCCCAATCGGTCGGGTTAACACGTCGCTTTGTTCATGATCTATTCCCGGTTGCATCGTTTTTCGCAGAATGGGCCCCTCGGGATACTCGGGAGCAACAATCCAACCCTGATAGCCTTTCCCTTGCCCCAGGAAAACTTCGCCATCGGGTGAGATCCAATTGCAAACCGTATGCTTTATCTGGGAGAGACTGTGTTGCCGAGCTTCTTGACGGTCATAGACCAAGGCATATTTGTCTTTGGTCGCTCCCGCCAGAAAACGCCCTTGAGCTGAAACAAACTCGATCAAGCCACCTTGAAACTGCTGAGGGGCTTTCTGGAAACCTGCCTCTTCGGTCCAAACCCAATACTCAACGCCCGCAGCCTCATTGCTTCCATGTGAAGCGAAAATGATCGTCTGAGCACGATTGTCGCAAGCTACGATTTGCATGCGATTTTCTACGGGGAGAGTTGCCGACATCGTCACCATCTCAAACTCGGGGTCCTCAAACCCCGCAGACAGGTCAAGACGTACGAGTCGTTTTTTACCGCCACTTACTCTCTGAATTCCAACGAGTACATGAGAAGCCTGGCAATAGTAATCTGCGCGAAACTCGTCGAGTGGAATTTGACGAAGCTGATTGTTTTGTCGATCCCAGACTCCCGCCGCGAAATCACCTCGGCAGATGACTTTCTCACCACCAAGGCTAATACCGAGACAGTCCGTGATTGGGAAAGTTGATCGAACCTCGAGCTCTTGCGTTCGAGAATCAGGAGTCCAGTAACATGCTTTGTAGACCGTCGGAGAAGGTTCCTCCGCATATCCGACCAGCACAGGCCCTTGTCCACAAATGCCTTGCAGATAAATTCTCGACATCCCGTTCAATGACGGGATATCCCAGAATCCTTCCGGAGACTCGACAATGCTTGTCAGGTTTTCCGACGATGGTGCAACGCTACTCACGGAAAGGGACTGATTGTCCGCCTCATTCTCCACTCGAAATGCATCACGAGAGAGGAACATCACACCCAGCAAGCAGGCAGCCAACAATACCGCCTTCAGCAGAATCTGCCAGCGAGAAAAACGAGATAAGACTTCTGAATTTTGCACAGAAGATGAGAATTCCGAAGTTGTTCCATACAACGCGACGCGACTGAGCTCAACAAGGTTCGAGCTCGAACAAAAAGGACGCAGAGGAGTGAGCATCGCTTCAGAACTTTGAAATCGATCGTCCGGTGTACGAGCCAGAGACCGATCGACAATTTCAATCAATCTGTCAGGTAACCCGGGACAATGCTGGCGAATGGAAGGGGTTGATTCTGCCAACATTGCCCGGGTTTTTTGGAGTGGATTGAGAAACTTTGCTTGATCGAATGGCGTTACTCCGGTGAGCAGTTTGTAAAACGTCACACCCAGACTGTAGATATCCGCCCGGTAATCGACTTTGCCGGAATCGAGCGCCTGTTCGGGAGCCATGTAGTCGAGGGTCCCCATCACTTGACCGGTTTTGGTCAATTCGTCTTCTTCCAGCAAGCCACCGATTTGGGCAAGGCCGAGATCCATGATTTTGATCTCGCCTTCGCGAGTGAGCATAATGTTGGAAGGCTTGATGTCGCGATGAATCAATCCTTGTTTGTGAATGTATTGCAGGCCGAGCGCAGCTTGCCGGATCACTTCGCTTGCATCGGCGATGGAGAGCGTTCCCGATTGACGAATCAGTGATGAGAGATTAACCCCCTCCACCGCCTCCATCACCAAGTACGGCTGCCCATCTGCTTCACCAGCATCCAATGCCCGCACAATATGAGGGTGATCCAGTTTTCCAATCGCCCGCATTTCTCGTTGAAAACGTGAAATCGCTTTGGGATTCTTCATCCGGTGAGCGGGCAAAGTTTTGAGAGCCACCTCTTTGTCGAGCGAAACATTGATCGCTCGATAAACGGCACCCATGCCTCCAGAGCCCAAATGTGCGATCAATCGATAATTACCGATCATGCTGCCTACGCGGTTCTGGTCATCGCGAGAAACATAGCCAGTTTCCTCAACCGACTGTTCGAGGAGATGCGATGCGGCGGCAATCGCCTGCTCACATTCACCTTCCTGAAGATAACTCCATTCGCTTTCTGGAAGAGGCTCTTGAAGCAAGCTCATGTAACCGTCAAGTTCATCAATCAAACTATGTAACGAGACCGTCGACGGATCATCCGCCTTCGTTTCGGTACCGCGCTGCTGTTCGTAGTCAGCCAGTAATTTGTCGATGTAATCGGTCATTGTTCATTCCAGGAACTGGGAGCGGAGTTCTCCCGGAGGCTCGCGACGGAATACATGTTCCGACGAAACCTCTAGGTACTAAGAACTGAAGCTCGTTACTCGAAAATGTGGATGCTGACCAAAGAGGGGAGATAACGTCAGCGATAGAAATGATTTAGGAATTCTTAAATTCGTCCCAACTCTTCTTTGAGTCGGCGTAAGATACGGAATTTTGCTTGCCGCACACCGACCTCTGTCAGACTTAAATCTGCGGCGATTTCTGCGACAGGATGATGATCGACGGCAAGACGCCAAAACGCCTGCCAGCTGTGCTCCTCGAAGTCACCACGAATTTGCTCCAAGGCTTGTCTTAAGAGAAACGCTTGGCTTTGACGGGTCAGTGGATGATCGAGATTTTCGGGTTCGGGGATACTCTGTAAAAACGATTGAAAATCGCTGCCACCACGAGGAGTCTTGTCGACCGAGGGTTTTCCCTCTCGATCGCGGACGCAATTTCGAGTGATGGTCCACAGCCAGCCACGGAAACTTTGATGTTCGTAACGTCCAATCGCTTTGAGGACTGACTGAAAGACTTCCTGCACCAGGTCGGAAGCATCTTCGGGAGAGAGACCGAATTGTCGCCCCCAACAGTAAACCAGTCCCCCATAGATTTTCGTGAACCGTTCCCAAGCTTGTGGATCAAACTGCTCCATTTGGCGGAGCAGTCCGGTCGAAGTGGAAAAGGGAGATTGTGATGTGGTCATCGTCTTTGAGTGCTCTTGCGGAGGGAGACTGCCGGATTCTAGCAGTATTCACTCAAATAGCTCAATTTCATTTTTGCAGAGATCAAACGATTTGCGCATAAAAAAAGGAGCCGCCATCTTGGCGACTCCTTTTCGAGTTGATTAACAAGCTGATCGAGATCAGTTGTTGTATGCCGGCATTCCGTGCTCGACAATATCCAATCCTTTAATTTCGTCCTCAGCAGACACTCGGAGCATTCCGATCGCTTTGAGAATGGAGAACAGGATGAACATAGTAACAAACGCCCAGACACAGATGATGGCGGTCGATTTGACCTGCACCATGATGTACCCGGCTCGATCCAGACCATCGGGAACAGATGTTCCAAAGATACCGGTCGCGATACCACCCCAGACACCACACGCTCCGTGGACCGGGAAAGCACCGACAGGATCGTCGATCTTCAGTTTATCCAAGGCGAGAATCGCCAGGACAACAATCAGACCAGAAATTGCACCAATGATTAATGCGGATGGGAAGGTCACCTGATCGCAGTTAGCCGTAATACCGACCAAACCTGCCAAGGCACCATTCAATCCCATAGAGAGGTCCGGCTTGCCGAACATTCCCCAAGAGAGAGCCATTGCGACGACAGCACCAGCAGCAGCCGAGAGTGTTGTCGTCACCGCTATATATGTCGTTGCTTCTGCGTTTGCAGCTCCCGAGTAAGTCAATTGTGAACCGGGGTTAAATCCGTACCAGCCCACCCAGAGGATGAAAACACCCAAGGCAGCCAGTGGAATGTTGTGACCGAGCATCGGTTGTGATTTTCCATCTTCGGAATAGCGACCGATACGGGGGCCAAGCAGAATGGCACCCGCCAAACCGGCGAATCCACCCACAGCGTGCACCACAACTGAACCAGCAAAGTCAGCAAATCCCATTTCAGCCAAGGCACCACCGCCCCATTTCCACATACCCGAGATTGGGTAGATGAGTCCGGTGAGAATGGCACTATAAACAAGATAGCCAGTGAATTTCATGCGACCGGCGACAGCACCAGACACGATGGTGGCAGCAGTCGCGGCAAATGCAACCTGAAACAGAAAGTCTGATGAGAAACTCCAACCATAATCGAGATCGGGAGTCGAGTCGCGTGTGAACATGCCGATGGCACTGGCATCGAACCATTTTCCAGCACCGGCGTCTCCCGGATACATCAATCCGAAACCGATGAAGAGGTACAGGATCACTCCGACTGCCAAGTCCATCAAGTTCTTCGAGAGAATGTTGACGGCATTCTTGGAAGCGTTGAAACCGACTTCGACCATCGCAAAACCGGCCTGCATGAACAACACAAAGACGGCACAGATAAACATGACCAAGGTGTTGATCGTGTAATCAATTTCGGCATTCGTGTAAGGTTCGGCAGGGGCCTCTTCTTCAGCAGCTTCTTCTCCTTCGGGAGCAGCCTCTTCTTCTGTTGTTTCTTCCGTTGGCGTTTCTTCAGTAGTCGCCTCGGTGGTTTCCTCTTGCGCCCAGACAGGTGCAGTTGTCGCTGGCCCCCCGATGAGGACCGCTCCGACGAGGAATGCCAGGAGCACTCTGTGCAAATTCATGTTAGTCCCTTTTCTGTTTCTCACGGTGAATCGTTTCCAAGTTCGCGATCTGCGCGTACGTTTCGCGCAGAATATTCGGACATGTTTTGATTCCCGGCTTGCTGCATCCATTGCAAGTCTTCCTTCGGGAAGACGCCGGGCACTGTTGTTGGGTCTCGCCTCGTACCTCCGTGGGTATGGCACTGAGGCACGAAAAGCAATTGGCGTGCCCGAGACCGAATCCCGTGATCGGGAATTCCTCTAAAGTCCTTACGGCGCAGTGATTTCTGTATTGAAAAAAACCTTAAAATTCCTCGCGACGACTCGTAAATGCTCAACTTGCGCGCGGCTTGCCTGATATTCGTGCGAGATCTTCATGCAGTCTCGCCGGCATCCTGTCCATTCGTTGTAAGCTGGATCCTGAAATGATGTTCGGGCTTCTCGGAAACTCTTCCTTATTGCATTGGCAGCGTCGTAACGACGGCTGGATTGACTATCTTTTCGGCAACCGCCGGATATACTAAAATCAACTGCGGCAATGCTCAAAAAGCACTGATCACAATCCGATTTCAAGAGCGAGAGACCATTATGGCTGCCTACAACAAGTACGATCCTCGGCTGGAATCGCTTGTCATGGAAACAAAAACGTTCTGGGATGAAAGTGTCGCCGATCTGTCTGAAGAAGATCGAGAAACTGTGGCTCGTGAAATCCATGCAGCTCCACAACTGGCCGACAAAGTGAACTACGAGCGATCTCATACCGGCTTCACGCGGGAAGTGACCGTGACGGCTGAGACGATCCAGAAGCTGTATCAGGAAAAACTACAAGCTCAATAAGTCTTGTTCGTCTTCCTCTCTTGCTTCGTTCATTCCACTCAGGGTGTGCTATGCTGGATGTCATTGAACTCGCGGTTCCTGATTCTCTGACCACAGCACAGATTGCTCCGGGATGCGGATTCAATTGCTATCATTTCACCGTGCATCATGACGGGAAGTTCTTTTCGCTGATCGATGCCGAGGAAAATTTCCCGCAGCCCGACTCTCGCCCCAGCGGTCACGGCATCCCGTTGCTGTTCCCTTTTCCCAATCGCATTCGTGGTGATCAATTTGAATGGGACGGGAAAACCTGGCAACTACCCCTCGATCAGGTTCCGTTTAACAAGACGAACGCCATTCATGGATTTTGTCTCGATCGTCCCTGGCGAGTGATCAAGCAAAGCGGAAATCGAGTTAGCGCAGAATTCCAACTTTCGGTCGACGCCCCCGAACGTCGAGAGTTCTGGCCAGCCGATTTTCTCATTCGTTGTACCTATACCTTGCGAGATGCGTCGTTATCGCTCGATGTCGAGATCGAGAATCCCGATACCGTTCCTCTTCCCTGGGGATTCGGCACGCATGCTTATTTTCGTTTGCCATTGTCGAATGACAGTAAAGTCACCGATTGTCTGTTTCAGGCTCCCGTGGATGCCCAATGGAAACTCACAGAGTGCTTACCAACAGGAGAGACTCAACCGCTGACCGGTCCGCTTAAAGATCTGCCCGAGGGGATTCGAATGAGAGATGTTTCCCTCGACGATGCCTTTCGGTTGACTCCCGGTTCTGATCATTGCGAAATCATGGACGAAGCGGCCGGATATCAGATCGCACAATCTTTCAGTCCTGAATTCACGCAGATGATCATCTTTACGCCCCCCGGTCGAGATGCCGTCTGCCTGGAACCTTATACCTGTCTGACAGATGCCGTGAATCTGACTGAAATCGACACAGGTTGGCAGGTGTTGGCTCCGGGAGAATCGCAGACGCTGAATGTGACGATTGCACTGGAACCAATTGTTGCGTAAACCCTGCGGTTTAGGCGGATTGCACTGGTATTATGGCATGTTCTCTGGCATCCTGAAGAGACTCGCCAACGAAAACAGTCAGGACGGATCCTGCTGGATCCGAGGCATTTTTCTCCGGGGGAGATTCTGCCGTGTTCTTCGACAAGTTTCGAAATCTCAATTCGAAATTCCTCTTGGCTGTCGGTCTGGCAACATTTTGGGTCTTGATCGGCTCAATCGTTTCAGCTCAAGCGACGCGCGCAGCCGCCAAATCCACAGCGGGAGAGTCCCACGAACATTCACACGCGACCAAAATTCCTGACAAGCCCGAAGAGAAATTGGAATGGTTCCTGAAAGAGCACAGTTTTGTCCGCAAGCATGCTCTGGAGTTTTCAGGGAAACAGTTCAAACCAGAGATACAGACAGATCGAGTGCTGTTGCTAATACGCGATGTGGAGTACGGCATCGTTTACGAAGGAAGCAATAACGGGCATCGTTTTCTTGTCGGTCAAATTCACCTCATCAACAATTCTCAAAAACCGACCACGATCACCCGCGAAGGAGTGCAGATCAAACTGGAGGACGAAGAGGCTGTTTCTCAATCGGTCATCCCGGAAAAAATTCGCGGGCACGCTTTTCAAGTGGAGAATAGTCGATCGGTCAGTTTTGGAAATCTTGATCGTCCCGACACCCTGACCGTCAAGCCGGGCGAAACCGGTTCGATGTGGTTTTACTTCGACGAGCTTTCCGCGGGTTCGACATTCCCGCAAAGCGTGTTGAAGGTTGAAGTCGATGGCAAGCCGGTGGCTCTCTCATTGCAAGATCAGATCATCGGTCAGCTTCGCCTTCGTGAGGAACGGATTGGCCCGGATAAGGCTTTGGCGATCATCCATGTGGGAGGCCGTCTCAATATTTTCGGAATCTCCATTCTGTCCGATGTTCTGGACGGCTTACAGGAAAAGAAAGTTTATCGGGCGGTGATTCAATGGGATGAGACTGTTGAACAAATTGATTCCGGCGTTATGAACCTGTTGTATCAGTATGCAAGTACTCTTGGTCAAGACGAGAATAATAATCGCCCCGATCAACGGTATCCGATTCTGACCAAGAGTCTTCGGGAGCTGCATCTGGTTCATACTCCCAGCCATAACTACTCGTCCTCCAACCGGCAAAAGGTCACACATAAAGAGCCAATCGACGCGGTGACCGCCGCCTTATGGAGCTTGCTCACTTCTCTTCCCAAAGAGGAATTATTAAATCAGATACAATCGGGGCATCCTCTGGTCAAACCTGCCGCGCTGACGGCAGGGGCGGCATTATTGTCCCCACGTGAACTCCCACTGATTCTTGAACTTTCACGTCAAGAGAAAGACAAACACTTACGTTTTGCGGCTGTTCATGCATTGCGCCAGTTTGGTGATCCCCCCGCCGTCAATCGACTTTTGGAATTGGCGGGAGATTCCGAAGAAGACATTACTTCGCTGGCCATTGCCGGCTTGACGCAATCTCGGTTTGAGACGGGGCGCACTGCATTGCGAGAACTGCTGCAATCGGCGGAAGGCGAGAAGAGGTTACAGTTGCTGAAGGTCATTGCCGAGAACCCTTCACCCGCTTTCTCGGAATTGTATTACAACAATGTGATTGACGTCGATTCAAAAATTCGAGTCGAGTCGTTGAAGGCATTGAACGCGGTCGGTCACGAGGAGTTTCATCAACTGTTACGGCGAAGCCTCGACGATCCCGATAAAAAACTCCGCGAAGCGGCGTTCGAAATTGTCGTGCAACTTCGGACTCCCGAACTGGAACCACTCTTGGAAGAACGAGTACTCGCCCGACTGGCAGAGGGTGAGCTCGATTCCTACATGCAAAATTATCTTCGTCAAAATAAAAATCCTCGTGCTGTCCCCTTGTTGCTCGATCGTTTGATCAAAAACAGGAAAGAACAAAGCGAGCGCCAAATGTTGATTTCGCTGTTGGCCGCATTGGGTGATGAGCGGATTGAACCGATCTTTTCGGAGTTGTACCTGGAGATCTCAGAATACGAAAAGCGGCAAGTTCTCGAAGCATTGGGAAATCTGCAATCGGAGAAATTTCTGGAGTTTGCACGCGAAGCGCTCGCCAGCGAAAGTTCTTCACTTGTTTACGCAGCCATCAACCATCTCTCTCATTACGACAGCCGTGAAGCCGAACAGATCCTCATCGAAGGGCTCGGCCGTATCAAGTCGAAGTCGTATTTCGATAATCTTGCCAATGCCATTGCGCAGATCGGGTCGCAAGAAGCTGCCGAAACTTTACGGAAAGCGATTGATTCTGAAAATCCTGACATGCGAAAAGCGGCCAGAAACGGCTTGAGATACTATCAGCAACGTCTCCCCGGCTATCAGTATATTTCTCAGGCGATGTATCGCATGAGACAACGGAAATGGGATGAAGCGCTCGATTACATTCAGATTGCGATTGAGATCGACAACAAACTGGCCCGCGCTTATTCCGTGAAAGGAGACATCCTCCTCAAACTCAAAAAGCTTGATGAAGCCGAGAAAGCCTACAACACAGCATTGGAAATCGATCCTTCCACAGGAGAAGCGGTCGCCGGTCGTCTGCGAATTCAGGCCCGCAAGGGGCAAGTCCCGGAAGCTTTGAAAGCCGTTCAAACAGGGATTCCCAAGTTTCGAGACGAGCCCGAATTTGAATATCAGTTAGGACTTCTCTATGCCGACGCCGTCAATCTGACGAACGGCCTCGACCCGGATGATCCATTGAAGCAAGATAAGCAAGATGAAACACCGCCGGACGAAGTCCCGGAAGAAAATAAGGATGCTGAAACCGAAGCACCCGAAAAGATAATCACCAAAGAGGACGAAGAGACCCAAAAACAAATAAAATTATGGACGGAAGAAGCCCTGTACTGGATTTCGAGTGCCGCTCGTAATGGGTTTCGAGATCGCTCGCTGATTCAGAATGCTCCCGAGCTGGCTCCTTTCAAGCAACACGCCGATTATTCGAAAGCCGTCAACGGACAACTTCCTGTCAGGCCTGTCGAAACGGATGAAAAGGAGTCGAACGAAGCTGCCCAGATCGATACCGTCCAGGAAGGTGATGTCGTCATTTTACAGGTGGGCGGCGAAGTAGGTGACGGAAACAATATCGTTATCGACTTACCTCCTCCACCGGCGCGTTGAAGATGGTTTTTTCTCGACGACTGCCTAAGATACTGCAAGCTTCTCTCCTGAACTCAACCTGTTCGTTGCCCCAATTCACAGATTATCATGGTCTACCTCAATAAAATTTACACCCGCGAGGGTGATTCTGGACAAACTTCGCTCGGCAGCGGAGAACGCGTTCCCAAAACTCATCCTCGGATCATCGCCTACGGCGGAACCGACGAACTCAATGCCATTCTCGGCCTCTTGATTAGCAGCGGTCTATCGGGCACTTGGAGCAAGCGGGTCGAACACATTCAGAACGATCTGTTCGATCTTTCTGCCGACCTGTGTATCCCCGAAAGTGATGAACCCGCCGAACATGAACCGCTGAGAGTTTCCGAAGCGCAAGTCCAAAAGCTGGAAGAATGGATCGATGAAGCCAACGAAGCTCTCGAACCACTCACCAGCTTTATTCTTCCTGGTGGATCACCCATGTCGGCGTGGATGCATCTCGCGCGGACTGTCTGCCGACGTGTCGAAATTGACGTACTTCGTCTTGCAGAAAAAGAACCCGTCAACCTGAATGTCACTTCGTATCTCAATCGACTCTCGGATTTGCTATTCGTTCTCGGTCGTCATTTCAACGAAGACGGCAAGGCCGACATCCTCTGGGAGCCGGGAAAGAATCACCCCAGCGATTCACCTGACAAAATGAAATAACCGCACTTCCATTCATCGAAACGTGCGAAAGACCGATGCTGCCGAACGTCCAATCGGTTTTTGAGGCACAGAACCAATTCTTGAGGTTGTCACGTCATCATACGAAGGTGAGTTCGAATCGAGTTGTCTCAGGTCGAGAGCATTCGCACTGGGCGGCAACTTGCTCGCTGTTTGAGCAGGTGCATAAGCTTGCACCGACGAAACAGGTTGTGTTGTCATGGGTGCGTATGCGGTGGTCAGGGGAGAATAACCGTAAGCCGTATAATTCCTGTATGTCGTTTGTGGTTGATAGACAGTTCTGACTTCAGGAACCTGACGAGTCACCGTGTATGGCACCATGCGGGTGTATTGCTCTTGTTTGTAGACAGTCACCGGCACCATCCGGGCAACGGTTTCTTGACGGTAGTGCGTTTCGTTGACACTACGATAAGAAACCTGCTGACGGGGCACGAGTGTTGTTTCTGCACAACCACACTCAACGGGAGCACAACACGGGTCGATTGCCGCACTTTGCAACGGAGCCAAAACTGGTTTGGGTGTGTTGCAGGTGTCAAACGGACCTCGACGACCGAAGAACTGGGCCTCGGCGGGTGATAGTCCCCAAGTGGAGATGCTCGCCATGACAACGGTCATCAGAATGATTTTTTGCAGTCTCAACATGTCAGGTTCCTCGCGTAGGTTCGCGCAGCAGGAGTATCAATAACGCAGCTATCCTGAAAATCGGCACAATTGGGGGAATCGCTTGAATCGAAATTTTCTGTCGGGTGTGTCACAATGCTATTGAAAGAAACTCAGCGCGCGAAGCATTGACCAGAAAACTGCGGAGGGATCCTATGACGCTGGTGATTCATCACCCGGAATTGAAGCCATTCATCGAACAACCCTGGACGCCCGAATCGCTCGATGCGCTCACGAAGTTCCTCGAAGATCGCGGCACATTCAGGTTTAATCCGTTGGAAACCGGCTTGTTCCCCGCGGCAGATGCCGACTCCTATACCGGTTATCACAATGTCTGGGTCCGCGATAACATCCACCTCGCGCATGGATTTCTCGCCGTAGGAGAAATCGAAACCGCCGTCAATGTCATCCGTGGGTTGACCAGATTTTTTCTGACGCAACAGCCCAAAATCGACAAGATCATTGCCGGAGATCTCGACCCGTCCGACCACATGAACCGTCCCCACATTCGCTTTGACGGGGCATCGCTTGCGGAATGCGATGAGAAATGGGCGCACGGTCAGAACGATGCGCTTGGCTATTATCTGTGGTTGGCCAGCGTCATGGTCGCGCATCATGATCTCACCTTGCACGCCAACGAATACCAGTTGCTCGCACGCCTCCCCAAATATTTTCACGCCATTCAATACTGGCAAGACAAAGACAGCGGACATTGGGAAGAGCTCAAGAAAGTCGAGATGAGTAGCGTCGGCACGGTCGTCCGAGGGTTACAGGCGTGGGAAACATTGCTCATAGTTCCTCAGGAATTACCGGGACTTTCAGTTGAGGAACGTGAAACGCTGCTACACGAATGCGAGGAGCTCCTTTCGCATGGCATGCAAACGCTCGCCAAAACGCTTCCATGGGAATGCAAGTCCGACAATGAGAAAGAGGCACGTCAACACGATGCAGCGTTACTCTTCCTCATCGCGCCGTTGGGACTTTTAGATCCCACCGATGCACAAGCAATAACAATAATCGACGGTACTCTCAAACATCTCAGCAGTGATATTGGTATCTGCAGATACCGGGGTGACTCCTACTGGTGTGCCGACTATAAGTTGAAGTTCGATGAAGAATCACGGACGAGCGACTTCAGCGACGACATCGGCAAACGAGATGCACTGCTCAATGAAGGCCAGGAGGCACAGTGGTGTATCTTCGACTCCATCGTGTCGGTCATTTATGGCCAGCGCTATTTACAGACCGGATCAACAGATGATCTGAATACGCAAATGCTTCATCTGGATCGATCCGTCGCACAGATTACCGGCCCCGGTCGTGATTGGCCCGAGTTCCGCTGTCCTGAATCGTATTACCTCTCACAAGGTGAATGGATCCCCAACGATGTGAATCCGTTGTTGTGGACCCAAGCTAATCTCAGGTGGGCGATTCACCAGGCCAAAATCTCGCTGGCACAATCCACTGAATGAAGAATGTCACCCACTGATCAACTGAGCGATGGGTGTCCCGCGTTCGGCCAGATGAATTGGCCGACCCGCACGATTCTCCAAAGTTTGATGCGCGTTCAGTCCCATGTGATGATAGACCGTCGCGGTGATATCTTGTGGATCGAATGGCAAGTCGGCCACGTATTCTCCACGAGGAGTCGATGAACCGATCGTTTGTCCCATTTTCATACCACCACCCGCAAACAGCACGCTGAATGTGTGTCCCCAGTGATCGCGACCCGCGGCAGAATTCATGCGGGGAGTCCGTCCGAATTCTCCCATGGCCACGACCAGTGTCTGCTCCGATAAACCACGGTCTTCCAGATCCCGAACCAACGCCGCCAGTGCAATATCAAAGGGAGGAATGAGTTTGTTGGCCCCTTCAGCGGTTTTGAAACGATTGGCGGTACCATGATGATCCCACGGCTCACAGTTGACCGTCACAAACGAGACACCCGATTCCACCAATCTTCGCGCCAACAACGCACTTTGCCCAAATGTATGACGACCGTACTTGTCACGCAGCGTCTCATCTTCTTGTGAGATATCAAACGCATCTCGGACTCGCGAGCTGGTCAAAAGCTCAAAGGCGTTTTGCTGGTGAGAGTTCATATCGACCGCGTTCTGCTCTGCCGTTGCCCGATGTAAATCAATGGCCGAGAGCAAACCACGACGATGTTCTAACCGGTCGAGCGTGAGACCTCCCTGCAATGAGAGGTTTTGTACTTTGTAGTCAGATTTGTTGGGATCGGAATTCACGACAAACGGATCGTGTCCTCCTCCCAGATAAGTGGCGTAATGGAACAGGTTATCTGTACCGCCGCGCAGATGGGGGACGCCAACATAAGCCGGCATCCCGCGAGAATTACTGCCACACAACCGCGAGATGACCGAGCCCATCGCCGGGCGTTTTTGGACGCGATTGTCGGGTGCATTGAAAGCCGGTCCTTCGTAACCAGTCAACATCCAATGATTTCCCTTTGTGTGATCGCCCGACTTATGACACACCGAGCGGACAATGGAAACCTTGTCGGCAATCTTCGCTTGCTCGGGTAACAACTCACCAAATTGAGTCCCTGCCACGACTGTTGAGATCGCGCCAAATGGCCCACGATATTGATCGACGGCTTCCGGTTTGGGATCCCACGTCTCCATGTGACCCGGCCCGCCACTCATCCAGAAGAGAATGACACTCTTGCCATTGTTGGATTTCGTCGGAGACTCGCCCGCCATGGCCGACCGAATCGACAAGTAGTCAGAGAGCGTCAACCCTCCCACACCCAGCAGGCCAGCTTGCACGAATGATCGGCGAGTTACAGAATCCCGCGAATTTCCAAAGACAGTCAACATCGTTCGGGCTTTCACCAGAGAAGCATCAAAGAGCACAAATGTATTGGACCAGATCTCGCATGACACCTCAAGCTCTGATTGAGGAACCAAGATTTGGCAACTTACGCAACACAAATTCAGCCGTGAGTAGAGAAACAGTTCAGGGTACGATAAAATCCTAGGTCGATCTTCAAGAAATCAAAGTCTCGACTCAGATGTTTAAGAATTGAAATGGAACTTATTATGCGCTTCGTCATCCTTATCGGTCTCCTCTGGCAACTGATGTCTGTCAATCACTTACACGCTCAGGAAACATTACCTCCGCTCAACGACAGTCAGGCTCCACAAAACTACGCCGAGATGTGGTCCGGGTTTGATCCCCGAGCAGAACCACTGGAAACAGAAATTCTGCACGAGTGGGAAGAAGACGAGGCTGTGTTGCGAGTGGTCAGATTTCGGATTGGAGTCTTCAAGGGAGAGACTGCCCGTTTGGCTGCCGTGTATGGATTTCCCAAAGGCGGCTCCAATCTTCCCGGTCTATTACAAATTCACGGTGGCGGCCAATTTGCCGATTACAAAGCCTGTCTGCTGAACGCCAAACGAGGCTATGCGACTCTCTCCATCGCTTGGGCCGGTCGTATTTCGGCACCCGAATACAATGTCAACTCCGACATCGTCAAGCTTTTTTGGGATCACAAAACCGACGATCCTCGATACAAGGTTACGACAGATTGGGGCGCTCTGGATGGTTATCATGCACCAAGTCGCAACCCGGGCAACATCTTTCCCAGCGCAAAAACCGGCAGTTGGACATTAGACGCCATTGAATCACCGCGTAATAGTGGTTGGTTTTTATGTGCGGTGGCCGCGCGTCGCGCATTGACCTTTTTAGAACGACAACCAGAAGTGGATCCTACGCGACTGGGAGTTTACGGGCATTCGATGGGCGGAAAACTGACCGTCATGACGGCACCCGATCCGCGTGTGAAAGCCGCCGCTCCTTCGTGTGGTGGAATCAGTGATCGAGACAATCGTAGTCCGCTATTCCGAACCACATTGGGAGACGATGTCAGCCTTCGAGAGATCTCTGTACCGATCATATTCCTCAGCCCGGCGAATGATTTTCATGGACGCATTCGAGATTTACCGAGTGCCGTGCAAGAGATACAGAGCGAAGAATGGCGTGTCACGTGCGCGCCTCATCACAATCATCAGGACACTCCCCCGTATGAAGTCGCCACACTGTTATGGTTCGACCAGCATTTGAAAAATTGCTTCACGTTTCCCCAAACACCGACCTCCGCTCTCAATCTTGTCACCACTGACGGCGTTCCAGAATTTTCGGTGCAGGTGGATTCATCCATGCCGGTCCTCTCCGTTGATGCGTTTTATACCCAACATGGAAAACCTGTGGGCGAACCAAGCGAGCATATCAACACCCAACATCGATATTGGCATCATGCGGGAATGAAGAACTCCAAGGGTCGATGGACGGCCAAGCTTCCCCTCAGTAACACAGACAAACCTCTTTGGGTTTACGCGAATGTCCGTTACGAACTCGATCAGTCAGTCACGGGAGCCGGTTATTATTATCGTGCTTATACAGCCAAGACGTTCAATATTTCTTCGGTGATAGAAATCGTGGAGCCAGAGCAACTCGTCAACTCAAGCGTGAAAGTCACCATGAAACCGTCACACCTCATTGAAAGCTTTGCAGGTGATTGGGAGAAAGCATGGTTCACGTACCGACCAAATGAGTGGGCGCGATCCACACATAAGCTGTACCATAAAAATTACCGACCACCGAGTCAAAACGCCAATCTTTCAATCGAGGTAATGGCAGCGGAAGAGAACGAACTTGTCATCCTCTTGGATGATTATGCGGCCGTGGTGCCCCTTTCAAGTGGAAACAATTGGGGAACAGTTCACTTCTCTCTCGACGACTTTAAAAATCATGCAGGGGATTCACTTCCCGATTGGAACCACGTCAAACGACTCACGTTGTCTCCGTCAGAGCGGTTGCAACCCGAACGTGGCAGTAACGAAAAATCACGGGTGATTGGTAAGAACTGGAATGGTCCCGATCCGCAGTTCCGTAATTTACGTTGGGAGATCACGCAAGACGAGTCACGATAGGCAACGGCACAATTCTTTTATCTATAACAACTGAAACATGGAATTGTTTTCTCGAACAACGACTCTGAATAATTATCCCCGTCCTCGGCGCACTCTGCGGTGAAATGATCCACGATCTAATTCATCAATTACCAGACAGAGACATTCGCAAACCTCGGGAGAGTGAGACTCCTGTCGAACCATTCCTCTTAACTATCTACTCAACAATGCGGTTACCAGGCTTTATCAAAATGGCTCCGCGGGAGCGTCGCCCTCCCGGCCTGACCACAATCTCGTTCTCTCTTTATTATCCGCGTGATCCGCGGTTCTTTCATTGACTGGCCACAAAAAGTATTTAGCTCATCTCTCTTCGAGTTTGTATGGCTGAGTTTTCAACTGGGAGACATACAGGATCATAGCCTACACAACTGATCTGTCGGATTACGACTCGCGATGCTCGGCTAATCCGACCTACGAGTCTCTCTCCTTCTCGGCGTCCTCGGCGAACTCTGCGGTGAAATGATCCACGATCTATCTCCATGGGCTTCCGTTTCACGGAGCGCCCCGCCACCCAACGCCATGAATTTCTCTGCGTTCTTGCGAACGCAGCTACAACCTCTTTGCGTTTCTTTCTTCCTCCGCGCCTCTGCGCCTTGGCGTGAGTCTACTTATCAATTCCATTGTCGCGGCGACAACCCTTTACTCATCACACTCAAACTCCTCTTCTTTTTTGCCTTTGCGTTTCTTTGTCTCTCGACGGCTTTGCGTCAAAAAAAATCAACAAAACTCACCTTGCCAAATCTGATCTACCAGAGTTACGGTTCGGTGTTGGTTCATGAAGGTAAGCTGGTGTTAGCCGAGCGAAGCGAGTCGTAACCCAGCATTTGTCTCCCACAGCTCCTTGCTGGGATACGCATTCGCTATCCCAGCCTACAGCAAATACGACTTAGATCCTTGGCAATTTGAACGTCACAAAAACCTCGCGTATGCGGTCGGGTTTCGGTCCGCAAACTCTCACAGAATGTTTGAGAAACCTCGCGAGAAATCGGAAAATCACCCCGAAATGACCGATCGTCGCAAACTCAATCATAGCCTCTACTTGCTCAAGAGTATGGAAGAGTATCGTCAAGAGTATCGCAAGGGTATGAGTCTGTCCCATACTCTTGAAGACTCTTGAAAATCGCTGATGAGTCAAGGACTTGGGACCAATTCAAGAGTATGACGGTTCATACTCTTGAACGATGGCCTGTTGAGGAATGACAGGCGATAACAAGATTGTTTTCCGCGAAGCGAGTGAGTCAGAGAAATGGGAGAGGAGATGCGTTACTCTAAAAGATCTTAATGGAATCAATCAGGCAATGTTTCCCAGCGAAGAGGGACTTTCAAATGCGTTCACGAATTGCAACCTGCTTCATGCTGCTCATTGTGTTGAGTGGCTTTCTCACTTCTTATGCTCAAGCTGCGAACCAGAAACCCAACGTCTTGTTGATCGCCATTGATGATTTGAATGACTGGGTCGGTTGTCTCGACGGACATCCACAAGCCAGCACGCCCCACATCGACGCACTGGCAAAACGGGGGACGCTTTTTACTAATGCCCATTGTCAGGCACCGATCTGCAATCCCTCACGCACCAGTCTGATGCTCGGTCTTCGTCCCTCAACAACGGGTATCTATGTCAATCAACCCTGGTTCCGTGCTACCAAACGTAATCAAGACCGTGTCACGCTGACTCAATATTTTCGCCAGCACGATTACCTCACATTAACGACCGGAAAAATCTATCACGGTTCCAAAGTGGATAAACCTTCCTTTGAAATCGTCGGGCCTCTGCCGGGACAACGTCTTAAAATCGACGAACGACTCGTCACCATCGGCAACACTCGGAGTGGGTTGTGGGACTATGGTGCGCAAAAGTATGAGGAAGAGAAGTTTGGTGACTTTGTCGATGCATCTTGGGGCATTGAACAATTGCAGAAGGATCATGACAAACCATTCTTCCTCGCGGTGGGTCTTTATCGACCCCATGTGCCGTGGTATGCACCGCAACGCTTTTTTGATCAACATCCACTCGAAAAAGTGATGCTGCCCAAAGTCCTCGACAACGACCGCGATGATCTACCCTCCGCGGCTCTTGAACTCACCGACAATCCCACTCCACCCGCTCACGATTGGTTTGTCAGCCAGAACCAATGGAAGCCAGCCGTGCAAGCATTCCTCGCCTCGTCCAGTTTTACCGATGACCAAGTAGGTCGATTACTCAAAGCCCTCGATCAAAGCCAGCACGCCGACAATACCATTGTTGTATTGTATTCCGATCACGGTTTTCATCTGGGAGAGAAACAGCGTTGGGCCAAACAATCGTTATGGGAACGCTCGACGCGCGTGCCGTTCATCATCTATCAGCCGGGACAGAAAACTGGTCAGCGATGTGCTCAACCGGTCGAACTGATGAGCATCTACCCGACGTTATTAGAGTTGTGTGGTCTTCCCTCCAAATCCGATCTGGAAGGAGTCAGCTTGTCGCCCTTGCTGGACAATCCTGACAGCGAGTGGGATCACCCGGCAATCACAACCTACCAGCAGAATAATCACGCCGTTCGCAGTCGAGACTTTCGATACATTCGCTATGCGGATGGCAGCGAAGAACTTTACGATCATCGAAACGATCCTAAAGAGTGGAAGAACTTGGCAGTTGATCCAAAATACCGCGAGATCATGGACGAACACGCCAAATGGTTACCTGCAACAAACGTCTCCGATGCCCGGAAAACATCTCGATAGTTGGACCGGGCATTTTGAGCACTCGTGCGTTAAACTATGACTCGCTGTTTCTGAAATTCCTTAATCTCACTTCTATGACTTTCGAGAAGATAACCATGTTCATGCACGCGCGCTCTTTTTGTTTGTTGATGACACTATTGTGCTTTGACCGAACGGCTATGATTTTCGCAGCCGACGATACAGAACCGATTGTCGGACAAGACGTTGTCTTCGCCGAGAAAGAAGGCTTGGTCTCAGTCGAAGCCGAGCATTTCTTCAAGCAGACACAGACCGATCAACGAGCATTTCATCTGACAAGTTCGCGTCACTCTCCCGATCTCAATCCTGACGGCGATCCCGCTCATGTGGCTGGTGCGAGTGGCGGTGGATATCTCGAAATCCTGCCCGACACTCGACGTACCCACGATGACAAACTGATCAAGGGAGAAAACTTCTCTCCCGAGCCGGGAAAGATGGCCGTGCTTTCTTACAAAGTTCACTTCGCAAACGCGGGACGTTATTACGTTTGGGTGAGAGCCTATTCCACCGGGACTGAAGACAACGGTTTGCACGTCGGCATCGATGGAACATGGCCCGAAAGTGGTCAACGGCTGCAATGGTGCCAGGGGAAACAAAGCTGGCATTGGGAAAGTAAGCAGCGTACGAACGAAGAACATTGCGGCGAGCCATACAAGATTTATCTCGATGTCGAAACTCCCGGTATCCACGAGATTCATTTCTCAATGCGAGAAGACGGCTTTGAATTCGACAAATGGTTAATGACAACGGATCGAGATTTCAAAAGACCGTCAGGTGTCGGTCCAAAAAGCACACTCCATACCGGAACCATGCCCAAAACATTCCCGGTTGTCGCCGCAACACAGAAGAAGAAAGAGTTTCCCAAGCATTGGGGCGAACCACCCCAGATTCAGACTCGCGATTATGTGCCACTTCCCGGCGGTTATGGAAACGGAAGTTCGACGTTGCGTAACTGGATCCAAAAGAACCTCGATGCGGATGCGGCAAAACAGTCATCCAGCCCAACCAAGCCGGTGAGTGAATTGCCGTTATTCCCCGATCGGGGAGATGATGGAGACGGTTCTGTTGAAGTGACTGGTGATTTGAAGACCTGGCACACAGTCACCGTAAATCTCGCTGGTCCGTTTGCTCACGAACAGGATAACGAACCGAACCCGTTTACCGACTACCGCATGGAAGTCGAGTTCACGCATGAAAGTGGAACGACTTATCTCATCCCCGGTTTCTTCGCCGCTGACGGCAATGCGGCGAACAGTTCCGCAAAATCGGGTACTGTCTGGAGAGCACTCTTTGCACCCGACCAACCGGGGAAATGGAATTATCGAATCGTTTTCGTTCAGGGGAAGAACGCGGCTCTGGATCGAAATAACGAAGCAAAACAGAATGGAAAATATCACGACAAAACCGGATCGTTTGAAATTGCCGCGACGGATAAATCTGGTCGCGACTTGCGCGCTCATGGACGATTGCAATATGTCGGCAAACGATATTTACAGTTTGCCGGTTCAAAACAATATTTCCTCAAAGCCGGAGCCGACGCACCAGAGACATTGCTGGCCTATGCCGACTTCGATGACACAACAGTGGGCAACGCGAAAAAAACACCGCTGAAAACCTGGCAACCTCACGTGAAAGATTGGCAGAATGGCGACCCCACATGGAAAGACGGAAAAGGCAAGGGCTTAATTGGAGCCGTCAATTATCTCTCCGGGAAAGGATGTAATGCGTTTTCGTTTTTGACATACAACGCGGGTGGAGATGGCGACAGCGTGTGGCCGTTCATTCATCGCGACGACAAGCTGCATTACGATTGCAGCAAGCTCGATCAGTGGGGCATCGTCTTTGATCACGCCACGACTCTCGGCATGTATCTTCATTTCAAGATGCAAGAAACCGAGAACGATGACCATAACAAAAACAAAGTCAACTATGTCCCCGAAAGTCTCGATGGTGGGAATCTTGGCCTTCAGCGCAAGCTGTATTGCCGAGAGCTGATCGCACGCTTCGGTCATAATTTGGCACTCAACTGGAACCTCGGAGAAGAGAACACGCAATCGACAAAGCAGCAGCAGGCGATGATCGATTACATCGCCCAGCTTGACGCTTACGACCACAACATCGTGATTCATACTTTCCCCGACCAACAAGACAAAATCTATCGACCGTTATTAGGTGACAAGTCCCAACTGACAGGAGTCTCGTTGCAGAATAGCAATATCAAAGACACTCACGGGCAAACTTTGAAATGGGTCAATGCTTCCACCAAAGCAGGCAAGCCCTGGATTGTCGCATTTGATGAATCGGGTTCTGCTGCTCACGGACAATGTCCCGACCTCGGTTACAAAGGGTTTGACGGGAAAGACAAGGACGGCAAGATGGTCTACACCGAACACGATGTTCGCCACCAGACTTTGTGGGGAACTCTGTTGGCGGGCGGTGCCGGGTGTGAATACTACTTCGGCTACAAATTTGTCGAGAACGACTTGGTTTGTGAGGACTGGCGAAGTCGTGACCGTAGCTGGGATTACTGCCGGATCGCGGTCAACTTCTTCTCTGACCACAAGATCCCGTTTTGGGACATGGAGAACAGAGACGATCTTGTCGGCAACACAAAGCACGACAATTCACTTTATTGCTTTGCAAAAACGGGCGATGTGTATCTGATCTATCTCCCCAAGGGAGGAACGACGGACCTCGATCTTTCCGAAACCAAAGGACAATTTTCTATCCAATGGTTTAATCCGCGAACGGGGGGCGATTTGCAAACCTCGACGGTCAAACAGATCAGCGGAGGTGACAAAGTGGAGCTCGGCAATCCCCCGAAAGATGAGAAACAGGATTGGCTCTTGGTCGTCAGGAAGAAGTGAGCATTGAGAGAGGATCAGATTGTTTTCAACACGGGCTCATGGAAGCATGTGTTGCTCGATTAAAAACTTCTCCACGCGGGACATTTCCCGTTCGTACAATTCCATGTCAAAGATGAAGTATCCGTGACGACCACCTTTGTGGGGCACCAATTCGCAATGGTTGCCGAGTTTCTGCATTTTCTTCTGAAACTCCACGGCGCCCGCAAATGGCGTGACTGTGTCACCTGTACCATGAAAGACAATCGTCGGCGGAAGATCTTTGCGGACGTGATCAACAGGAGAGAGTTCTTGCCAGCGGTCTCCGATTTTCTTTTGACCGTACCCGTGCTCGGAAGTATCAATGACCGGATAGAACAGCACCAACGCATCGGGACGACATGAAATGTCGAGATTGTCGGTTCCTTCGTTGACCTCCTCGAACAACGCCGTTCCCGCAGCGACATGTCCGCCAGCCGAAGCTCCCGAGACGACGATTCGGTTAGGATCGATACCAAGTTCCTCAGCGTGATCGCGGACATAGCGGACCGCCGACCGACCATCTTTAATGCAATCGAAAACAGTATTTCCTTTTGCTTGTCGGAGGAGTCGGTATTCGATGCTGATGGTCAACATTCCCAGATCTCGAAAGCGATCATTCACCGGATAAAACCAGCGAGGTTCTCCGCCCGTCCAACCACCACCGTGAATAATCAGCAGAACGGGCCGCTGACTGCTGGGCTGATGATCTTTCGGTTCGAAGATGTGCAGTTTCAGTTCCCGGTCAGCACTCGTTTTGTAAGTGATCTTTTTATCGGGCTCGATTTTGGCAGCGATGGGATCGAGCACGCGTTTGAGTTGGGCGTTGCTGGATGTGGAAAGCAATAGAAGAACTAAGGGTATGAAGAGCAGACGTTGCAAACAAAACATGATGATGTTCCTGTCATCGAGCAATAGAGGACTAAAAGTTTGTGGTCAGAATAGCGGCTCGGAGGTTTGATTATCAGAGATTCTACACAACTGCTAAATGGATCGCAGCGGGGATTGAAAATGGCTGGTGGCTGTGAAAGAGAAATATCGTGATAGTCCCATTTTCTCGTTGGAACTTTGCTGAAATCAGCGTATATTGATGGATGCCCGCCTCGATTTCCTCGATTTCAACCCACCTGAATGCCGCAATGATCCGTACGTTGATCACATTCTGTCTGCTACTATCCTCTGCGCAAGCCTTTTACTCCAAGGAAGTTCCGTCACAAATCGACTTCGAAAACGATGTCATGCCGGTGCTGACCAAGTTCGGCTGTAATGCCGGGGCGTGTCATGGAAAAGCCCGCGGTCAAAACGGCTTTCAATTGTCATTGCTCGGCTTCGACCCAAATTTTGACTACGAAGCTCTCGTCACCGAGTCCCGCGGTCGGCGTGTCTTTCCGTTTGCGCCCGAGAAATCTCTGTTGCTGACAAAGCCGTCAGGCCGGTCACCGCACGGCGGTGGCACTCGATTGTCAATCGATTCCGAAGGCTATCAGGTTCTGGCCCGCTGGGTTGAATCGGGTATGCCCCGTCGAATCGAAGGAACACCTCAATTAGAGAAAATTACCGTCACACCGAGAGATCAAGTTCTGACTTACGATGCGAATTTGCAACTCTCGGTCATCGCGCATTACTCGGATGGTTCGACGCGCGATGTCACACACATGTCCGATTATCAATCGAACGAGAGCGGCATCGCACAGGTTGACGACCAGGGAGAGATTCAGGTTGGTAACATTGTTGGTGAAGCCGCAATCATGGCCCGCTATATGGGACAGATCGATGTCTGCAATGTGGCCGTCCCTCGACCTGATAAAGTTCCCGCCGATATCTACGCCACGTTGCCACAAAACAACTTTATCGACGGCCATGTCTGGAACAAACTTCAGCGTTTGCAATTGAAGCCATCCGACTCAGCCGATGATGCCAACTTTCTGAGACGCGCGTACATTGACATCATTGGTCGCGTTCCGACTCTCGAAGAGACTCAGATTTTTCTGGCAGAGAAAACTCCCGAGAAGCGTTCATTACTAATCGACGACTTATTGTCGCGTCCCGAGTATGCCGAGCATTGGGCCAACAAATGGGCCGACCTGTTACGACCGAATCCCTATCGTGTCGGAATCAAAGCGACATTAAATTATGATGCCTGGATTCGGAACGCTTTTCGTAAGAATCTACCGCATGATGAATTCGTACGAGGATTGATCACCGCTCAAGGAAGTACCTTTCGCAATGGCGCCGTGACGCTGTTCCGGGATCGCCGTAGTCCTGACGAACTGACGACCATCACCAGCCAATTGTTTCTTGGTATACGCCTTGATTGTGCCAAGTGTCATCATCACCCGTTTGAAGTGTGGGGTCAGGATGATTTCTACAGCTTCGCGGCCTACTTTGCCAAAGTGGGTCGGAAAGGCAGAGGCGTCTCCCCACCAATTTCTGGGTCCGAGGAGTTTGTATTTGTTTCGACTAAGGGAGATGTCAAACATCCATTAACTGACGAAGTGATGGAGCCTCGCCCTTTGTATGGTGAAGCTCCTGAAATCGTTGAAGGTTCCGATCCGCGGAAGTCACTCGCCGCCTGGATGACATCGCCTGAAAATGCATCGTTTGCCAAGGTGCAGGTGAATCGAGTGTGGGCCGATCTGATGGGACGTGGCATCGTTGAGCCGGTCGATGATTTGCGAGCGACCAATCCTCCGACAAATGGACCGCTGCTTGAGGAACTGGCTCAGGACTTCATTCAGAGTGGGTTCGACAACAAGCATTTGATTCGTCGCATTGCTAACTCTTATGTGTACGGACTGAGTTCAATCCCCAACGAAACCAACGCCATCGACACCACAAACTACTCCCGATATTACCGCAAGAGATTAAGAGCCGAGGTTCTTCTCGACTCGATTGTACAGATCACGGGTCAACCAGAATCGTTCGATGCCCTACCCGCCGGTTCCTCAGCGAAAGAAATCTGGACGCATCGTGTGGGGTCATTGTTTCTGGATGCGTTTGGCCGTCCCGATCCCAATCAGGATCCCCCCTGCGAACGAACATCGAATACCAGCATCGTGCAGACACTTCACTTGATGAACAGTGAAAGATTGTTCGACAAAGTCACTGCCGACAAATCGCGAGCCGCAAAATTAGCAGCCAGCGACAAAACTCAGACAGAAGTTGTCCAAGAGTTGTACTTGTTATGCTATTCGCGACAGCCCAACTCGCAAGAATTGGAGTATGCCGTGAATTATTTGGAGAATCCCGAGATTGAACGCCGGCAAGCCGTCGAAGATCTCTTATGGGCGCTCCTGAATACACCCGAATTTGTCTTCAAGAATTAATTCTTGAGCATTTACTGAACCCGACCCGATCTCCAAGAGATCAGGGAGAACCAAATGACACGATCTATTCATTCCAATCGTAATTGCGAAGGCGTCTCACGCCGGAACTGTCTCAAGCTCGGCCTCGGCGGGACATTGGGGCTCGGCTTGACGGACCTTTTTCGGATGCAAGGTTCGGCGGGAGAGTCATCGGGGACATTTCCCGTCAAAGCGAAAAGTTGTATTTTGATCTGGCTTGACGGTGGTCCCACGCATTACGAAACCTTCGATCCCAAACCGGACGCACCCTCTGAAGTGCGTGGCGAGTTTCATACCATTCCCACTCAGGTTCCCGGCGTACGGTTTTCGCAACACCTCACTCGACTGGCTTCCATTTCTGACAAGTTTGCCGTCATCAGGTCGATCCGCCATAACCAGGGAAATCACGGAGCAGGCAACCATTACATGATGACAGGGGCTCCGCCGCGCATTCCTGTTGGTTGCGGTGCGTTTGTCAGTTTTCATCCCAGCCTCGGATCGACGGTTGCTCACGAGCGCGGGTCCAATAAAGGGATGCCACCCTATTTCTCAATTCCCTCGATGACACGCTCGGGCGGTCCTAACTTTTTAGGTGCTCAGTACGCACCATTTGTGGTTCCCGATGACCCCAACCGTGATAGTTTTCGCGTGCGGGATGTCGCCTTGCCCAAAGAATTGACGGATGGCCGGTTTGCTCGCCGTAAGTCGCTTCGCGAGGGGGTCGATAAAATGCTGCGAATTCAAGACAAAGCGGCTGCCGACCCGACGCTCGCGTTGGATCAGTATTACGAGCAGAGCTTCGATCTGATGGCGTCCACCGAAGCACAAAAGGCGTTTGATATTCACAGCGAAGCGGGTGAACTTCGTACTCGCTACGGGCGAAGTCCGTTCGGACAGCGAGCATTACTAGCACGACGCCTGGTCGAAGCGGGTGTCCCTTTCGTGACGTTGAACGAAGGGGGCTGGGATCATCATCGGGGATTGTTTGATGCGTTCAATAAACGGATGCCTTCCATCGATAACACGGTCGCCACGTTGATTGAAGACTTGGAAGAACGTGGCATGCTCGACGAAACACTCGTCTTGCTACTTGGTGAATTCGGACGAACGCCCAAAATCAACAAAGATGCCGGTCGCGATCATTGGTCGAACGCCATGTCTGTGATGATGGCGGGAGGTGGTACGCCGGGCGGATTGACTCTCGGAGCCACAGACCGCAAAGGTTACTCGGCCGTCGATCGTGTGCTCTCACCAGAGAATTTTGCTTCCACGATTTATACAAAAATGGGAATCGACCCGAACAAGATATTCTACACTCAGCAAGGTCGCCCAACGCATCTCGTCAGTGACAAAACACCGATCCCCGAGTTGCTGACATGAGAAAGTATTGGGTTGTTCCATTCGTGGGCATTTGGTTCGGTGTCTTGTCCTCATTTGCACCTGCAGAAATGCCTTCCATTACGGCGATCTCTCCGGCAGGAGGCCAACGTGGTCAGACGGTTGAAGTGACCATTCAGGGAAAACTGGGAACTCCTCCCTTGTCTTTCTGGAGCAATCGCCCCGAACTGACAGCGACTTTTCCTGACAAACCCGACAAAACATTTTCGCTCACGATTCCCGCATCGGCTGAACCGGGAGTTGCTTTTCTCCGAGTCACAAACGCTGAAGGCGCTTCGTCCTTACGGCCATTTATAATTGGTCTGTTTCCAGAAGAGAATGAAACCGAGCCGAACGAATCGATCTCCCAAGCACAATCCATTACTTCTCTTCCCGTGATCCAGAATGGTGTCCTCAATAAAAGTGGAGATGTTGACACCTACTCCCTCTCATTGCAAAAGGGACAAACACTGGTCGCCGAGATGACCGCAAATCGAATTCTCGGCTCACCGATGGATGCGGTGATGCAGATTGTTTCAGCGGAAGGTTTTGTGGTTGCTCAAAACGATGATGATCGCGGCAACGATCCGTTGATTGCCTTTGAAGTTCCCGAGTCGGGCACATATTTTTTGCGAACATTTGGTTTTCCTTCCACTCCCAACAGTACAATCCGTTTTTCGGGAGGTGCGGATTGGATCTACCGTCTTTCCATCACCACAGGTCCGTTTGTAGATCACATTCAGCCACTGGCCGTCACTCAGGATGTCAAAACGACTGCCCAAGCCATCGGTTGGAATCTGCCCGACACGCCGTTAGTCATTACGGCTCAATCGGAGGTCGGCGTCGTGCAATACTTGATGAACGAATCGGCGAATCCGGTTCCTTTGGAAGTTGTGACAAACCCTGTCCTGATCGAGCCGAACTCGGAAACTCTGATCAGTCAGATTCCCGTCACCATTAGTGGTCAGATTCTTTCAGCCGGTGAGATCGATTCGTTTCGTATCGAAGGAAAGAAGGGATCGTCCCTCGTGCTTCGTGCCGATGCTCGCTCGCTCGGCTCTCAGCTCGACCCGGTTTTGCGTTTGACCGATATGGACGGCAAACAACTCGCCGAAGTGGATGACAAAGCGGGAGAAAAATATGACAGCGAAGTCACCTACACACCCAAAGTAGATGGACCTCTCGCTGTTGAAATTTGCGATCGATTCGAGCATGGCAGCGAACGTCATTTCTACCGATTATCTATCAAGCCTCCTGAAACCGCCGGCTATACTTTGGGACTGGCTCAAGACCATTACGAACTGAAAGCAGATGGCAAGCCATTAGAGATTCCCATCATTATCAATCGAGACAAAGGGTTTAACGACGCGATCGAAGTGACCATTGAAGGGTTGCCGGAAGGTGCCACCGCGGCTGCCGTTATTTCTGAACCCAAAGGAGATTCTGCCAAGAAAGTCACACTGAAAATTGAACGGGGAGAGACAGCATCATTCTCGGGACCAATTCGCATCGGAGGTGTTTCGAAAGGGGAGTCACCCATCACAACCTTTGCGACTCCCGCATTTTCCAATGGCAGCGGGACGATCGATCAAATCTGGTTGACTCTCCTCCCCAAACCGGCGAAAGAAACAGAAGAGACAAAGAAAGAGTGAATCTCATCTGATCAGGTAGCCGAGCGGGACTCCTGACATTCTCTCAATACCTTGACTCAACGTTTGCCTTCCCATTGATAACTTTTCTGTTTGACGAACCCGTCTAACGCAATGCTGCCATCTTTGGTAACCGTCATCATGGTGTAGGCATTGTTCTGTTCTCCTGAGCCTTCCACCATCGCCACCAATGTGCAGTAATGAATGTTGCCGATCTCTTTCAGGTCGTTTTGATGGCTGTGTCCTTGAAAGACGGCTTTGACGTTCCCCGAGGCTTCGAGAATTTTTCTCACTTCCTCACAATTACGCACGCCATGATTGTTCGTGACATCCAATCGTTGATGAGCAAAAACGATGGTCGGCTTTTGATTCGCTTTCAGGTCCTCAGTCAGCCATTCCAGTTCAGCCGTCGGGACATTGGCATCGGTCCACTGAAAGTTTTTCCGTTGATACGGTTTGCCGTCGCTACGAAAGCACGAATCGAGAACAACAAAGTGAATCCCTTTTCGGTCAAATGAGTAGTACGACTTAGGCTGCTCGACGTCTCCCAGAAACTCCTGTTTGGTTAGTGTATCGACACAGTGGTTGCCAAGAACGTAATGACGCTCTTTGCAAATCGGGGCGAATTGTTTGTTGATGGCTTTGAGATAACTTTTTTCGACATCAACAGAGTCTGCGGCATCGATAAAGTCCCCCAGTTCGGCAATGAAATCGGGCTTTGCCTTTTCAAAACGGAGAGCCGCAGCTTCGAGCTTACTAAGCGTTTCCCGATAATGTCGGCTTCCTCGTGTTGGTTTGTCTGCGTAATGCATATCGGTAACCAATCCGACTTTGAGATTGTCGGGGGAGTCATCGCCCCAGAGAGATTGACCAGCCCTCATCGAAGATGCCAACAGAAAAAGCGTTCCCTGTTTGAGTACCGCACGACGAGATGGAGATAGATTGAGAAGAGTTTCTTGCATGAGTGATCTCTTTACGCTTTCAGAACGATGTTTTCATCAGTCAACTCATCATCGTATCAGACCTGTCAATGCAACGGCGAGCTACTCAGATCTGCTCCGTATCAGCAGACACAATCCATCCACATATTTTGTTTGAATCATGAAGGCGTCTTCTTTGAATGCTCATATTGCGAATGCCTTGAGTGCAGGCTGAGGGATTTTTTCTGCAGTTCTTCTTTGAGTGAAGAATCCCACATAATCCGAAGTGAATCTTCATCCAAGTTTCATCGAGAGTGAGTTGGATTGAACACATAATTTTCTAGGATTAATTCCCGTGGTATCTGTTGTTTCAAAAACATCATTTTGTGTTGTTATTAGATTTTTAAAATCTCCCACTTTTGAAGGAATGAATAATGAAAAACAATTTGAAACGAAATTTATCAATCGCACCTCGCCAACGGACTTCGGGATTTACTCTGATTGAACTTTTGGTGGTGATTGCCATTATTGCTGTGCTGGTTGCACTTCTGCTGCCTGCCGTTCAACAAGCCCGCGAAGCGGCTCGTCGTTCAAGCTGTAAAAACAACCTGAAACAAATCGGTTTGGCTCTTCACAATCACCTCGATACACATGGTTCATTTCCTCCCGGATATGTCTGTTATGACGAAGCTGGTAACCGTTTCCAAACCGGTGGCTGGCAACACAATCAGAATGAGTTTGGCTTCTCGTGGTTGCCAATGTTGTTGCCGTTCATGGAAGACACGGCACGCTGGGAGCTTGTCACGGCCTGTAACGATGATCGATTAAACGATCATACGCATAATCCAGCAGACCATTGCGAAGCAATCACTGGAAATATTGGTAGTGAGCCTTTGGTGTGGAATCAATGCCCTTCCAACCCACGGTTGAGAAAAGTATTCGCGGATGGCGACTTCGGTGTAAACATCGGTCAGAAAACGTAGCGCTTGTCGGGGAGTGGTTCGTCGGACTAAAAACGTAGCGCCCAGAGGATCACCTGTTGAGTTTTGATCAGACT
>Ga0181597_10000903_pt1 | contig 33789 bp, 33 predicted proteins | sample 041ome_5_FD_148647 | JGI IMG/M metagenome (GOLD analysis project Ga0181597, IMG submission 148647) | Coastal salt marsh microbial communities from the Groves Creek Marsh, Skidaway Island, Georgia - 041403US metaG (spades assembly) | ecosystem: Environmental > Aquatic > Marine > Intertidal zone...
TCTTTCGATAATCAATCTTTGCTAGATATATTACTCGGTCAGGATACTTTACATTTTCCACAAACCTCATACTTTCATCAGCACCATTATGAACCACTTTAATACGATATTCTGGCACACCACTCTTAATATAAATATCCTTTATTTCATCTGATAACACAAAATATTCAACCTTATCTCTAGCCAAGATAGCCTTATTAAAGATATTAGAAGTATATGGGTCATGTCTCTTCTTTGCTATCTGTGGTAAATATCCCCAATGGCTAGTATAAATAATACGAGGACGATTATCATATGTTTTGATAAATGGTAGTAAATCAATCCTATCATCATACATAATATGTACAATATCAGCATTAAAATTATTTATCTTATCAATCATATTTCTATAATTCTTATTCTCATCATTCGCTATAATAACTGGATACCCCAACTTATTCAATCTCTGATAATATTCCCATACAATACCTTCACAAACACCACAACCCTTCGCTGGAATTGCCGATATACCCGTTCCAACTAATACAACCTTCGGCTTTGGACTAATAATCCTATTAAGCCAATCGGAATATTCCTTGACAATCACTGTATTACTAAACATTTCCTCAGCATATTGCCTAATCTGTTTCCTAATTTCGGGTTTTATCGATATTTCCCTATTCTTAAGTATAGCATCCTTAATATATACTAGGTCAGTCTCTTTATCAGTTGGTATCAGTGTAATCCACGGCTTTTCTATTAAATGAGCGGCAGACGTTTGGTTAATTACAATACCTATACCTGCCATCATAGCCTCTTTTACTACTAGAGGGTCTGCCTCTCCACCACTTAGCAATACTAGATTGCTATATTTGGTCATCTTCGTATATACTTCATCTTTAGTCCATTCACCTAAGTAGTATGGTGAATTGTAGTTGAAATCGGGGTCTTCTGGTCTTCCAGCGAAATATATGTTAAGCTCAGGAAGTTTTTGTAGGAAACTTTGTCTTTTACGGGTTGTAATCCAACCTAAACAAATGCTATTCTCGGGATATTCACATTCTTCAATGAATTGGAATTTATCTTGGTTAGCACCATTTCTTATCATACGTATTTTGTTTTTACTAGCACCATTATGTATGATTGCTGTAGTATCCTTTTGACTTAGCATAACATTGTAATATTTGGTTTGTGATGTTAGGAAGTTGAAAATAGGTGTATATCCATCACCATCGTGTTTTTCAGGTTTATCAATGTAGGGATAATGACTAGTTAGTGCGATATGTGGAACTTCCAATTTATTAAGTATTGTGTAGAAGCGGTCGTAGTGAAGATGGACGAATGCGTAAGGTGCTGTTGTGCTTTGTTGTCTATTAATTTTACGTATTATTTCATTAGTGTCTTTTGTGTTAATGATGTCGACGTCCCAACCTAGTCTAGTTAGTTCTTGGTAATATTCCCAAATTAAAATTTCAACTGCTCCCCAGCCTTTTGGTGGGATTTCCATTATACCAGGACCAACTAAGGCTATTTTCCTACTAGTAATTAATTCTTGTTGTGCGATTTCATTATCTGTTATAACTATGTCATCGGGTGTGATTGTATCATCGGATGTTATTATATCATCTGATGGTTCTTTTTCATCATATTTTGCTAATATTTCATTTAAATCAAAATTTGGTTTGTTTCGTGCCTTATTAAAAGTTGATATTCTATCAGGTGTAAGGATAATAAGATTACTAGAGTCCCAATTTATCATTAATTGGAGATGAGGTTCTGTAGCATACCATTCACCACATTCAGGATATTTTGATAAATTATAGAAACAATAATTTTCTCTACTAATGACATCTTTATCATCGAAAAGCATAATATCTACGTAATGTCTCCACTTTGCTAAGAAGCGTGTGAAGAATAGTGGCCACATAAATATATATTGTTGTTTAGGTGATACTAGATGTGCCGTCCAAGTGAATGTAGACATATCCATAACTATATATTTGGCATTAACTAAAGTAGTAAAGTCATTCCAAATATGACCGTGAACTACTTCTAAGTGTTTTCCTAATTCTTGTACTCGACTACGTAATTCGTCTAAGTAATTATTATTAGGAGTATCCGATACAACAACTAGAACATCAAATTTGTAGTCTGTTATTAGTTTAATGTATAAGTTAATTGGTAATACATTATATTTGAAGTGTAGATTAGGGTGTAGATTATCAGTAAATTTGAGATGAGTATAGAGTGTTTTATTTTCGTGGTATGACAATGTATTTTTTAAGTTAATTTCAATACCTTTATTAAATTCAAATTGTGCTTTATTGATACTAGATGCTAATAGTGGAAAATATTCTTGGTATATACTTTTATATTTATTAAAGTCTAGTTTCTCTCTACCTTTTCCAAGGTAATGTGAAATGTGAAATACTAGGAAACCACTCATTTTACGAAAGTTTGTAATATCAACATTGTCTCTAGTTAGATATACTTTTTTATTTTCAACATCAATAAGTTTGGGAAATGCTTTATATTCATCACTAAGAGCAATCCATTTATAATTGAAAAGGTCGCTCATATAAACTGCGTTCATAATTGTAATAATATGATTACCTAATCGTCCAATTGGATTAGATATATATATACCCTCTACTTCATTTGGAGAAGACATAATTATTTACAATTTTTTACAAATATTATTTTTATTATTTTTATTAATTACGGTCATCTATATAAATTGGTATTAAACTAATTAATTTATAATTGAAAATATTTGTAAATAATAAAGTAAATAAAATAAATAAATACAAAATTAAAATAAAAAAAATAAAGTAAATAATCAAAATGGCATATTCTCAACAAAAAGAAGAAACTATAAAAGAAAACTATTTAATAGAAAATATTGATAATACATCAATTGCTATTGGCTTATTCATATTAACAATTAGTAGCAATTATATTGGTGAACTGCTAGGCTGTAGGGTCCAAAACCTATTAACAAATAACATTCTAGTTAAACATATTGCGGGATTTATGTGTTTATTCTTTTTTATAACACATTTAACACCATTTGAAGTTATTGAAGATGATGGAACAGTGCGTAGAGAAAAAGTGGGTATGACTGCTATAAGAACAATAGCAATATATATATTTTATATAATTACATCAAAAACGCGTTGGGAATTTACATTATCAGCATATAGTATTATATTTATTATATATATATTACATCTAGTTCAAAAGGATTATTATAGTGAAAATGAAGAAACAACTAAGTCTATTAATGATGTGAAATATGCGTTGGCTGTTATTGCTGTAATGACTATTGTGATTGGGTTTGGAATATATCTTAATCAGAAATATATAGAATATGGTGTTGAAAAATGTAATATAAAATATAATAAAAAATGTTTTAGTATTAGAAAATTCTTATTAGGTAATTCTAGTTGTAAAAATGACTAGATAAAACTAATATCTAGCCCATTCTACTGTAATAATATAATGACTAATTCTCATTCTAGTAGAATTTAAGAGTTCAAAGGTTTTGGTAGCTTCCATATTAGAATTAAAATTTAGAAATATAAAATCTCTAAATCCACCATTAAATTTATCCTTTGGGCGGGAAATGCTATATTTATCCATAATATTATATTTATTTAACCATGACTGTAGTCCATCAGTTGGTATATTTGTGGGAATATTAATTAATCGAATTGATTTCTTCTCATCGTGAATTATATCAGTTTTTCGTAAAGTAGGTGGAACATATGATGAGTTTTCTATTTTTTCCTGTTTTTTCCTCTCTAATGCTTCTGTCTGTTTATTTTCAATCTCCTGCAATTTCAAATAAAAATCCTTTGCTTTACAATCCTTTGTCCAATGATCTCCACTACAAAAATTACAGATTAATTTATTCAAATGTTTTAAAGCATTCATCTTATAATAACCAATATTTCTCATCTCACTATCAAAATGTTCGTCATCACAATTCATCAACACATATTTCTCTTCATTAGAACCATCACCACCATAACCTTTAACCTTTGATGTAATGTAAGAGCGGGTTCTCTTTGACTTATATACTTCTTCATTATATTCCATCCATGTATCATCACATACCTGAGTATGTTCCTCAAAATTATTTACACTTTTCGCATCTCCAAACCTTTCCCATTTTTGCCTTTTCAAACAATTTTCAAATTTAGACGCCATTTTATATATATAAATTTTTGAATATATATAAATTTATTTGAATACTGGACACTAAATTACAATACTTTCTACTTATTGTAAGTCAGAATATCCTTAAGATGTAATTTAAGTTTTTAAAAATATATAATTTTAAAAATATATAATGTAAATCTATTGATTATAATCAATTTTATATTTTATACACCATTCCTGTGCTAATTGGATTTGTTCTTCTAATGTATATGCGTATTTCATATCAAAATTAGTAGGATTTTCCATTAAACAAATTGTTGATTCAATGTAATTTGTTTGTTCATTTTGAATTAATTTATTAATATGTTTCATAACAGATAAATAATTATATGGTATATTATCGAATAATGATAATACATATGTATTTTTAGGTAGATGGTTCCATTTATCTAGCACACATCTAAGTTTATATATATTACTACTTGATATACCATTAAATCCTTTACATATAACATATTTTTCGGAATTTGCTGGTCGTGAGGTTTTTGGTTTAAATAAGATAACATCGCGATAACAACACATTAATAAAAAAAGTATTTGATTTGATACGAAACTATATGTATCAAATAATTTACATATAAAACAACCATCGATTTCTTGTATGCTTAATGCTAATATGACTTGTGCGAATATTAATTTTTGTGCTTGAAATTCTTGTTGATTAAAATTTACGGAAAAATCGAACCCACCATCTCCAGTAATAATAAGAGCTTTATCATTTCCAATCCTATTTTCCATATAAATATGATTATCTATATTATATAAGTTTCCAGTGCCATCAATTCCTTTTAATATGTTAACATTTTGATTATTTGATAAAAAATACCACGACTTTTTCCAACCAGGAACTTCCTTCGAATTTGATACCAATGTCATACCAAAAATTCTATCATTTTTATTTTTACGCATTGTTGTTATAGCTTCAATAAATCCACCAGGTCCTTCGGCTAAGTGTGCTGTTGTAATAGGTTTATTAGTAGATAGTTCTTTTTTGCAAAATTCCCAACCCATTTCAATCATTTTGAAATAACTGCGGCTGAGTGGGTCATATCGTGATACACTTTTATTACGTTCTTTTTTATTTGTTATATATATCATTTCATATGGATTTGTTGATTTCTTAATAACATCCCAACAATTATCATAATCATTATTATTATAATACTTGTCAATTTTATTCTTAGTAATAAATAATTTTTTCATATCATCTTTAGATAATATATAATTGTCAATATTCTGATTAGATGTATGTGTTAATATTTTAATGTCTGGAAAATAACCTGTTTTAATATATGAATTATCTAATTTAAAATTTATAACATGATGTTCCATTTTTAAAAATTATACTAATAATATTATATATATGTGGTTATACATAATCAATAATCTTTTAAGCAAAAAAAAAAGAAATTATTACAAACTAAGTTAAGTTATATAATTTAAAATTTTTTTAAATATTTAATAAATATTTAATATAATATGTATTATATTTAATCCTCGTCCGATTCTCCACTCACATCATTATTATCGTCATCATCTTGCGATTCGGGACCATTGTCGTCTGAGTTATTATCGTCATCATCTGAGTTATTAGTATCTTCAACTTCACGTTTATTAGATTTTTTGCTATCGTCATTCTTAATACTAAGTTTTTTACAAGCTTTCTCCCATATTTCGAATTCCTTTTGGTAAGCAATCTTCAACTTATTAGCTTCCTTAATATAGGGTTCTTTTTGTTTATCATTAAAATTAGACCATAATTTGCCATTCTCTTTCGCAGCATCACCAATATTCAATTTATTTTTTTTAATATCTTCTATGCGACTAGGGCTGTTGCTGAAACATAAATATGAACTCTTAGGTCTCTTAGGTTTTGGTGGAGCAATCTTTCCACTTGTAAGTGCTTCTTGATATTGCAATTCAGATTCCTTTTTAACTCGGATTTTATCGTCTTCAGCAAGTTTAATATATTTATGATATGTTTTATCGTCCTTTTCCTTATGAGATGTCCACATTTTACCAAGTTCTTTCGTAATATCAGTTCCCTTTAATCCTGTTTTAGTTATTACCTTTTCACGATTATCTTTGCTAAATAATATATAACTTGATTTCGCATGAAGAGCCTTGCCTTTTTCATTAATGGCAATAAACTTTTCAGCCTTAACTTTACCTAGGCGTTTCGCCCTTTTAAGATTCTTTTCTAATTCCTCTACAGTATCATTAGTAATACAAGAAAGGAGCATAGTTCGTAAATCATTTTGAGACATTCCTTCAAGTGTAAAATTCTGACTAATATTATCTATAATCTCTAGTGCAAATGGAACCTGTTCACGCTTTTTTAAAGCATCTTTACGGAATGTTCCATCATAAGGACGAATATTTTCCTGAGTTTCATCATCGCTATCGCTCAAATTATTATCTTCAGTGGTCTCCATAATATTATCATCTTCAGAGTCTACATCTTCAGATTCTACATCTTCTACCTTCAAAGCCTTCTTACCCTTTGCTTTTTTAATATCCTTAGTAGTAATATCCTTAGTAGTAATATCCTTAGTAGACTTAGAAGCCTTAGTAGACTTAGAAGCCTTAGAAGCCATTGTAGTTGACATGATTGGGTATAGGTTTTTTATCTAAAATTCAATACGATTTTTGATTATAATACTTATATTGTGTTATGTAATTCAAATTCATATGTTGTATTTCAATTTTTACACTAGTGAATGAAAATTGATTTTTTTGGCGAAATTAGACTACTTAACAAATGAACATTATATTACTATACAAACTTTTTCAAAATAAATAAATAAATTTTATATAAATAATCCAATCAAATATGGGTATTCCTGGAATGTATAGATTTGTACAAAATTACAATGATTCGCAATATGTAGCACCCGATGGTACTATTGGAACTGTAATTAAAACTGGATTACCTAACAAAAATGCAAATAATCATTTGTTTTTAGACTTCAATGGGGGTATATATACAGCATTCAATGTTAATAAATGTACTACAATTGAAAGCCTAATCAACAACACCCTAGGTTATTTAGATTTGCTTATACAAATATATGATTTACCATCTGATACGACTGCTAGTAATACATCACTTAAAACAGTATTTCTAGCAATCGACGGAGTTCCACCACGTGCTAAGATAGAACAACAAAGAACGCGGAGATTTCATAGTATTGATGAGAAAAATAAAATTCGTAAGTTAGATACTGACTATAACGAAACGCCAACAACGCCTAATCCAATTGATACAAATATGATTACTCCTGGAACGGAATTTATGGAAGCTTTACATCAAGCATTTCATAAACACATTGATGAACTTCATAGCAAATATCCTAGTATAAAGTTTATATATTCAGGTTATAATACTCCACTAGAGGGAGAACATAAATTGATGCGTTATATTAAAAAAGCAACTTGGACTAGTAATGACCAAATTCTAGTGTATGGACTAGACGCTGATTTAATTATGCTTTCTATAATTGCTAGTAAATATAATCCTAATATATACTTATTGAGGGAGAAAACCGAATTTGGAAATTTTGCTTTTGAATACGAAGGTCATAAATTTCTTTATTTGGATATATATGAAACCAAGCAAAGTATATTAAGTGAATTCAAAACATATTTAGAAGATGTAATGCCAGAAGAGGATATTCAACACGAAAGAATGATTGATGATTTTGTATTCTTTTGCTATATCCTAGGTAATGATTTTATACCACATATTCCACATTTGTCATTGGATAATAATGGTTGTGATAAATTAATGAGTGTTTATTGTAATATTTATAACATGCATAGAGATTTCCTCGTTAATAGGAATAATATGCAAATCAATCATTTGATACTATTACGTATATTTGAAGAGTTGGCTAGAACTGAAACTGAAGATATGCGTAATTATCATAAACATAGACAACGTAAGAAGATAAGACTAGACCGTGTTAATAATAAGTTGGAAGAGGAAATGCAAAAAATGAAATTCTTTCCTTTACAACATCTTTATATTGAAAAGAAGATTGACCCTTTTACTTCACGGTGGCAAGAGCGTTATTATAACACTTGCTTTAATAGATATAATCCTGATGGAAAAGACGATGTTGTTAAAAGATATTTGGAATCACTAGTATGGACATTCCGTTATTATTTCAAGGAAGTCGATAGTTGGTCTTGGTTTTACCCATATCACTATGGACCTTTATGTTCTGACATTTTCTCTTTCTTAGAAAGAATGAAAGACGCAAAATTGTCTTTAACAAATATTAACCAAATAGAATTTTATAAGGGGAAACCTATTAAACCACAAGAATTACTAGTAATGGTATTGCCACTAGCAAGTAAAAATTTAATGGCTAATGAAATACAAAAACAATTGGATATGAAAGGGTCGCCTTTGAAAAGATTTTTCCCATCTAGTTATAAGATTAGCATACCTTATAATACATTTTATTGGCAATGTAGACCTATACTAGATGCTGTTAATTATAAAACAATTCACGAGGAAATGAATAAAGTTAAATTAACTAGAGAAGAAAGTAAAAGAAATAAAAATGTTATGAAATAAAAAATCACTTTAAGAGGACAAAATTGATTTAGTATTTAATTAAATATCATATCATATCATATTTCTAATAAAAATATTAATAATATAAAATTTCTAATAACAATATTAACCCATCAAATATGGAGCACGGTAATGATTTATATTTGGTAATGAAATATAATACCAATCAACAAGTTCCTACTCAATACTTAGTTGGCATCTATTCATCAATGAAAGATGCTTGTATTAAACAGCAGAAAGAATGTGGTCCTAATTCATATCCTGGTTTAGGACAGAATGCCCTTTATTCGAAAGATGGATTTACAACATCGTATATAGTTCAATCTAAATTTGGAGATAATAATCTCGTATTTTAATAAAAAAGTTCAGTTGATAATTAGTTTAAGCATTTTCTTATTTTTCATATAATAATATAATCTATTTAATATAATTTATTTAATATAATCTATTTTATTTTAAATATGTCGACAAAACTATTTGAAGCCTCATCTGAGGAAATTACTAAATTACAGGAATTAATATACCAAAAAATGACACCATTTAAGTGTCCATTATGTAAAACATATTTTGAAAAAGAACTTTTTTTAACAGCACATACTAAAAAATGTAAAAAGGCTAATTCAAAATATTATTGTAAATTATGTGATATCGCATTCACAAAAATTATGAATTATAATAATCACAAACTAAGTAAAGAACATTCTGATAATGTTAAGAGTATAGAAGTAGAAGCATTTGAAATGCCTAGTGATAATATTGATACTATGACAAAAGCAGACCCTTTCTTAGACGAAGATGATAAGAAAGAACTTACTAATAATATTGGTTCTGGTTTCTCTGTTAGTTATAAAGATGGAACTTATCAAACATATAAATTTAAAGAAGTAAATAATGATAATAATAATGTTAATAATGATGTTAATAATGATGTTAATAATGTTGTTAATAATTTTGTTAATAATGTTGTTAATAACTCACAAAAATCAGTAAATAATAATGTTGTACTAGAGGAACGATATAATACAGAAGTTAAACAACGTGAAAAATTAGTAGATGATAACATTACACCAAATCAACAAAAATTATTAGAATTCTTATTAAAAATAGAAGGGCAATCAGATGCTACTCATAAATTCTTTAATGCTCTTAATTTGTTATCATTAGAAGATTATAAAGATTTGAATGTTGTCATTATAAGATTTAATGATATTGGTGTATCTAGCAGACAAGATTATATCCAAGTATTACGGAAATTTAAAACAAAATTAGTGGAAATGATAAATAATGGAACTTCCATTTACAGAAATATGAAGATTGAAACATTATTACAAAATTTAACTTTATAAAATTGATTTATGAATTTTGTTTTTACAAATATTAATTATTAAATATTAAATTTATACATATTCCTTATTATGGATAACCAAAATATACAAGAGGACGATATAATTCCTCTATATATATATAATATATCCAATACAACATCTAACACAATATCGAATATTATATCCAATACTACATTCAATATATCAATTTGGACAGTATTGTTTGTATTATATCAAATCGTATATTTTATTGTTTGCGGTATATTATTTAAATATTTAATATCATATATTACACATTTTTTGGAAAATAAAGTTCAAAAGAAATTCATTATCGTCGATGGTCTTATTGGTGCTGGTAAAACTACTTTAATTAAATTACTTGCTATGAATATGAATGCTTGTGGTTATAGAACAAAGGCTATTCTAGAACCCGTTGATGTATGGAAACAAACAGGTGCTTTGGAAATGTTTTATAGCGATATTCCAAAACATTGTTATGAATTCCAAACTTTTACATTGATTACTAGAATACAACGATTATTACAGAAAATTAATATGAATGATAAAACAGAGTATTATTTAATAGAAAGAAGCCCAATGACTGATAAATATGTATTTGTGGAAATGATGAAAGATATTATGGGACCTATTAGAATGAAAATGTATAATACTTGGTGGAAAATGTGGTCTTCTATGATACCATTTAAACCTACATTGTATGTTTATTTGGATACCAATATCGATGATGCTATAAATAGACTTGTAGAAAGGGCTAGAAGTGGTGAAATTGTATCAAATGAATATCAAACGCAATTACAAAAACAACATCATAATTTCTACAATAATGTATTAGAAAAAAGATATAATTATAATAATCTAGTTATTAATGAAGAATTGATGGCACCCGATTATCGTAATAATTATACACATAATAATATTAATGTAATTAGAGAAATGATATTTTCAAAACTTAATAGTATATAAAATAATTTGTTAATTCTTTATTAATTCTTTATTAATTCTTTGTAAATTATACATTATTTTATTTATAATTTTTTTTCTATTTTTTTTTTCTATTTTTTTTATTTTTATTACGTTATTATAATATAGATAATTACATTTGAAAATGCACAATAAACCTAAAAAATATACTAAAAAGAAAATAAATAAATATAAAAAAAAGGGAGGTAATGTTGATGATGACCTTACAAAAACAATAAAACAGATACTAAATATACTAAATAATATAGTTAATAATCATAAAAGTGGATTTATTGTTCCTGTTGTAAATGAAACTTTATTAAGCGATATTACAAAAAACCAAATCTTAATCGCAAAAAAAATATTTGAAAGTATAAATACTAATACTAATAATGTTAAAGTTCTAATTAGTAATATTATTAATACTGTTATTCAGGGAGATACATTAAAAATATGTAAAAACTTTTTTGAAAAGCCAACTGAAGAGAATGCCATTATATTATTACAAATTTTAAAAGATAATGGAAATATTGTTGGAATAGTGAATTTTTTTAAAAAAATACTTGTGAATCCACATAATATAGGTCAAGTAGGTCAAGTAGGGGGATTTCCATTTACAGGTAATAAAACCAAGATATGTAAACAAATAATAGACCAAAAAAAATCTAATATAAAAGAAGCACTAGATGGTAATATATTTGCTTTTCTATTAGTTTTAATTTGCGACCATACATTTTTAACAACAATAATAAATACCCAAAATGACCAAAATATCAAACAATCAAAAATTTTAAATTTCTTTATAAACAGAATTGGGAAGTATCAACAGACAATTATAACTAAATTTTTAGACAGAATTGAAAAAAAAAGTAAAGACAAAGAAACTAATTATATAAAAGAATTAAATAATATTTTTAATAATGTTAATGTAGGAACTGAATTGGTTGAATATTTATTGACAGAATTAATCAAGTTTTTGGGAAGTGTTGAATTAGATAAGTTTGCTGACTGTCCGAATTCAGCTACAACAAAAAAAATCTTAGAAAATAATAAATTTTTAAAGGATTTGTATAGAAGTGTATTTGATGCAGCACCAATAGGAACACAAACCATCGCAGCACTTGGCGAAATTGCAATGTTTAAGATAATCAACGATACATATTGTGGTAAATTCTATACAAATCCACAACCACGACAACAACAACAACAACAACAACCAGTACAAACAGTACGAACACAACAACCAGTACGAACACAACAACCAGTACGACAAGTAGGACCAGTAGCCGCACAACCACGACAACAACAACCAGTAGTACCTACAGCAGCACAACCAGCAGCACAACAACGACAACCAGTAGTACCTACAGCAGCACAACCAGCAGCACAACAACGACAACCAGAAGAAAACCCAGTAGCACCAGCAGAACCAGAAGCAGCACAAGAAGCATCAGAACCAGTAGCACAAGAAGCAGCACCAGCAGCACAACCAGCAGCACAAGGACCAGGACCATCAGCAGTAGTAGAAAAAACAAACGAAGGAGAACCAACAAACAATGAAGGAGAAGAAGGAGAAGAAGAACAACCAGTAGCAGCATCAGGAGAACCAACAGTAGTAGAAGGGGAAAACGAAGGAGAACCAGTAGCAACAGTAGCAGAAGGGGAAAACGAAGGAGAACCAGTAGCAGAACAACTAACAGAAGCAAACGAAAAAGAAGAACCTGAACCTACATTAGAAGAAGCAGTAGAAGCAGAACCAGTACCATCAGTAGTAGCAGAACAACCAGAAGAAAACGCAGTTGCAGTATTAAAACTAGAAGGCTCTACTTTATCAAACGAAAGTAGCACTAATGGAAACCTAGTAGAAGTAGAACAACCAGTAGTAGAACAACTAGTAGGTGGAGGTAAAAAACCCAAGTCTAAAACTAAACGCAATTCTAAGTCTAAAACTAAGACCAAGACCAAGTCTAAACCCAAGACTAAGACCAATACCAAGACTAAGACCAATACCAAGACTAAACCTAAAACTAAGACTAAGTCTAAGTCTAAACCCAAAACTAGAACTAGAACTAAAAAACGTAATACAAAACGCATTAGTAAAAAATAAATAATAAAAAAAAATACATTGTGAATATAATTTAATATAATACTACGAATTAAATGAAATGTTGTACAAAATTGATTTATTGATTATAATCTTTATATTTTTACAGTTTAACTTAATGATATAGTTATATATTATTAATTAATACGATTTTTCAAAATTTATTAAAAAATGTCGCTATCAAATTTAACACAATATTTAATAGATAAACGAACTAGTTGTTCTAATAATACTTATAAAAATAGAAAAGGTTTAGTCGAAAAACATAAACATGCATGTGCCATATTTAACGGTCCTCCATCTAAAGCCAATATACTAACAATTGGATACAATAAATACGATATAAATGGTATAACAACAATTCACGCAGAAATAAATGCTCTAGATAAATACTACCGATGTAAGCGATACTCTATGCGTAATAAGATATCAATTCTAATAATCAGAACAAATGGGGGTAATTCACGACCTTGTATGCACTGTATTAATACTATGATGACAGGACATATGGGTAAAATTAAGAACGTTTATTACACCAATGGAGATACTATTACAAAAGAAACATTTAGTAGTTTGAAAGCAAATTCTGACGAACATATTAGTTTGTGTAATAGAGCAAAGATGGGTCTACTATAAAATATAAAATATAGAATTTTAAACAAAAATTGATTTTTATTAATTTAAATATTATAGATTATACAACGGAAATATCAAAAATATAATTACCAGTAGTAATTTTGGATATAACCAATATACTAATAATGGTAATAGCAAACATGCAGAAGTTCACGCTATTGAAAATGATGGTGGGAGTAGCAAGAAATCCATTTTCGTAGGAAGAACGAATGGTTCTAATTCCCAACCTTGCTTACACTGCACTATTGCTCTATCTGATTACGGTATAAAGAAGGTATATTATACGAATGGTATATCTAGCAATGGCGAATATATTATTGCTAAGACTAGTGTAGCTAATTTACTTAATGATAATGACCCACATATTAGTTGTGGTAATCGTGATACACTAGAATGTGAATGTGATGATAGTGATGATGAAGAAGGGAAAAAATACTAACTATAATGTAATAATAAAAATTGAAATATTAAATATAATATTATTTTTTACATTATAATTAGGATTTTCTAATAAACTCATACTAAAACAAAACAAATGACTACTCGTATTTCGGATTCTGAAATTTATATAAATACTATGGATATTGTTGAATATTTAAAACGGTTCAATACGCATAATAAAGAATTAGATGTGATTAATGAAATAGAACAGATAATTCAAACACTAGATAACTCTTTGAATAATAATTATAAATCGACAACTGATATATTAGACAAAAATATTTCTTCAAAAATAAATAATATTATAAAATATTATAAATATTTACTAGATTGTGAGAAACAAGATGATGCTACTAGACAATTAAAATGGAGTATTGATATGTTAATGGCAATTGGAGAAAATATTTAAGCGATTTTGGAATTTAAATATTAAAATATGTATTATTTTTACTTTTTTTTTTTATATTTTACTTACTAACTTCTGTTTCCACCGTATAAGTTTTGTAATTACTAACCCATCTAGTTTTCACCAAACATAATATCAAAATCACCATTCTCTAATATAGCAATATCCTTATTTTTTTTCTCTCTAGCAATATCCCATTTCATCTGTATTTTTGCTATATCTTTATCAAATGAAACTCCCTTATTAACATCTGGATTAACATACTTCTCACTACCAAAATGTTCGTGCTTATGGAATGTTCTAAAAGCCATTGTAGATTTTCCAGGGCATACGTGTGGATTACGTCTAAATGCCGTTGGATTACCAAATTTGTCATTTTGCATACTATCATAAAATGCTAATATAGAACCATTCTTAAATGCTTCCTTCGAAACTAAAGCATTATTATACTTATAATCATCATTAGGCAAACTCATTATTTATTTTTTCTTATTAATTTTGATAACAGAAAAGTATTCTTATATTTAACTTCGGAAATCACATACACATAAAAGTCCAGAGAATAAAGTTGTATATGATTTATCTAGTAAGATAATATTTATTATTCTAGTTGGTCATCATCATTTTCTTTATTGTCTAGTAATGGTTCAATATCATGAATATTTTTATAGTGATTTTTTATTATTAGTTTGCGAAATTCGATTAATTGTGTTATAAACCCAGGATTTGGGTTAGCAACTGGTCTAGCAGCTTGAACTTCTTTTAATAACACATCTAGCGATTTAGTGGATTGTGTCATTAGATATGCTAGTAATACGGAAACACTCCTAGATACACCACACATACAATGAATATAGACTTTCCCACCATCTTTTAGGGCATCTCTAATAAAAAGATTGGTTGCTTGGAAATTGTATATTAAAGTCCAGTTGATAACGTCATATGCGTGGATATGCATATATTCAAAGTCAGATGGGTAAGGTTCGAAACGATGGGAAAGGATATTAATGACGTGTGTAATACCTTTTTCTTGTAGTAATTCTTTATTGGTAGCAGTGGATATATTGCCTACGTAAAGATTATCAGCAACTTCGTTTATATCATTATTATCAGCAAGATTTATGATGTAATTCTCAAAGAATAAGCGAACTGGCACATAAATATTTTTAACAAAAAGTGGTACATTTGACATATTTTTCTATCACCTTATTATAATAGAATAAAATGAGTGAAAATAATAATAATAATAAAAATCCAAATTCAAATTCAAATAATCTAAATAAAATAGGTTGTGGTAATATTAAATGGTGTCCCGTACATAATTGTGATATGTCTAGAAAAGGACATTATAGTGTAATGACACCATCTAATATTCCACCACATACCCGCGACCATTCACCAAATTCTCAAATGCCACCATCTCTACCAAATGGAGGTATTTTTGGTGGTCCTCAGTCCAATAAACCCTGGGCTAATATACCTACACCAGCAACTGCTACCAATTATACTAGTGAATTACTAAAGAGTGCTAACCCACCCGAAGAAGCACTAAGTCATATTCAACATTCACGAATGGGCAATTCATATGTAGCACAACCCAACACATATTGGTATAATCCAACAGATATGCCTAATTGTTCTTATCGTATTATGGGTATCTTACCAAAATAGTAAATTATTTATAATTTATTTTTATTAGTTTTCATTATATTTTCTGACTAGATTACAAATAAGATATGAATATTAAACAGGAAAATGTTATAATGGCAATAGCATTTCTATTAGGATTAGTAATAGTATGTAATCTGCGTAGAACAGGTATTCTAGAGGCTTTTGAAAATAAACTAGATAGTTCAAAATTATATAAAACACACGAAGCAACTGGTAGTTGTAGTGGTAATAGTAAATGTAGCAGTGATTTTAGACATTCTGTTAATTATAAAATGATGTTGCCTAAAACAAATGTTGATTGTGATTGTATTCAACACGCAAAAATTTGTAAGGTATCTCCCAATGATGGCAAAGGATTATTAAGTGCTGAAGAAAGAAAAAAAATATTACGTAAATATGTTAAACTAAGTGCTGAAAATGTTGGAAGAACAGAAGAATTTTAAATCCAGAATGTCAGGATAGTAATTAGTAAATATGATATAGATGAAACACCTGCAAATATAAGTGCATCTACGTATATATTAAAACTTTTAACATATTCTAATATTTTATGTTTTGTTATTGTTTCAATAAATACTCTAAATCCTGTTAATACTATCATTATCAAAAATGCTTTATTTAATTTATTTGTTATAAGTCCAAATATGAAACATCCGATTATAACACACGTTGATGAAATTAAATATAATAATAGATGGAAATTATTAATAGAATTTGTGCCTAAATGTTCTGGTTCTAAGTATGAATATAAAATACCAAAAGAAGTATTTTCTATATATGATACAATACTTTTTATTTGTGCTGTAAATAAATTTAGTTGTTGATTAAAAATTAATGGAACTATAATAGTCATCGCGAACCGTGTAATACCAGACAATGGTCCAGAAATAAAAATATGTTTATTTAGGTTGGAAATATTTGATTTGTCATCATTATCAATATAATTATGTGTAATCAATCTCCAATAATAATTAGCAATAAAAATAGGTATTATTACATATATTATATTTTTTTGTATTTTTTCTAAAAATGGAGTTGTTGAAACTATACTTTTTGTAATATTTTTTTGTAATGTATTATTTATAATAATTTTAGCAGACATTTTATAATAAATTTCTTGAATTATAGATTACTATAATTACAGATAATTTAATAATCCGTATCTTTTATATTTTCCTCTAGCCATTCAAACATTTCTTCTAGCGACATTGATTTATGATTTTCACTAGCAAGTAAATCAAATCTGCTATAAACATCTAAATTACCTAATCTAGCATGTCCATCACCACCACCATCAATTCTATGAAAGAATGTCTTTGTTTTTGTATCATATGCTAGAGTTAATATATATCCCATACTCAGATAACGAAACGCAAAATCAATAATATTAGTTTTATCCTCACTAGTTATCTTAGATTTATATGTTTCATAATTATCTATAGTATCCATTGTTGTTTGTCCTAGTCTCTTACCAGCATTAACAATATTTTTTATTTCATAATTATTAAGGACTTCATCAAAAGCCATAAAGCGCCAATTACTCATACCATCGAAATATACTTCATATTCTCCCAATGAAAACCACATTAGTTTAATCCATTGCGGTATATTCAATTCATCGGAAAACTCAACTCCAATGCCATTTGGCTTAATATCCTCAATATTCAATTTATCCAATTTAGAGCTAGGTAAGAAAAATGGGTTTAACATTGAATTCCCCTTAGATAACTTCACATTATGTTCTGTTAGCCATTTAACCAAATCATTATATGTATTTTTATACGCATCTCGGCGTTTTGTAATAAATGATGATGCCATTATATTTGAAATTATTTTTTGAATTTTATTGCTTTAAATATGTTTTAATATGTTTTACTATGTTTTACTATGTTTTACTATGTTTTACTAAGCAGTCTTAAGTGTAAAACTGAAGTAAGATTTGTATAAATCAATTTTGTGTATAAAACACATTTGGAAATTATAAAAATACAAAAAAAAATATTATTATAATTATTATATTTTTACTTATATTTTTAATTATTCATCTAAAAGGTATTTGGTCGATTTGCTTTAAATCCCAAACATTCAACGGTGTTTTTCTATTAATACTAGACGCAATATTAATGGCATAATCAATGATATTTTCAGGGGGTCCTTCATTATATATTATAACATCAGTTGTATTATCAAGAGAATAATCAGTGCTTGAACTAAAACGATTAGTGAATATCATACATTCCAACAAATCCCCTTTAAAGAATTCATCAAAATCTGCTTTTAATGTATAATGGTGATAATATATTTTAAATCTAATTTTCTCAGCGGTTAATATATTACTCACTTTATTAAAGTAGAAACTGTAGTGAGGGCAACATATTAATATTCTTGTTGGAATTCCTTTTTCTACATTTCGTTCTTTTATATGTCTAATTAATCTGTTAAAATTTTCATCAATAGACTTATCACTAGACTGCTCCATAATATATCGAATATCACTACACAAATGTTCTATGGTTTCAATTATTTCTGTCATATCATCTGTTTTCATCAACTGCAAACTATCTGGAATTTCTATTGAACCCCTACACATTGGACAAGATGGATTTGATAATAAAGATACAATAATACAATTGAAACATAGAACATTTTGACAACATTTTAATACAGTGGGGTGTGTTATATCACACATACAAATAGGACAATCTTCTGTATTTTTAATACGGTCATTAATATCAGTTAATTTGTCATTGATAACTGATATTTTCTTTTCAATATCAGTTATCGCAATAGCACGTTCTTCTTCTGCTAAATCAACTTCTCTACTAACAACTTCAGCTAGTTCTTCTTTTTGTTCTGCCAATTCTGTTATTAAAGGATTATTATTTGATTTGATGATATTATCAAGTTCAAAACATACTAACTTCAGTTTTTGTATTACTTGTGGTATTTTATTTTGATGAATAAGGCTAACCACTTCTGGTGAAATGCCATCATTTAAATTATAATCTGAATACTTTGAACTGATGATTTGATTGCGAATAATAAACTTATCGCGAATATTTGTTATATCAAAATTGGAAAAGATGAAAATATTCTCCCATATATTTTTAAAATGTAATAAACTGGGACTATTATCATCAAATGTGTCTGATAATATATATGGTATATCTTGAACCAATTTACAAAAGGTTTGTGTCATAAAGTTTTTATGGGCTTTTATATAATATGGAACTTCTAAATTAATATCAATCATATTAATGCCTTGTTGGTCATTGTATTTAATTGAATGATTTTGATAACCAAATTTGTCAAATATTAATACAGAATTTTTATTATTCGTAATGTAATAATACATAACTGAATTAACTAGAGGTGTAAATTTATTTATCTTGAGATGTTCCATACTAGAGAAGAATACACGATGAATACGTTTTTTTTCAATTGCTAGAAAACACGTCAATAATTCATACATTTCAACACTAATTAAGATTAGTTTATATTTGTTTATTTCATCGATTAATAGATGTCCTTGACTACTCAAGTATTTATTAGCATCGCAATATTTTATATTAAGATGGTCTAAATTATGCGAATTCTTCACATTACCAAATTTATGCCCTGATTTTTCGTAATTATAAATTAATTTACAAAACCTAGTAGAACTTAAACTATATTCACCACTAGATAAACTAACAATATTTCGTAATTGTTTTATAGTTCTAATAACTAGATATGGCAAATTATAATGTTTTTTAATATTATCTTCCCACGTTGGTATATTTTCTGTATTGGCAACAATTATATTACATTGTAAATTTGCTGATTTACTCTTATCGGAATTACATTGCGATAAAGCAACTAGTTTCTTACCAGTTGTACTACATATTACTGATACATTACCGTATTCATATACATTAGGATTTGGAAAATCTATATTAAAATGATTAAAAGGAGAATCTCGACTAGGCTTAAATTTTTGTTCCTTTGATACCAATTTTGCTAACATACGCTTTTGATGTTCCATTAAATCAGTTTTTATATGATTTAATGACCATATTGGTAGTGGTATAGATGATGGTACTTCGTCTAGACATAATCCAACACAATAATATATTTTTTTAATTAATTCTGAATTTAACTCTTTTGGAATATTTAATATACATTTTCCCACACCTTCATCGTCGTTAACAATAATATATGAGAAATGAGATTTTTTATCACATAACTCATTAGCAAATAATCTTTGATTCATAAAATCAAGGGGCATACTATATGTATCACCCCCGATATTAAAGTTATAACGCGGAATTTGCATCATTTTAAAGGACTTTGATTTGTTATATCAAATTTTACTAATAGTGTTTTATATACACAACAAAAATCAATTTTATAAACTTAATTTAGCAACTTAAGTAAAAAGCAAAAAGTAAAAAGCAAAAAGTAAAAAACATAATAATATTACATTGTATATATAAATTATCAGTTATAATGATGTCTTTTGCCAAATTATTAGAAAATCCAATGAACTTATTTGAATGTATTGAGGACGAAATCCCCCGTAATTTTGTTAATCACATTAATCAATACAGAAATGGAGTATTTTATAAGAGACAATCTAACAATACAACATATTTAGATATTAGTCTCCCAGGAGTTCCCCTAGATAATATTGAGGTTGTTGTGGAAAATGGACTTCTAGTAGTTAATATAAATAATAATGAGACTAGACCAGTTGATACTTATAATCATAACTTCGAAGGTTTGTCTAGGACATATAAATTGCCATTTGGAGTATCTGATGATATTGTATCAGCAGACCATCATAACGGCGTTTTGACATTATCTTATCAAGTTCCAACACCGACATCTAGTGGTAGCAAACGTTTAGTAATTAATAGTGAAAATGTTGAAAATAGTGTAAATAGTAATATTGATATGGGTGAATAGGATATGTTTATGCTAATAGCCACAGCATAAAAAACCAGGCGTCTAGGTTAGGTATTCTATTAATAATTTTTATATCTTTTGGAAATGCTACACTTATATTAGCCATAATAGATTGGTCTTTTAAGATTACGCGATTATTGTTAGCGAATGTTTCTAATGTCCAATAGTATAGTGTATGCCATCTTTCTATCATTGATTTATGCATAGCAAATATACCTCCAACAATGGACTTTGATACTCTAGTAAATTCGCCTTTTGTTAGACCATTGGATAGTAATATTTCACATTCGGGTGGAAATTGTCCTGCTTTACCTAATAGCACTTTATTGTGTGGTATTTGAGACATCTTTTCTTGCGAAGGCCAGTTTTCTATTAAATTAAGTGGAATATCACCTTTATTAGGTCTATTACGAAATGCTCCAATATCTACCCATATATAGTAATCCGTATTATAATGGTTTAATTCATATGCTCTTTTTAGGAAGTTTGATTTTTCAGCCCATATCATATAAAGCGGAACAGAATGTTGATGTTTCTCGAAATCGATTTGATAATTAGCTTCAAATATGGGTTTATATTTAGCAGTGTAGAAGTCGTCTAGTGTTTGTGTAATAAGTTTCATTGGTTTATCTCCTCTAGCATTTTGTAGCATATCAACACTTTCCTCATCACAAAACAATACTAGAGGTGTATTAACATTAGAAAGGAAATTATGTATCCATTTAAGATAATTCTCGTGTCTGTGTTTGGATTTATTAATTTGAAAATAACACGATACTATTGTTGTTGTCATTTTAAATTTTTACTACAAATTATTACTAAAATTATTATAATTGATTTCATATATTAATTTTATTTATGATACATAAACTTAAATTACACATATTCAATAAATCTCTAATATAAATTTAAATACAAATCCAAATCCAAATCCAAATATAAATTTAAATTTAAATTTTAATATTATTAAAAAGATGCCTTTTTTTTTATTCAATAAAACAAAAAAATTAATGAGTGCGAATAATGATACTCCAAAATTTACACTAAAAGATAAAGTAAAAAAATGTAAAGTAGTCGATGTATATGATGGAGATACCTGTAAAGTAGTTTTTATATTTAATAAAAAACCACAGAAATTTACAATACGTTTATTAGGATATAACAGTCCTGAAATGAGACCATCTAAATCCAATCCAAATAGAGATGCTATTATAACAAGTGCTCTAAGGTCTAGAGATTTTCTAAAAAATAAAATAATGAATATTGGAACTATGGTATATATCAAATGTGGTGATTTTGACAATTTTGGTAGAATACTAGGAACTATTTACTTTGAAAATCCTAAAAAAAAAATAGATATTATATCTATTAATGATATTATGATTAAAAATGGCTATGGTATCGAATATAACCCATAAATATTAAAATAATTTATAATTTATCATTCCAATATGCTGAGGATATTAACCTAGTATTAGTTTCATCATACACTTTAATTCGACCTTCTCCCCATAACTTGAGAAAAGCAGCCTCAGTGTATAAACCAATATCATCTTTGATATCAGAAAATTTATATGGTGTGTTCTTCGCATTACCTAGTTTAACACCTGGCATTGGGTATCCTCCTCCCCAATCAATACATACTAGATGCATTCCAGTGTAGTGTTTTTCTTCCGTGGAAGAACTATTATCTTTGTAATGTATTTTCATATTATTATATATATCTCCAAAAATTACCTTCCTTGCTTGACCCATTGTTAAAGGATACGTTATTGAATGAACGATAATACTTTAATAATACTTTAATAATACTTTAATAATACTTTAATAATACTTTAATAATACTTTAATAATAATATTTAATATTTAAATTCAATTTTGTTTCAATTTTTATTATTATAAATATAATCCATAAAAGAATAATTACCCTAATTTATGTAATATTGTATTCTTCGGTAATAGGCAAACCATTTTCAATAACACTAGAAATCTTTTTATTAAATATCAAAAAAATATGAAATATTGTTAAAAGTTTAAAGTTTAAATTTTAATTTTTTCAATAAATAATTATATTAACAAATTTTTTGTTTTGTAGTAATAGCCATACTAGCCATCATTCTACGAACAAATGTATTATCGTTCCTATTTTTAATATTATTTTTAAATGTTTTTATTTTTTGAAAGTATATTTACACCCTCGGAAATTTAAAATGCCCGATTTTTATAATTCGTTTTTCTACTTAAGAAAATATCTATATATTAGATTAGACGGATGGAAAGGTTCTGTCGCCGTTGGATCACCTCTAGTTAGGTTGAAACCAGATTATTGGATAACCAACATCTTATAATAATCTTGGAAAAATCCTTTTGTGGATTAATGGTTGTAGGGGTATGCGGATTTAAGTTCCTTTATGCTGCTACATAAAATGCTATTAATCTGTCAGCTGTTTTTTCAGCAATCAGTGGAGTATTAACTCTTGCAAAAAAGTTAAATGACGACTTAGGTATATTGCTACCTATTGTATTCCTTGGAATACAACCACATAACCACAATTTACATAAGTCTGAAATGGCTAAACCTTGAAGATTCAAAATGTTTGAAAACGGCATTTTAAATTTCCGAGGGTGTAAAATAGATAATTCCATTAATAATCTTTTTTCATCTTTTTTATCAATATTTGATATTTGACAAATAATATTTATATTTTTTGATTTATCTTTTGCCAAATATATTTTACTATTATTAACAAAAATTGAAATTTTGTATAATAAAAGGGTTATTTCATTCTTCTCTTTATGTGTTGAACGCCCACGTTCTATCTTCCCAAAAGAGCCCGTCTTCACCAGGACAACACACCATTAATAATGGCGTCTGAAAATGACGGCAATATTGGATTCATCCAAAGTAAAGTTACAGAAATTGCCAAAGCAATGCATGTGACGGAATTTGTAGCATTTCGACGTTTGAAGCATTTGCTATTAACTAATCCAGAGACAAAGCATATGATACCTGAGTTTCTGAAAATGGTTTCCGTATACGAAAATCACATGGAACTCGTATACGGGTCCATGTTTTTAAAGTTGTCTGGCAACGATACCAAATTTATCCAGAAATTCTTATATGTCGACGGACACGTTGTTAAGCGCATGTTGGAAACCCAATCGTCACTCACGGATTTGACAAAGTACAACGATGGGATGCTTTTCTATATCAAGGAAAGAACTTCCTCCTGGGACACAACACTGTCTGATCTTGCGATTCATCATAACAAAGTTCAAGTCTTAGAATGGCTTTGCAACAACGACTGTCCGGTTGAGGTCAAGACTGCCGCCGAACTTGGAAGATCCGATGTCCTTAATTTGTTCGACGAGCAATGCAAATTTGGGTATTCTAAATTCAAATTTTCGGAATCCACTATGGCGGGCGCAGCGGCTTGCGGTAACGTCGCTGTTATGAAATGGCTACACGAGAAAAACGTCTCGATGGGCTTAGGAACAACAATGATGGCAGCAAAGAATGGTCACCTTGAAGCTCTTAAATTTGCACACACGCACAAATCTTTAAGATACACTGTTGCTCTAAACAATGCAAAAAAACATAACCATCAACAGATATTGGATTGGTTGAAAGAAATTAAACCTACCTGAATCGGCACACAAAGAGTGTCTCCGAAGAACCCATATTGTTCTTCCCTCTTAAGCTCTTCCATATGACGCGGTGTGTAAAAAAATAATAATATAAAACATTGTTAAAAGTTTAAAGTTTAAACTTTAAATTTTTCAATAAATAATTATATTAACAAATTTTTTGTTTTGTAGTAATAGCCATACTAGCCATCATTCTACGAACAAATGTATTATCGTTCCTATTTTTAATAGTATTAATATTATTTTTAAATATGCTTATATTCTTTCTTAAAATCATAGGTAAGAAAGTATAAAAATAGTCCATTTTACTAACAGGTATTTCTCTATAACCACCTAGTTTAATATTTATTGCGATTGATACAATACAATCAACGCAGAATATAACATTATTGTCTATTAAAGCATCGTGATAATGGGCACTACCTTTATAGAAGCTTTTACCACATTTATTACAAGCATATTCTATTTCAGGGTCAATGTATTCTCTCTTATCAGAAATCATTTTAATGTGTATTTATTGTAAATTCCTAATAGCTTTTATTATTTTCATTAATATGTTAAATAACTAAATGTTATGTATTTAAGTTTTGTAATTCCAAAAGATATTTAATAAATATTTAATAATATGTTTTAAAATCAATTTTATATATAAAGATAGTAATTATGGAAACTCAATTATTAGATTTAGCAATATCGGCTGGATTAAATATTACATTACCAGATTACTCTCCAAATCTTAAAAATATAATACCATCAAATTGTTTTGGTGTTTTTACTACTGTTCGCAGATATAAGAAATTACATAAATGGCCCGAAGACATTCACGGATGCATCGGTTATTGGGATAATAATTTCAATCCAGTATCAAAACAGAAACTATTAGACCATACATTAAATGTATCATACAAAGCAACATTTAATGATGACAGACGTAAATACTTTACCACTCCACTTCATTACGACGCTTTATCAGAATATGAATTGGACTATATGATGAAACCAATTTATCAAGTATCTAGTGAGGGTATTATTACAGAAACGAACGAACCATTCAACAATGACATATATGGATTAATTGTTATTGATGATTACAATAATCGTGCTACATATTTACCAAAAGTATTTTCTAATAAATCGTGGAATTTTATTAAGTCTAATCTAATAAAAAAAGCGAATTCTAGTAATAATATTGTTTTTTATGCCTATAAAATAGTCCAATATAAGAAGCCAATATATCAATTAATGAACCAACGATATTTCACAAGTAGTATTTACAAACCATTTATAAATTTTATCAATAGTAATTTCACAGAATTTGTACCATATCAAGTTGAAAATAACAAAATAGAAATAGATAAATCGCAAAATGTTAGGAATATAGCAACTATTACTGATATTCAAAAGTTCAATGATAAATTAACATCTAGTGTTAAAAATAATATTAAAGGAACTCTAAAATATTATCGGAATGAATATAATCAGAACCCTGATAAATATAGACAATCGTCAGCATTCTTATTATTAGCTATTAATAATACATCACTAGAGAGCAAAATATGTAATAATTTATATTCTTCAATTGATAAAATGGATAAACGCTTTGAATTAGGAGAATGTTTAATAGCACTCACAAAAAAGTGTCCTAACAAAAGTGTATTGCTAGAACAACAAAAGGCAATGTATAATAGATTGTTTATTACTAATAATTATAAAATCGACGATATTTTCCAATATAATTGGGAAAGTAAGTATTTATGGGCATTAACAGAAGAGAATATACATACTAATTTTATAAGAAAACACGCAAAAGAATTGAATTTTAGAGTAAATCATATTATTAGTAAATTTATAGAAGATACAATAGAAACAAATTATTTAGCAGTATCACTAGAAGCACTCTCTTCATTAACAAAGATATTAGGTTTTAGCGATGGTAAAATAAATAAGAGTGCTGTGGATTTGAATATTGTGTTTAGTATCTTCTATAATTTACAAAAAAGATTTAATAATAAGAAAGGATTATATAAGTTTTTAGATAATAGAATGAGACTAGATATAACAGGACACGTATTAAATGGTTTTGAATTATTTAATTAAGTTTTTCATTTAATTTGAAAGTTTTTTAGATAATCGAATGGGTAATCAGTACATATAACACCTAATTTAACATCTAAATCTGTAATATGACATTGATTATGTCTTTCATATTTTTCAGGTATCATTAAAATAGCACCATCTAGTAGTGTTTTTGCATGAGGATAAATTAATAATTTTCCTGTGCTAGTAAAGGAATATTCATCGCTGCGATGTGTGAATATTTCTAGTTTTAGGATAGGGTTTAGTTCAGTGATATATGAAAGTGCTTTAGGGTTTTTACAATGAACTAGAAGCATATCTGGAGACATTTTATTGAAGAATTCTATTGTAATTTTGTATTGGGGTTCATCGTGTCCGAGGTATAATTCATCATTGTCACCAATTACCCATAAATCAATTTCTACACGGAAATTACATTTTATTGCCTCTAGTATATATTCTGGTTTATTCTCCAATTCAGGATTTGGACCATATAAATTACCACGATGCGATATAATTTTCATATTTAATATTTAATATTTAATATATTTACAACATCATATAATTACGCATTAATTTTTTACTGTAAAAAATAATTATATAAAAAGTAATAAATTTTATGCGTAATTATATGATGTTATAACAAAATCATAATTAAATCTTCAATGTTAGTGTTTCAAACCACTTATTACGCTCACTAGCAGTATTGAATTGCCATACTATTCTCTCATTATTTCTTCGAATTTCCAATTTTCTAATAATATTATTACCAAACAGAGCATTCATATCCTTACATAGAACAGATACATTATCTAGCAACATAATTTTAATAGATTGTTTGCCATCTTTACTAAATTGATAAAGCAACTTTGATTCCTTATCTTTAACAACAGCATATAAATATTTGGTTGTACTCAATATATCTTCTCTGTTTATAACACCAGATAATACAACTTTGGCACGGTCATTTAGAACACTAGAGAATTGAACACCACAAGATACTATAAACTCCATCAGTTTAGCACCTTCAGAAACTTTTTTTTGTTTAATATTATTAGCCATTGTTTCTAAATATTCTTGCTTACTAATATTTGTTATTTTAGCCCAGATTGGTTTAAATCCTGGCATAATTGGTAATATATCTGGTGATAATTGTAATACTGATTTTTTTTTTTCATTACTAGTATCTTCCCCAACATAATTACTTAACATAGTTCTAGATACCAAAGCATTAGATGTTTCTGCCTTCTTTTTAGTTTTTCTTTCTCTAGGTGTAGTAGATGTTGATATTGATGTTGAAGTTGAAGATTTGTTTTTTGGTGGGCGTCCTTTCTTCTTTTTTTCACTATTATTAATATCAACTGCTCTTGGTACATATGTATGATAATCACTTAATACACTTTCCAAATCGGAAGCATTTCTTTCTCTGTTATAAGAACTAGTATTAGAAGGAGTATCACTCCACTCAAAATCCATATCACCGAAAATGGAAGACATGATTGTTTTATCGTTTATTTTTGTATTTATTTATGGGTAATAATTATGAATTTGTAGTAATATAATTTATAATCAATAGTAATCAGTTTTACAATAATCAATTTTACAATTAGTTTGATTAAGATTTAACTAAAAAGTGAAAAATTATCCTAAGAATGCATTTGCTGTAGCACATTCTCTTATTACTTCTGACATTGACATTAATACCATAATAGCACCAGTATTTCTATCATCAGGATTAAGAGCACTAGATACAATTTTATCAATCTTATCAATAAGATTTTCCATAATAACATATTTATTAAGTTGTCTATTCATTTGTAAAAATTCACGGTCAGAGAATAACAACATTTCCATTGGATACAATGCTCTTTTTAAACTAGGGCTAAATCCAGCCTTATAATTCCAATATGATGCTAAACTACGATATAATGACCGACATCTAGGTAAAGATTGATTAATAATCCAATTCACATCTGTGTGATAACCGAACATATCTATCTTTTGAAAAGTAGATACACATTTAGAACGAACACGTAATTTAATGTCTGTGGGATTATCCATTTTGATATTATTAGAAGCACTATTTTCATTCTTTAGATTATTCCATAATGTTTTTGCTTTTTTAATAATATGTGATGGTATAAATTGTCTATTGTATGGATTTTTAGGATTACCACTCGCATCATTAATTAAATATATGAAACTTTCTATATGAAATCCATATATGAAACCATCATTACATTTATATGTTATCAAATATTTTTTTGATATTTCACTTAATTTATCGAAACTATAGAAATCACTATCATTATTACACAATGAAACATTATTAATAGCTGGACCCTGTATTATTTCCTTCTTCGCCATTAACCATTTTCTTACGTGTTTTTGTATTAATATAACATTCTGTTCATTTGCAATACAATGTAAATGTGTTTTATAGAAATTAATTAGCAATCCACGAACTTTTTTTAGACTAAATCTTACTGTTTTAATCTTGTTTTTCTTACAAGAACGCATAATATCTTTTGATTTATACTTACTCAGAGTAGTATCTAATAAATAATCCATCACTGTTATATCTTTATTAATAATATTATTCTCTGGATTATCGCTAGTATTGGAACTAGTTAAGGGTACATTAATAGGAACTAGACCCTTCGTTAGATAATTTGTATGACGACCGCAAAAATTGCTTCCATCTTTTTTTGGGTAAGAACATTGTAGATGAACGGCAGACTTTTGGTTTTTTCTTGCTATACAGCAATTCTCGTTATAAGAAACAGACAATGTTGAAATCATCTTTACTATATTATCTGATTTTTTAAAATATATATAATTTTCATTAGTTTCTATATAATACTATATGAATTTGTCCTCTTATATCGTAAATATTAAAAAAAAATGTAAAAAAAAATGTAAAATTAAATAATAAAATAAATAATAAAATAAATAATAAAATAAATAATAAAATAAAAAAATAAAAAAGAATTAAATATTTATCGTTTTTCATTCATTCTGTTAATAATACTCATTAATAGACGATGATTTGGCACATTATTTTTCTGTTTTATTCTATCAATGAATTTATGTGGATTATTAATAAAAAGTTCAACTAATTGATAATCTAGATAACTCTTTTTAGAAATATTAGCAGTATTATGTAAATTCTCGGCTATATAATCACAACACTGATTAATATACTTCGTCTTATATTTATCAAACTGCTTCTTAGTATTACGTTTTATCATATGATGAGCATTTAACATATTTACTAGATATTCATTTCTATTCTTCATATCATTACGGATTTTATCAAGGAAATAATAATTCGCATACCAAGTGCGAAACATCTTTGGCGTAATATCCTCATCATACTGCTGTAAATAACTAGATACCATTTCTGGAGATACTAGTGTTCCATTTGTAGTAAATAATAAATCATCTGGTTTCTTCCTGCTTTTCAACATTTTTAGAAGTTTAACAACATCATCATCTTTAACAATGCTAGAATTAAACACACCTTTCTTCCCAATAAATGTAATATGCACAGTATTATTTCTGATGTTAATATGTTTTCCTTTAAGTGTGGAAGCACCATAACTATCATATAATTTCATATACTTTGAGTTTCCAATTCTGAAATTACAAGTATCTAGAAGAAAAACTATAATCGCAATATTAGTTTGCTTATCCCATTCTGAGGGTTTCTTATTACTGTGTAATGTATCTAGTAATGTTTTTCGAACATCTCGTTTGATTTTTTCAATATTCTTGCCTAGTTTAACAATATTTTTATATTTATTATTTTGGTTTGCTTTTATAAATCTCGGGTTGTATATATATTGCTTACGCCCTTTGTCATCAGTGCCGATGGCTTGTATTTTATGGGTTTTCTTTTTATTGATTATTACATTATTATAGGCAGGTGGAATATGGATTGATTTGATGTGTTTAATAGTGTTTTTATCGGATACAATTTTATTTTTGTTGTTTAGATATTGAAATGTATATGTTTTCTTTGTTTTACCATTTTTTTGTTTTGTGTATTTAGTTCTCCCTCTTTTACGGATAATAGTATTTTGTGATTTGGTATCCATTATATTATCTTATATTATCTTATATTATATTATCTTACCCCCATTAATATTTAAACAGAAATAATATAGAATTATGTAGATTATGTAGATTATGTAGATTATGTAGATTAAGTTATTGTAAAAAAAAGAACTCTTTATATATTGCAAGTTCTTACTATTTTATTATTAATTTTATTATTAATTTTATTATACACACAACTCATTGAGATGAACTCGGTTTTTCCTTAGAAATTTTGAGTATCTCTAAGCCGATGGCAATCTTCAAGTCATCGGAGTTTATGGCTTCTTTTCGTTTCAGTATTGTGATAATGGCATTCCTTAACGCGTTTATTCTGTTGTTAAGTATCATTATTTCAGTATCCTGAGACATATATTCTAAAAAAGTTTTCGACAGTATATCCCTATATTTCTGCTTAGACGCAGCAAGTTCTTCCTTCAATCGGGTGTTTTCCCGACATTTATCTATATAAGATACTGAAACAACTACGCACACAACAGAAAGAACAAAATTACACACCATATTGACGGGGGTGCCTGTAAATACAATTCACTTTTTAAAGGAAAAAAAAACAATTTTTTGTCATTTTGTCATTTTATCATTTAACCATTTTCTGTTAATAAAAACTTAATTAAAAATGGATTATTCATTAATTTTAACAAATGATATTGGAAATACAGTAAAACCCGATGATGTCTTTATTAGGCGTCTTTATAACTATTATAACAAAGGTGGGTTTCGTAATATAATGACTGAGAATGTAATTACACTCCTAATAAACTATTTCATTCTCTTCTTCATTAATTTCCTAACAAACTGTATTGAATATTCAAAATTAAATGACTTAAGTTCTGATACAAATCATAACTTTGGAGAATTTATTAACATTAGTAATATTTTCCCATCATCTCCATATTTCATATTATGTTTTGTAGCATATACTTTATATTTATTTTGTCTAACAATTAATGTTGTTAATACAATTCGGAGTGCTTGGAAAATAAAGAATATCTACGAAAATCAGTTGAATATCCCTAAAAATACCATTGAATTTATTAATTGGAATAAGGTGATGGACAGGATAATACTAACATATCCTGACCCAAACCTTAATCCATATACAATTACGTCAAAGATAATGCGAGAAGATAACCTGAAAATATCATTTTATAGATACCAGGAATTCACCAAAACCCGTATGACAGAATTCCTTGAACGTAATTTCACATATTGCTTCATATCACCATTATTTAATAAACAAAGTCAAATTACTGAAGAAACGATTGATAATTATAAGGAAAAGGTTAAAAGACATCTTATTTTAGTAGGAGTATTAAATCTATTCGCTCTACCATTTGCGATTTATATTGTTCTAGTATATTCATTGATTAATTACGGGGAGCAAATATATCATAATCCTGAATTGATTATAGAAAGACAATGGACAATTAAAGCTTTATGGAGGTTAAGATATTATAATGAACTAGAGCATCAATATTTACGTAGGAGAAATAATATAGGTAATATCTTAAAATGTGTATTAGATGCTAAGAAAAAAAAGGCTACTGTTAGTATTATAATAAGATTTATAAATTTCGTATTGGGTTCTTTCTTTATTCTATTAATAGGACTATCATTTATTAATGATAATATACTAACAGATTGTATTGTAGCATTTAATCGTAATGTGTTGTGGTTTATTGGTGTAATAGGTGCGATTATTCTATTACTACGAAAGGTTATTAATGATACAACACCTCTACATCAAGAGAAAGAAGATAAGTTATTTGTAGCACTAGAGGAATATGTTAGGACTATTAATCCTAAATGGTTTCAGCCTGATATGAGGACAAAATGTATCAAATTGTTTTCTAGCTTATACCAGTATAAGATAGTATTTATACTATTGGAAATAATAAATCTTGTAATATCTCCATATTATGTATGGCTGTGGTATAAAGAAATAAAGAAAATAAATTTAAATGATTTGATAGAATATCACCAAACACTTGGATATGTTTCTAAGAAGAGTATTTTAACAAATTTTAATACAATTTCTAAGGAACAACATACATATGCATCATTGGAAGAATTTAAAAATAATAATGAAGATTGGCATTCTGCATCACTATGGTATCAACAAGCACAGACTAGTCTAGCAGATGCTACAAATAGTGGATTTAAATGGTCTAATACATCCTCTGAATTGAACCAAACACTAGCAACTACAGTTGTCTTCGGAGACCCTAGACCAAGTTAAGTTTTGTGTCATACTATACACAACTTTAGTTTTATCTTTTATATTTATAATAATTCTGTTTCTATAGTTAATTAATTTATCCATTATATCAATTGGTATTTCAAATTTTGGCATTAATATTGATCCCCTGAAACATTATTGATGTTTATGTATTTATCTTATTTTTTATGTATTTATCTTTATGTATTTATCTTAAATATTTTATACAATATATCCGTTAGTTTTATAAGTTTTTTTATATTAGATAAATCAATATTAAATTGGAAAATAATATATTTACCAACATACAAATACTTTAATGAATACTTTAAATCCTGAGACAATACATATATTAGTTGGATTAACTGGATTAGCAGTTTTACACGCTCTAGTTAAAAATGGATTGTCATATTTTAATATCACTACAAG
>Ga0181597_10000907_pt1 | contig 33654 bp, 32 predicted proteins | sample 041ome_5_FD_148647 | JGI IMG/M metagenome (GOLD analysis project Ga0181597, IMG submission 148647) | Coastal salt marsh microbial communities from the Groves Creek Marsh, Skidaway Island, Georgia - 041403US metaG (spades assembly) | ecosystem: Environmental > Aquatic > Marine > Intertidal zone...
GCTTCAGCAAAACGTCGGATGACGGCTTGCAGCCTTATCCAACCTACAGGCTCACTGAAACCAGCAGCCTTCCTCTTGCATCCTGCATCCTGCATCCCGCATCTTGAATCCTGAATCCTGAATCCTTTATCCGCTTTTTTAAAGCCGATTATCCTGGCAATAGTATTCCGGCGGATCGCCACCTTCACGCCAGATCAGATTCCAATTCATGGACCACGGACGAGTATAGGCCCCGGGATCATCAATGGTGACTTCATAGAGCAGGGTATTGAAGTCAGTCCGGGTCAGCTTTTCGGTGACTTTCATCATGGTAGTGTGTGGTAAGCCGCCTGTAAGCCAGAATTTTTCGTTATAACCTTCAGAATTTATCACCAGCGTATCGCCTTCCCACTGCGCGACATTCCTTCCGTAATACAGCACATTGTCGTTATCCACGGGAAAGCCGGTATTAATTCCGCGTCCATCGGTATAAATGAGATGCCAGTCCTGATTACCGCCACCGGCAACAACGAATATGCGCTGCCAGTCCTTGTCTTCCAGTAATTGCAGGCCAAAAGGGGCCTGGAATTTTCGTGGCCCGGCCGGTGGTCGACATTCAACAAAGCTCGGATCTGAACGCAGGAAATTTTGCTGGCGGAACTCATAGAGCTTCAGGGCCCAGTTCTTGAAAGGGGCTACTTTGCCGGCATCACTGATATTGTTGAGCAGGCCATAGGAAGTCATGGCCACATTAACGCCCTCTTCCATCATTACAGTGGTATCGGGAACCCAGTAACCTTCTTCTCCCGGTGCTGCTCCCAGACGCGGCAAGCCATCCTGCCAGCGCGGTACAGGGCGATCCTGAACTTCGCTACGGGCCAGACTCAGGGCAGAGACGTCACCGTAAAACACCTCAACGTTATCGTGAACAACACGCTCTCCCCAGATCTGGGGGCTACCATCGCGCGCCGGAAAACCTTCAACACGAATACTGTCACCTGGCTTCAGTGAAGTTTCTGACCAGCCGTTCCATTCAAGTACTACCGGACTTTCCAGCTCCACATACCAGTCTTCGGCCTCACCTTCTGTGACCATAAAAATATGTGCATGGGGGTTTGACCAGTCTATTTTGGTCACACGACCATTAAGTGTGAGCGGCTGTTGCGGGTCAAATTTAACCGCGACACCATGATGCGCCTGACCAGCAGAGGTGATGAGGTAGAGCAGCACAAAAAAAACGCTGCACAATTTTTTACCTGAATTAATATACCTGCTCATAGTTAACATCTGCTTAGTGGCTTAGGGAAAGATGAGATGGCTGCGATCGACGCTGTCATATTCAGTGCCTACCATCATCTCAAATGCCATGTTGGCATCCTGGCAGACAAACTCGAAGGCCTCACCCGGACGCCAGGGCATTACAAAACCGCTATTCCAGGTCTCGGTATAGGCACCGGGATCATCAATGGTGACTTCGTACTTCAGGCGGTTATAGGTTTCACGGGTAAAGCGCTCAATCATGTGTAATTTATCGGTATGGGGGGTGCCTTCCGCATCTATCCACATCTTTTCATTGAAGCCAACGGTATCGACAACCAGGGTGTCGCCTTCCCAATGACCAATTGAGTGTCCATGGTAGCTGGGCTTGAGATCCTGCGGATGTTCACGGCCATCCATAAAGATAACCCGGAAATGACGTGGTCCACCTACCGGGAACATGTAGATGCGTTGCATCTCATCAAATTCCACAAACTGCGTGCCATAGGCGGTAGTTACAGCACGGGGACCGGCTGATGGCTTACAACGGGTATAGGGTTCAAAGCGGGTGCGGGTGCGCTGCTGGTAAAGAGACCAGGCCCAGGGCTGGAATGGCACATTGGTTAAATCGATCTTGTCAAAGCGGACCGGGTCATTAATCAGTTGCTCATAGGAAGTATTGGCAACAATGGAGCCTTCCGGAACTATATCGTAATCAATGATCATGGGGCGTGAACCAAATCCATCCCAGGCCCCCATTTCTTCTCCAGGCAGGGTTCCAAGAATTACACGTCCCTCGCTATTGCGCGGTGCAGGTCTGGTTTCCGGCTCATTACTGTCGGGTCGGGGCACATCAGTCTGGGCACTTACCGGCGTTACCAGTACATTAAGAAATAAGACATATAACAACAACGAAAAAAACTGCTTCACCAGGCTCTCCCCTTTTCCTGTTAACCTGTTAGCTTCTTATACCTTAGAAGCCTTGCCAGCTATCAACTGTAATAACCCGGCCTTATTATGCTGATAGGCTACGGAATTAAAATTTTACTCACAATGCGTTAAAAAAACACCGGCCAATTATGATAATAACGTGTAAGCAATACCCCGGGCTGACTGGGATAACCGGTGATCTGTTGTCTCAAAGCATCAGTATAAACACTATTTCAATTAGTTCAGAAAAAAGTTCCCATGACATCCAAGAACCCTGACCTCAGCTTCCTGCCCCATGCGCTTATCTATGCGGGATGCCTGCCATTTATAGCCGGGGCCCTGTTGCTGGCTGGCAACGTCCATAGCCTGCCTGTGCTCGGTGACGTAGATTTGATCATGGCTACTTACGGACTGGTGATCTGTGTTTTTCTTACCGGTATTCACTGGGGACAGCAATTGTCCCTTGGCAAGGCTGCAAAGGGATTCTTCATAGTCAGCAATATTCTCGCGCTTGCGCTTTGGCTTGCCTGGTTGCTGCTACCGACCCGAATGTTTCTGGTTTTTTTGGCTGCGCCCTTACTCATAATTCTTGCTTTGGATGCCGGCCTGAATAAATCCGGGATACTTAATGCAGCCTATTTCAGAACCCGCGTCATTATTACCAGCGTGGTTATCCTCAGTCTTCTCTGTGCGGCTGCAATGCTATGAAACGAATTGCGATCATCGGTGCCGGAATGGCAGGCCTGACGCTGGCACACCAGCTGAAACACAAAGCTGAAGTTACCGTGTTTGAAAAATCCCGCGGTGTCAGCGGCCGTCTGGCCACCCGTCGGCTAGGTGAATATGAATTCGACCATGGCGCGCAATTTTTTACCGCCCGCAGTGAAGCCTTCGAGCAATTCATTGCACCATTTATTGAGCAGGGCGTCATCGCCGAATGGCAACCGCGGGTACTGACGCTGGAAGCCGGGGAAAAGCCCTACCGGCGTGACTGGTTCGAACCTCACTATGTGGCCGTACCACGAATGAATTCCTTCGCCAAAGCACTTGCCGCGGATCTCGATATACAACTGGAAATCACAATCTCTACTCTCAGTGCGATGCCCAATGGACAGTGGCAACTGCATACCCTTGAGGAAAAATTACCCCAGGTCTTTGACTGGGTCATCAGTACCGCACCAGCCAGCCAGAGTATTGCGCTGCTGGATCAACATTTGTCTGAGCTCTCTACAGACATTACCTCTGACACAGCAAACACCTTGCAGGATGTGCAAATGGCGCCATGCTTTACCTTGATGCTGGGTTTTGAGCAGGCATTGAAACTGCCATTCCAGGCTGCCAGGGCAAAAAATGCCAGCATAGAATGGATCATGGTGAATTCTTCCAAACCCGGGCGCACTGAACCATTCACGCTGGTTATTCAATCAAGTAACAGCTGGGCTCGGGAAAATCTGGAACGGGATCTGGACTGGGTCAACCAGGCCATGCTCACAGACCTGGAGCAGCTATTGGGCGAACCTCTGCCGGCCGTTGCTGTTGAGTCATTACACCGCTGGCGTTATTCCCGGGTAGAACAAGCACTGGAACGAGAGGCTGTGCTGGACTGGGAAAAAGGCCTGGCAGCTTGCGGTGACTGGTGTCTGAGCGGACGTGTCGAAGGCGCCTTTCTGAGCGCCAACAGCCTCGCCCGGCAACTGGAGCACTCGCTGTGACAAATTCCGCTATGAAAAATATAGCCATCATCGGGGCCACTGGTGGTATTGGTCAGGCATTCGTGGAGCACTATGCAGCAGGCAAGGAAACCCAGTGTATTTATGCCTGCGCCCGTTCTCCCCTTAAGTATGTGGATGAAGACAGCAGAATCATCAGTATCAATCTCGATTATGAGCAGCCCGACAGCATCGAGGCCGCAGCAGAGGAAATAACAGCGCGCAGTCTGGATATGATCATTGCCGCTACCGGCATCCTTCATGCAGAAGGCGACCCCCCTTTGCAACCGGAAAAATCTCTCAGGGATATTAATGCAGAACAACTTCAACGTGTCCTTGCTATTAACACTATTGGCCCTGCTCTGCTGCTGCGTCACTTTCTGCCGTTACTGAAAAAAGACTCGCGGGCTGTGTTTGCACTGTTAAGTGCGCGTGTTGGCAGCATCAGCGACAACCGCCTCGGTGGCTGGTATAGCTATCGCGCCTCGAAAGCGGCACTTAATATGCTAATCAAAACAGCATCCATTGAAACCCGGCGCACCAATAAACAGGCCATTATCGTTGGCCTGCATCCCGGCACCGTCGACAGCCAGCTTTCCAAACCCTTTCAGGCTCGAGTGCCCGAGAATAAATTGTTTACAGCAGCGCAGTCAGCCGCTTATATGGCTGATGTTCTTGGGTCTGTGGACATTGAGGACACTGGTAAATGCTTTGCCTGGGACGGCAAAGAGGTCCCCGCCTGATCAGGCAAAATTGTTACGAATGGTAAATTCCAAACCTGAAAACTGTTGCCTGTGCAACCGCCAGTGCGCACTAACCTTCCACCATCTGATCCCGCGTAAAGTGCACCGACGGACTTTTTACCGCAAGAATTTTACCCGTGAAGCACTCGCTAAGGGCATCTTTGTTTGTCGTCAGTGCCACAAGGGCATCCATAAACTTTATGACGAGATGACACTGGCAAAATCCCTGAACACCCTGGAATTACTTCAGGCTGATACCGCACTGGCAAAACATGTGTTGTGGGTAGCTAAACAAAAGATAGCCAGGCAACAGTCAGCTGATTAATAACATCGTCTGATGATGAAAAAAGCTTAGTTTTGCAGACGATTTCTTAAGGAATCCACTTCCGTGCTGGCACGGGCTTCAACCTCTTCAATCTTTTCCTCAGCCTGCTCAACAATGACCTCTGCGCGCTCCTGAACCTCTTCAACCGCATCCTCAATTCTTTCCTGCGCCTGCGCAGTTGCTGCGGTCAGATCCGCCTGGGCATCATCGATTATTTGGCTGGCGTTGCTTTCTGGCTGACTAACGGCAGCTTCAGAAACATTTGTCGCAGCCGGAGCTTCGGGCTCATCACCGCTACAGGCAAACAACAGTGGAATACACAGGGAAACCAGCATTACTTTTGGATAACTATTTTTCTTGCCAGGGGTTGAAACATTTTCTAACGACTTGAATAAATTCATTCGGACTCTCCATTTATCTATGAACTTTAGTGTAATCTATTGTGCGTTTGTTTTCAGATACTCTGCACAAAAAAGGGATGCCCCGCACCATGCTGACGCAGAAAAAGTTCGGAAATTTTCGTGCAAAATCAGTCATTTTCTGGAATACTTCGTGCCTTCATTATGACACCAAAAATGCAGCCAAATTTATAGTTTTCTATCAAAAATTATTGGTAGCAGGTGTCTTTTCCACCAACAATTTTTCCAAAAAACCCCCGGGGTTGAAGAGTTACCTCATTAATGCGTTGTACTTTTTTATTAAAAGCATTTACAGCTTGTAAAACTGCTTTGCTGGTAACGTTGATTTGCATACCAGCACTGGCGACTGCCCAGAATAATTCCGGTGCTGCCAGAAAAAGTATCGAGGCCGTTCGCATCATCAGCGCACCGGTTATTGATGGCGTACTAGATGATGATGTCTGGGCGCTCGCTAAACCGATCACTGATTTTCACCAGACCCGACCGGGTGATCAGACCCCCACTTCTGAAGATACCGAAGTCCGCATTCTCTATACCGAAGATGCTATCTATATAGCAGCCCGCATGGATGACAGCGAACCCGATTTAATTGCTACACCGACTTTGCGCCACGGCCAGGGACTGGGACCTGATGACCGACTGGTGATCATACTTGACCCCTTTAATACGCGTCGTACCGGCTACCGCTTTGAGACCAACCTTAATGGCGTACGCCATGATGCACTCTATACCACAGTGAATAATTTCAATGCTGACTGGTCAACCATCTGGGATGTAAAAACCAGTCTCTATGAAAATGGCTGGATTGCGGAAATTGAAATTCCATTTAAATCCCTGCCCATGGATCCCAACACCGAAGAATGGGGATTTAATTTTGGTCGTGGTATTCGCCGCCGCAATGAAGAAATGGCCTGGGTATCATTTAACCGCGGCTTTAACCCCAGCATTGCCGGTACCCTTACCGGGATGCGCGATATGAGTCAGGGCGTAGGCCTGGACATCGTGCCTTCGCTTGCCGTGGTGCAGCAGAAAAACCATCTCAGTGGGGACAGCAATAACCAGATAAACCCCTCTCTGGATGCGTTCTACCGGATAACACCATCGCTCAATGCAGCGCTTACCATTAACACTGACTTTTCTGCCGTTAACGTGGACAGCCGACAGGTTAACCTTGATCGCTTTAACCTTTTCTTTCCCGAACAAAGAAACTTCTTTCTCAATGACGCTGATCTGTTCCAGTTTGGCAATATCGGCAATACCGGCAACCAGGCTACCAGCGATGGTTCGCAACAAAATGCACGTCCCTATTTCTCCCGTAAAATTGGACTGGGGGCCGGTGGTGCACCAGTCGACATTGAATATGGTGGCCGCCTCAGTGGTCGCGTCGGACGCTGGAATATTGGCACTTTGGCAATACAGCAGGGCGCAGATGGTGCGCTTGATCCCAGCAGTCTGTTTATCAGCCGTATTTCCGCCAACGTGCTGGCGGAATCCAATGTCGGCTTTATCATTACTGATGGCGATCCCACTTCCAATCTCGACAACTCTGTATTCGGAGCTGATTTCCGTTATTTGAATACACGACTGCCCAGTGGCATGGCCCTGGAAGGCGACGCCTGGTATATGCAATCAGAAACGCCGGGGCTGGTTGGTGACGATGCCTCTTGGGGTCTGGGTCTGCGCTCACCAAATAACCAGGGTTGGCGGGGCGGTGTCGGCATCAAGGAAGTTCAGGAAAATTTTAATCCGGCAATGGGCTTCGTCAATAACGCGGGCGTGCGTGATTACAGCCTGGACTTCGGTTATACCCATTTTATGAAACCCGGTGGTTTTCTGCAGCAGCTGCAGACCAGCTTTGATGCGCAACGGGTCAACTTTATTGAAGGTGGCCTGCAAACCGAACGCCTGCGTTTTTCGGTATTGGAAGCGACCACCAATTCAAGAGACTTCCTGCGCATCCGTTTAGCCTCAAACAAGGAAGTGGTCAAACAACCTTTTGTGGTCTACCGGGAACCCAGCAGACAGGTGGTCATTGAGCCCGGTAGTTATCAGTTTTACCGTGGTGGCATTCGCATCGCTACAGCCAACCAACGCCCAATTTCTTTTTCTCTGAATACCTTTCTTGGTGATTTTTACAACGGCACCAGAAGCAATTACAACGGACAGATTCGCTATCAGGCGCGTAAATTTATCATCGAAGGCGGTTATGAATTCAATGATATTTCGCTACCCCAGGGTGATTTCATCACCCGTCTGATTACTCTGAATACCCAATATGCCTTTACCAGCAACTTCTATTGGGTTACCAATGTCCAGTACGACAATGTCTCGGAAGTGCTTGGCGTGAATACGCGACTGCAATGGATTCCGGAAGCCGGTCAGGAAGGTTTCATCGTGCTCAACTACAATGTGGAAGATGCCGACAAGGACAATGATTTCCAGGCTCTGTCTGCCGATCTGAGCGTCAAGTTCACCTATACCTTCCGCTACTAGCCTCTGGCTGAATAGCCTGCCAGGCAGAGCGAGACTCCCTGTATTTCCACTTTGCCGTGAATCCCAGCTAATATCTTCAGCAAATCAACTACTGTTGCCAGCATTAATTTCCTCGCAACAGCTCGCATTCAGGAGATCAACCATATGCGCTATTTACTGGCTATCCTTCTGCCACCTTTAGCCGTTTTTTTATGCGGCAAACCAGTCCAGACCATTCTCAGTATTATACTGACGCTGGCATTCTGGATTCCCGGAGTAATCCATGCCCTGTTTATCGTTCACAACCACCTGGCGGACAAGCGCAACAAAGAGCTGATTGCAGCGATCAAGGACACCAAGCAAGGCTGAACAGCATTTTTATTCATTCAAGAGATCTGCCATGACCCTGAATTGCCGCCCCATCCTTGTGCTCTCGACTGCTCTGTTTCTAGGCAGTTGCAGTAGTGCCTATTACTCCGCTATGGAGCAGATTGGCGTCCATAAGCGCGACATTCTGGTAGACCGGGTAGAAGAAGCCCGCGATTCCCAGGAAGAAGCCAAGGTTCAGTTCAGTTCTGCACTGGAACAGTTTTCCACGCTGCTGAATTTTGACGGGGGCGATTTGCAATGCACCTATGAAACCCTGGAAGAGGAATTCGAGGAAAGCGAATCCCGTGCAAAGGATGTCAGTGATCGTATCCGCGCCGTGGAGTCCGTGTCGGCAGATCTGTTTGAGGAGTGGGAAGAAGAACTGAATCTTTACACAAATCAGGATCTGCGTCGTTCCAGTGAAAATAGTCTTCGCAAGACCCGGGTCCGTTATAACCAACTGATAAAGGCGATGTATACGGCTGAAACCAAGATGGAACCGGTGATCAATGCCTTCCGTGACCAGGTTCTGTTCCTCAAGCACAACCTCAATTCCCGCGCCATAGCTTCCCTTCGTTCAGAGCTTATTACCATTGAGGGTGATATCTCCCAGCTGATTAGCGACATGGAAGCCTCCATTGCCGAGTCCAATCGTTTTCTCACGGAGATGGAGTTGATCTAGAACTGACCTGGAACAGGTCAAGAACCCTCTTGATCAGCTAAACACCTGTGGCAATCCCATAGAAGCAAATTCAGGCCTTCAAGGAGAGTAGACAATACTCAAAGGTCACCGTATTCTTCATTTCCCCGACAATAATAAAAAAGAGGATTCCCTTGTGAAGCAAAAAATTACCGTTGCACTGAGTTTCATGCTGACACTGCTTCTGCTGTCTTTCCCCCTGAGTGCCCAGCGTGGCTTCATGGCGCCCAAGAACCTGCCTGCGCAGCCAACAACGGTTTCCATTCCCTCAATCAGTCCACTTACCGGGCCGGGTACTCCCTATAACTCTGCCCTTGGCCAATGGCCGGGCTATGATATGGATCACTTCGATTACGTGGCTGATGAATACACCATCTCGGGCAATGCAGATGGCAGCCCCTATACCGCACGGTTGGTGGTAAGACGACCTGCAGACATGGACCGTTTTAGTGGCCTTGTGATTACCGAACCCATGCATCCAGCCGGATTTGCACACGGCTTTGAACATAACAGTGTTTACATCATGGATTCAGGCCATATTGCGGTGGAAGTCACCACCATGGGACTGGAGCATGCGCAGCTGCATAACCCGCAACGCTATGCCAATCTCATGGTCAGTAATAACCAGATCAGTGAGATCCTGGCACAGACCGGCGCACTGATTAAAAGTGATAGCAGCCCCATTGCCAATAGTGGTCTGCGCAAGGTCATCCTGTTCGGCACTTCCGCCACCTCACGCATACTGACTGATTACCTGCCCTCTCACGCAATTTTCAAACTTGCCGATGGCAGCAATATTTTTGATGGCTTTCAACCCACTTCCAATGGCTCTCGCATTCTGCCGGTAGATGTTCCCATGATCCAGATGCCTACCCAGCATGAATTCATGAATGTGGCCACGGCGGTGCAGGATGGTGATGAACCAGGCAACCAGTTCCGCGTCTATGAATTTACCGGCATCGGCCATTTGATGGCACGTCATAATCCTCGCATGACACCACAACTATGCGAAAACAAACCCACCGAATACCCCCTTGAGGTGCATTTTTCAGTCGCGTTGCATCACTTGCTGCAGTGGGTCGACAAGGGCATTATTCCCCCCCGCGCTGATCGCGTATTAATTGATCGAAACGTCAATAACGATGGCTCCCTGATGGTCCTCGATGAACATGGCAACCCTGTAGGCGGTATTCGCAACCCCTATGTCGATGTTCCGGTGGCACAATATGTTGCCGGCAACACCCTATCCCCGGGGCAGGATGAGGAGATGTCTGTGGTTTGCCGCTTATCCGTTTACGAAGTGCCGTTTTCAAAAGCCAAGCTGCGCCAGCTGTATGGCAACAAGGCAAACTATCTGCGCCTCGTTGATGAGAACCTTGATAAGCTCGAAGCACAGGGTTGGTCACTTCCTGTCTATCATGACCTAATCATGGCAGATGCGCAGGCCATTGAATTCTGATCACCCATGCCATACCGCACACTGCCCGGCTTTTTCCTTTGCATGCTGACCAGCATGTGGGCAATGCCATCATCCTCTGCTTCCGATCCTCTCCTGGGCACAGATGCTGATGCGCGTCTGCTGGAAGAAAAATCTGGCTACGCAAAATTAGTGGCAGAGCTTGAAGCCATTCAACCACTACCCCTGGAGGAGTTGACCAAGGCACTGTTACTTCTGGGGCAGTCAGAGCAGTTACTTTCCCGGCAAGCAAACGCTGCAAAGACTTATGAAAAAGCGCTCTACTACAGCCGCATAAACGTCGGCCTTAATCATTCCGATCAGCTACCGATACTCAACGCCTTGATGACGATTTATGATTCCGTGGGTAACTGGCAGATGGTTGATGATTACATGCATCTGCAATTACACATTGCACGTCTGAATTTTCCGGTAGGCAGTGAGCAGCGTGAACAGTCCCTGGCGCGTTTTACCCAATGGAAACTGACAGCAGCAAAAGAAGAACTGGTGTTTGGCTATTCCAACAGTGCCGAGGAGCTGTCCGTCATGCATAAAAGAGAAATCCGCAGTTTGTTAGAGCAAGATGATTTTGCAGGCAAGGATATCCAGCTCGCCTCACTTTATCTGCAACAGGCCCGGCTTCTCCATACGCTTGCGACTATTGCGCTTGAAGCACCATTGCGCGACTACGAAACCGGCACCGCAAAATACAAGACGGAAAGACAGTGCCAGGCGGTAATGAGCCCGGTGGGTCGAGGAGAATGGGTGTGCTCCGATGTGCCAGCTCCAAATATCAACTATTACATTGAACCTGCCCTGCGAAAAAACCAGTCGATTGCCGGCTACCTTTCAGAAATGAAGAAATCTATTCTAAAAGCGTATGATTATTTACAGAACGAATCGCTATCTCCTGAACAAATCAATCCCGGATTGGCTGAAGTACAAAACCTTACTCAGGATTACAATCGTTTTGTTTCAACTAATGGATTAAAGTAGTGTCAGTCCATAATCGCACATCAACAGGACCCACGGGCTAGCCATAATAAAAGTAGCTGACACTGGCCGTAAACTATTTCACCCACTATTACGTAACATGGTGTATGAAACAAACAACATGCATTCAAAAAATCCCGGTAACTGCTTTATATATACTGGCCCTGCTGGTACTGCCTGTCCTGGTCCCGGGTGGAGACATTGCCATGGCTATTGAAGAGCCAAATTTTGAAGTCATTGAAGCCGTCGATGATATTGAATATCGCCGCTATCAACCCTTTGTGATTGCGCAGACCATTGTTGACACTGATGAGCGCAGTAAGGCCAACAATATCGGCTTCCGTCGTCTGTTCAAGTACATCACCGGAGCCAACACCGGGCAGGAAAAAATCGAAATGACCGCACCGGTCATTCAGCGTGATTCGGCTTCAGCTGCCAACGCGACAAAGGGTGAAAAGATAGCCATGACGGCACCGGTTCAGCAGTCCGCCACCTCCGAAGGCTGGAAGGTCGCCTTTGTTTTACCGCTCCACTTTACAATTGATAGCGCACCGATTCCCAGCAGTGCTGATGTCAAACTGCACCAGGTACCATCTCGTACCATGGCCGTGCTCGGCTTTTCAGGTCGCTGGACTGACAAGAATATTAGAAAGCACCAGGACGAGTTGATGAACAAGCTGGAAAAAGCTAGCGTAGAAATAACCGGTGAGGCTGAATTTGCAGCCTACAACGCGCCTTTCAGACCGCCCTTTATGCGGCGCAATGAAGTGATGGTTGAAATCGCCAGCAAATAACTTCAGGCAAAAAAAAGGCCGGGGTTTTAAAAAGCCCGGCCTTTTTTGTCTAAAAATTCAGAACCCTGTCAATGCTTTGAGACTAACTTCCCTCGGTAGTCTGAACAGATTCCTCAATCTTGGGTGCGATATTTTTCTTTCGCAATAACTTATCCAGAGATTCCAGCGACATGATGTGATTATAGATCACTTCAAGTGCACCGCTTTTGCGTAATTCCAGAATAGTCTCGTCCGGCAGGTTCGCCAGCTTTTCACGATCTACCACAAAGAAACCACTGACTTCCTTGGGTGTCTCAACGCCCGGGATATTAACGGTCAGTGTCTGCGGTACCAGCAGTTCCAGCTCATTCAGCTTATTGGCAAACTGCTTGGTCATCTCTTCCTGCTGAAAAACCCGTACCAGGAATTCCTTGACGTTTACCATCCATTCGGTTTCCGTGCCGTCATCGTTGAAGATCAGATTGCCTTCTTCCTTGTTAACGATACTGGCGGTTTCATAAATACCAATAAACAGGCGCTCCTTGTTTTCGGTATCTGGCTGAATGGCAAACGGATAACAGCGAACGGAAGCAGGAAAGTATCCCCCCTCCCAGCGGCCTTCATTCACAAACAGGTTTTCACCCGGTTCCAGACCCCACATGACAGCAGAAAAGAATGTCCCTGTGTCCGGGTCTCTGACAAAAATAATCGGGTAATCAGTCCCTGCCTTGGCAAATTCAGGTGTATAAATCTTGGCAAAATGACTAGGTGCAATATGATCCGCATTGCCAATATTCTTGATTCGCAGTCCCTTGTGCGCCGATGACGTCAGAGAAACAGGTGCGGTTATTGCCGGAGTAGCTGGAGCTTCAGCCATTGAAAATCCCCCTCAGATTGGGTTTGTTAAATTAGTTGTGAAAAATGAAAGCGCGCAGTATACCAAGTAACAAGTCACAAGTTGCAAGTTTCAAGCAGAACACCCTTGTAGGTCGGAAAAGCGCAGCGCCTTCCGACATGGTGTCCGAAGGCACCCAAGCAATGTAGCGGCAAATGTCGGAAGGCGGCCTGCGGCCTTATCCGACCTGTTTATCCTGAAAAGTATCTTTAATGTTATGTTTTGCACTGCGGGTAAATAATTTGCCTGCAGGTATTTACACAATAGCATCTTATCTCCCGACGCTTCCCTGCACCGCCCACCTTTATCTTTTATCCTTTTTCCTTTATCCCGCCAGCTTGAGACTTGAAACTGTTTCGATACCAGCGCATAACAACCCGGCGCCACCAGACAATCAAACCAGTGACAAACATCAGGGTTGGCAGCAGACTGGCGAGAATCCAGCTCCAGCGGACTATAACATTCTGTCCACCGGGCTCGGCAAAATGCACCTTGCGGAAAAACCCCATGACGCCATCACGGGGTCGAATCACATCCCCCGCACTGCCGAAAAACTCCAGAATAGCGGCCATCTGCCTCGGAAAGCCCAGCTGAAAACCGGAGACGCCCCAGGCGATCATCAATATCAAGGCCCAGAAGCCAAAAAAGCTGTGCAGCTGCCACAACAGTGAGCGAGAACTGCCCGGTAATATCACCAGACCCTCCCACCAGCGTCGTTTCCCCTGCCACCAGATCAGCAGACCGGTGAAGCTCATCAACACAAACAGGGCGCCACCAATGCCATTGATCTTGCGCCCCAGATCCCGCCCCAGCATCAGTTCATCATGCACATCCGCCACCCATTCCACCGCCACAATGGGCCAGGGTCGGGCCAGCCCGATATCTTCACCGGTGTACTGATTAAAATAGTGGGGTATATACTCGCCGTCTTTTTCCAGCACGATAAAGGTCGCCTCATCATCCTCAAACCCCTCAATGGTAAACCCCAGCTCATAACCCACATAGACTTCAGCCATACGTTCTTTCAGGGCAGCGCCCGTAAGCGGCTCGCTTTCCAGGGGAACCAGGGTCTTGGGTTCAAACCAGGTATAGAAAGGTGACTTCAGCAACAAGGCTGTGCCACTGAGTGAGATAACCAGCACATACAGCCCAAGACCAATACCCAACCATAAATGGATCTGGAAAAGCGCGCGGCGAAAAATGTGTGTTTGAGGTGCCTGCAGCCAGCGTTGCCATGAGTTCATTTGGAATGCTTCTTTTAATTGTTGTTATTGGTAATTCCTGCCAATCAATAGTGCCAAAAATTGGGCCTGCTGCAAATCATTATCAATTCACGACTTGTGGCGTTAAATAATCTGATTATATTTTTTATCGGGTTTTACACTGATACCATTAAGGATTATCTTTCTACAATACAGTTCGCCATCAAGAGCGAAATCCAACTCAACAATAAGCACACCGGGAAATCATCATGAACAAAACACTTTGCCTGTCTCTATTACTGGGTACGCTGGCCTCACTGGCTACCACAGTATCTCTCGCTCAACCCGGTGCGTTCAGGCCGCCCCTGCTGGACTGCGGCACTTATCAGGATGCGGAAATGATTTGTGGCACCCGGGCACCGGAAGATTTTGAAGTGACTCCCGATGGCCGTTACCTGATTGTCGCCAAGTTCGGCGAAGGTGACGATCACCCGATTGACCTGTTTAACCTGCAAAGCAAAACTTTTACGCCCATGACTATTACCGATGCACCGCAAAGCGGCTGGGGTGATGCTGCCTGTACTGACACCATTGGCGACCAGGTCAGCCCCCATGGCCTATCCCTTTCCCAGCGCAGCAGCGGTGAATGGCAGTTTTACGTGGTGAACCACAATGTCCGTGAATCCATGGAGATGTACGAACTGGAAGCCGAGGGTAATAGCTGGCGTCTGGCCTGGCGTGGCTGTGTATTTGCCGATGTACCCTACAACGATGTCGCTGCCCTGCCCGATGGCAGTTATGTAGCTACCCGACCAACCGCTTTTCTGGGTGAGGGCGATAATGTCTTTAGCGGTGAGCCTACCGGCAATGTCGCCATGTGGAATTCTGAAGATGGTGAAACGGTTTTACCCGGTACGGAAATTGGCTACCCCAATGGTGTGCTGGTATCCAAAAGCGGTCGTTATGCCTATATCAGTGGCTGGACCACCAGCGATTATCACAAGTACGATCTAAGCACTCAGCAGGAAGTCGCCCAGGTTGACCTTGGCTTCATGCCTGACAATCTGACCTGGACCCCGAATGGCAACATTCTGGCGGCAGGCGTTAAAGGCATTAATGGTAATTGTCCCGCTGACAGCGACAGCCCCTGCCTGCAGGGTTTCAAGGTAGTTCAGATCGTTCCGGGCACCTCGGCGGTCAGTGAAATTTATGACTCAAAGGGTCGCGCCCTGATCAATGGTGTCTCGGTGGCCATTGAGGTGAATGAGAATGTTTATGTGGGCTCCTTTCAGGGCACACGCATGGTGCGATTTTCCCGTTAACCACGGAAAACTGCATAAGCATCAGTAACTATTAAACAGGGGGAACTGGAATAAATGTTCCCCCTGACCTCCCAGTGCCAAATTAGACCTATTACCCTGAAACCTACCAATGAGACGGTTTTATTGCCGAACCTGAAAAAGCTGGTAGAATTGCCGCCTTTTTGGACCTGTAGTAGCGAAAATACGCTGCGTACATCATTCTACAATACCCGGGAAAGCCAACTATCATGAGAAATGTTCGTTCACTTCGTGCAGGTATCGCCCTCGCCCTAATCACCACAAGTCCGCTGGTTTTTGCCACCAACGGTTACTTTACCCATGGTCTTGGCACCAAGAACAAGGCACTGGCCGGCGCTGGCACAGCTACGCCACAGGAAGCTATCGCTACCTCGGTGAATCCGGCTTCCGCTGTAGTGCTGGGTAATAAATTCGAGAGCGGCATCTCCATCTTTTCTCCAAGACGCTCTTTTAATGCCTCCGCCAGTCTGGCCAATGGTCAGGGCGGTGCCTTTACCATTGACCAGGGCGAAGTGGATAGCGGCAGCGAGTTTTTCCCGATTCCCTATATTGCCCGCACCTGGGATCTGAACGAAGACACGGCTATTGGCCTTTCACTCTATGGCCGTGGTGGTATGAATACAGATTATATCGGTGGTAGCGCCACGTATGACCCTGATGGTCCAGGTGGCCCTGCGCCGGTAATGAGCTTGCCTGGCCCCTACGGTGCCGGTGAAGCAGGAGTCGACCTGATGCAAGCCTTTGGCGACATCAGTTATTCCAAACGTAATGGAAAACTCGCCTGGGGCGTAGCACTGGTGCTTGCCGGACAGGCCTTCAAAGGAAACGGCTTCGCGGCATTTACACCCTATACCCAGACTTTTGCCGCTTCCGGTGGTACTGCCATGCCGGATTCACTGACCAATAACTCCCGCGACTATTCTTATGGCGCCGGCTTCAAGGCAGGCTTTATATGGGATGTATCGGAGCGTATCAATGTCGCGCTGAGTTACCAGAGCCAGATCGAAATGTCCGAGTTTGATGACTACAGTGATCTGTTTGCCCAAAATGGTGGCTTTGATGTTCCCGCAAGCGTCCGTGCCGGGATTTCTTTCAACCTGAGCCCGACCGCCATCTTTCATTACGATATCGAACATACCCAGTTCAATGAAATTGACTCGGTAGGTAATCCTCTTTCCAATTTGTTCAGCTGCCCGACGGCCGGTGCCGGTGGCACTGATCTGGGCTCATGCCTGGGTGGTGCACGTGGCGCAGGTTTTGGCTGGGATGATATGACTACCCACAAATTTGGTTACCAGTGGGTACCCACCAGTATGCAGGATTGGACCCTGCGTGTTGGCTTCAGCCATGGCAAGCAGCCGATTCGCGATGAGCAGGTGCTGTTCAATATGATGGCCCCGGGGGTTATCGAAAATCACTTTACTACCGGCTTTACCCATGTGCTGGACAACGGCAAGGAATACAGTTTCAGCCTGATGTATGCGCCGGAAAAGAAAATTACCGGACCCAATCCCTTTGATCCAACCCAGCAAATCGAGCTGAAAATGCATCAGTTCGAAATTGAATTCGGGTATAGCTGGTAAACCATGAATAGAGTGGCTGGTTGCCATAAACCAGCCCTTTTCCTGGGTTTATTCCAGCCGTGTCGTTAGCTAACTCATTGCTTTTTCCCGACTTGAAATCTTTGTTATGCTGGGAGAATATGAGCTGTATTGATCTTTAATTTTGGAACTGGACTGCAATATGACAACTAATGCCTGCGCCCCCACGGCCACACCATAAAACGCTGGATTTACCCTGTTGGAATTAATGATTGTGGTGGCTATCATTGGCATCCTGGCCGCCGTCGCTATTCCCGCCTATAACCGTTCGCTGGTAACCGCGGCCATAGAGGAAGGACTGATCTTTGCCGAAGAGGAAAGGATGAGAATTGAGCTCTTCTTCGAAGAAAATAACCGCCTGCCCAGTGATGCAACTGAAGCAGGACTGATCAAGGGTCCAGTGGGTAACAGGATTCAACAGATACTCTGGAGGCTGGATAATCCGCAAAACGGAAGACTGAATATTACGATGAACTTGACCGAGTTCAATTCAGACTGGAGCGCCTATACAACCGCTTTTGATCTACATGGGCAGACCAATGCCAATGGTTCCATGACCTGGCGCTGCCAACCCGGCAACGATGGCACAGCGATCCCTGCCAACTATCTGCCGTCTTCGTGCCAGTAGCTTAGCCAGTAAGTCATACTGTTCTTAGAAAGTGACAGACCGACACAAACAGACGATGGTCGAGCTGGTTCGACCGAATCCCGGACTGATCAAGTTCAACCAATACAGCCTATACAATGCAAAATGTCAGTATGGATTTGGCATTAAGTCCTTACGCGCTTAATGCATAACTTATTTTTCCTTACTGCATATTTTTTATCCTTTATCCTTTATCCTTTATCCACTTAGAAAAAGTGACTGCCCCATAAGTTAACCCAGAATTCAGAAAGGATATCTTGTGCCATCCCTGAAAGCCTTTTCCCTGCTCGATCTTGCCCCCATAGTTGAAGGCGGCACAGTGCGTGATGCATTGGTCAACTCCCGTGACCTGGCTCAGCATGCCGAGCGCATGGGTTATAAACGCTACTGGATGGCCGAGCACCATAACTCTACCGGCATCGCCAGTGCGGCCACCTCTGTCGCGCTGGGTTATGTGGCAGAAGGCACCAGCACTATTCGTGTCGGCGCCGCCGGGGTGATGCTGCCCAATCATTCGCCGCTGATCATTGCCGAACAGTTTGGCACGCTGGCCTCACTTTACCCGAACCGTGTCGATCTCGGTCTGGGCCGGGCACCGGGCACCGATGGCAAAACCGCCTATGCCATTCGCCGTGATAATTTTCGCGCCGACGAAACCTTTCCCCAGGATGTGCAGGCATTGCAGGATTATTTCAATGAAGGCCACCAGAACATCAAGGCGATACCCGGCAATGGTTTAAAAGTCCCTTTATGGATTCTTGGCTCCAGCCTGTTTGGCGCACAGCTGGCTGCCGCGCTGGGTCTGCCCTATCTGTTTGCCTCTCACTTTGCGCCGGATCAACTCGATCATGCGCTGGCCATTTACCGGGAACAGTTCCAGCCTTCAGAGCAGTTAAGCGAACCTTACTGTGGCGCTGCCATTAATATCTTCGGTGCTGACACTGATGAGGAAGGAAAGGCATTAATGCGCGGCGTCATGCAGGGCTTTATCTACCTGCGCCGCGGTCAACCCGGCCCCCTTAAACCACCGGCAGATGACCTGACAGATATTGCGTCGCCCCAGGAGATTGCCATGGCGGAGCAGGTTTTGTGTGAATCCGCAGTGGGAACCAAAGCCTCAGTGAAACAGTTTATTGAGCGTTTTCTGGAAAGAACCCGGGCCGACGAGCTGATCCTGACCTGCCATTGTTATGACCATGAAGCACGTATTAAAAGTTTCGACATTGGCGGCCAGATTCTTAATGAGCTGTAAACCTATGCCTGGCGAATCAGGCATTCCGCCGGAATATTTAATTGCCTGTGTAAGCGGATAATCATTTTCAAGGTAAGCGGTCTTTTGCGGTTCAGTATTTCATAAACGCGGTTTGACCGGCCAATCATGGGTTCCAGATCTTTTACCGTCAGTCCCTTCTGCTCCATCTCAAATTTAATGGCATCAACAGCGTCTGGCATATCCATGGGAAAATGAATCCTTTCCCAGGCTTCCACCAGCGTGGTCAAGACATCCAGTTTTTCCCCTGCCGGGCTATTGGTTGCAGCACCCATAAGTCGCTCAATTTCCTTCAGCGTTTTCTTATAGTCGCTATTGTTTCTAATGGGTTTTATATTCATCTATTGAGTTAAATTGTCTTAGGGTCAATACGGCCATATTGTTCGTGAGTGCCAATAAAGCGAATATAAACAACTCGATAGCTATAATTTTTCCAGACCACCAGGCGGTATTTATTACCACCAATGTTAAATACTGCTCGTCCATCCTGCAAAATACTGGCATTGGCAAAATCATTTTTTATGGCAGACGGCGTGTCCCAGTCTGCCGTCAGGGCATGCCGGTACCAGGCCAATAACGGCGCTCTGGAATCTTCATATTTTGGGGTCTTTTCCCAAAAACTCTTTAATGTAGATACTGCAATAATTCTCAATTGAACCAGCTCGCGATAATATAGTCCCAATTCGGGACTATAGCAATTCCTGTTATTTCCTCTTTTAAAATAGGCCAGGAATTGTTCTTTTGCCATAAAACCACTGGTATCACAGCGCCATTCACGTTACCTTGCGCTCATTTTTGCGGCCACAAACCTTATGACTACTTCCGTCTTTTCCAGTCTGCCTCTGTCGCCCGAGTTTCTCGCGAATCTCGACTCGCTGGGCTATACCGAAATGACCCCGATCCAGGCCCAGAGTCTGCCGGTGATTTTCGACGGCAAGGATGTCAAAGCCCAGGCCAAAACCGGTAGCGGTAAAACAGCCGCCTTTGGCATTGGTTTGTTAAACAAGATTAATCCGGGTTTATTCCAGACCCAGGCGCTGGTGCTGTGCCCGACGCGGGAACTGGCGGATCAGGTGAGCAAGGAATTACGCAGGCTGGCGCGCCCCATCCCCAATACCAAGATTCTTACCCTGTGCGGCGGCACCCCGATGGGTCCGCAGTTTGCCTCGCTGGAGCATCCGGCCCAGGTGGTGGTGGGCACGCCAGGACGGATTCTGAAACACTGCCAGAAAGAAAGACTGAAACTGGACGCCGTCGCCACATTGGTGCTGGACGAGGCCGATCGCATGCTGGACATGGGCTTTCTGGAAGACATCTCAGCCATCATTGATTACACCCCGAAGCAACGGCAGACATTGTTGTTCTCGGCAACCTACCCCGACCTTATTGAAGACATCAGTCACAACGTGCAGCAGCAGCCGGTAGAAATCAAAGTCGAAAGCCTGCATGACGACAGCGTGATTCAACAATGGTTTTTTGAAGTAGAACGGGATCAGAAAACCACGGCATTGGTCACTCTGCTGAGAAACTATCAACCGGAATCCTGCGTGGTGTTCTGCCAGCGCAAACAGCAATGTCAGGATCTGGCCCACGAACTGAAGCAGTATGGTTTTCAGGCCATGGCTTTACATGGCGATCTGGAACAGAAAGAACGGGACCAGGTACTGGTACGCTTCTCCAATAAAAGTATCAGTGTGTTGACTGCGACCGACGTGGCAGCGCGCGGGCTGGATATCAAGGATCTGGACCTGGTGGTGAATTATGAAATCTCGCCGGATCCGGAAATCTATGTGCACCGCATAGGCCGCACCGGGCGCGCCGGCAAGGAAGGCCTGGCACTGAGTATTTTCCAGCCCTCGGAAATCCGAAAGGTGCAGGCCATTGGCGCCTATCTTGAAAAACCGCCGCTGTTTAAAACGCTGCCACTGGCCAGTAATAACGACATTGCCAAAGCCCCCATGGTGACGCTAATGTTGGACAGTGGTCGCAAGAACAAGTTACGTCCCGGCGATATTCTGGGTGCGCTGACAGCAGGCAAGGAACTGGATGGCAGTCAAATCGGCAAAATAGATCTGTTTGATTTTATTGCCTATGTGGCCGTGCAACGGGAAGTGGCGCGCGATGCGCTGAAGATTTTATCGGAAGGAAAAATAAAGGGCCGCAAGATCAGAGTGCGAAAGCTCTGAATCCAAACCGCTGCCTGCAACCAAGGCTGTTTCTCAGGGGCAACTAACCCTTTTTATCCAGCACAGGTTTCGACGGATTATCAAAGGGCTGGAATAACAACGTAAACATGTTCAGGGATTTTTTATCCTGAAAGCCCCTGATGCCGATATCCATTTCTGTCTGATCTTTTTCTGCCCTGTCCAGGTAACTGGAAAAAATCCTGTCCCAACAGCTCAGGTTAAACCCAAAATTCCTGTCATGTTCGCTACGTTCCACAGAGTGATGGATGCGATGCATATCCGGCGTCACAATCACTTTACGCAAACGTTGATCCAGCCAGTCGGGCAATTTGATATTGCTGTGATTGAACATGGAGGTGGCATTTAAAATCACTTCCGCCAACACCACCGCAATAGCAGGCGGCCCCATCAACAATATCAGGCCAACTTTAATCAGGGTCGATATCAAAATAGACACCGGATGGAAACGGCTGCCGGTAGTAAAATCGTAATCCATGTCGGTATGGTGCATGCGATGAAAACGCCATAGCACCGGTACCCTATGATAGATACGATGTTGCCAGTAAATGGTCACATCAAAGATCAGCAAAAACACGATAGTGCTCAACCACAACGGCAGTTCAACGTGATTCAACAAGCCCCAGCCTTTGTCACTGGCCAGCAGGGCTGTGCCGACACCGGCAATGGGAATTACCAGTCGCAAAAAAACCGTATTAAAAATGCTCAAGCCAATATTGCTGGCCCAGCGCTGCAGTTTGGAATAACGCAACTTTCGTCTGGGGATCACCAGCTCCAGCAGCGCCAGCACAACAAAAAAGCTGAGAAATACTCCCAGACGGAGGCTTGATTCAGTGTCTGCAATTAAGGAATCCATAGTGTGATTATTCTAGCGGTTTCATAAGCTAATAGGGGAAGAGTTTGGTCAGGGGTGTATCCACCTTGCATACTGTTGCGCTATCAATATTATTGGTTCCGTCTTCGCTCATCTTTCTCTCCAGCTAACTCTCTACAACTTTCTCTCTTCAGCTTTCTCTCTACAGCTTTCTGTTCGCCCCTGTTATTGGTTACAAACATCATCTGCGTTATGCTCATCACCCTGACAACAAGCATAAGAACTTTCGGGGAATTCACCATGCAACGACGTCGTTTATGCCAAGCCATCGCGATGGGTCTCGTGACCGCACCGATCCTGAACGCCGGCCTTACTCAACAGGCCCAGGGCGCTTTAAGCGACACCCGCATCACCCGCATTCGTTTGTGGAACCCCACCGGCACCAACGGCCTGTCGGACTGGATCAACCTCAGTGAGATACTGGTTACGATAGAAACCGACGCAGGTATCACTGGCATCGGCCAGGGCGGCACCAAGGACCTGCTGGAAGATATTGCCGGCCTGTTGATCGGCGAAGATCCCTTTCGCACCGAATACCTGTGGAGCAAACTCTACCGCAACAAGTTCTATCCGCCGGGTCGGGAAAAAATTCATGCCATGGGCGCACTGGATTGCGCGCTGTGGGATATCAAAGCCAAGGCGCTGGACGTGCCCTTGTATGAACTGCTTGGTGGACGCACACGCGATCACGTAGAGTGCTACCAGAGCTACGGCACCCTGAACGTCAACAACGCCCGCGACAATGCCCGCGCGGTGATGGATGCCGGTTACCGCGCGGTACGCTTCCATGGTGTTGACTACGATGAGACCGGGCATTTCGATGCCCGCAAAGCCGTTGATCAAACCGCCCGCGTTGCCGAACAGATGCGCCTGGGCGTTGGCGATGACGGCGACTGGATTCTCGATGCCCATACCCGCTTTGACCTGCCGGACATCACGCGCCTTTGTAATCTGCTGGAACCGCTGAATCCGTTTTTTGTGGAAGACCCGCTACGTACCATCACTGATACCGTTCAGTTTGAACGTTTGCGTAACCAGGTCAGCGTGCCACTGGCCGCTGGCGAGCAGTTCGGCGACATCATGGACGGTATCCGCCCGCTGGTGGAAGGTAACCTGGTGGACTGGATGCGCGCCTCGATGCCCAATGTGGGTGGTGTGACGCCCTTTATGAAAATTGCCGCGTTATGTGAGGCCCACAATGTCGGCGTCGTGCCCCACTTTACCGCGCCACTGTCTACCGCCGCCGTCAGCCATTGCCTGTTTGCCATCAGCGGCCCCATCATCAATGAGATCGGCCGCTTCCCGCTGGAAGACTATGTCAACGACAGCTATGACCTGAGAGACGGCAAACTCTACCCCAACGACCGACCCGGCATTGGCGCCTCCTTCCATGAAGATCAGGTGAACCTGATTAGCGAGATAGATGCCGCAAGAACCGAAGGACTGTACCAGGGCGAACCGTATGTACGACCTGATGGTTCTTATCTGTATTTGTAGGAGTGAGTGGTTTCTATAAATATAAGGAAATGATCAGGCATGTATACCTGATACGGTGAGATTATGGACATCAGTTCGGGTACTCGCATGCTCCATGGTGATGGAAACAATATTCCCCAGTGAGTCCATATCCAGAATAGTATTCTCATCCAGATCTCTGGTTTCTGTATCGATACTGTTGCCAAACTCAAAGTATAGAGTGTCAGTATCTTCAAAATATGAAATCTTCATAGTCCTATCTACCTGCCTCAACCTGATTAAAGAATAGCTGAAAAATTAGTGTGCTTTTCCGGATTTAGTCTTTTCATTTTCCTTTTCATTCTGCATTTGATGCGCCACGTACTCATCCAGGATATGTCTGATTAATAACTGATACTGCAGGTCATGCTCCCGGGCCTTCTTTTTGAAAAACTCCACACTGTCAGCGCTTAACGTAATGGTAATTTTGGTTTTATCCATACGTCGGGCAATTTCATCCGGCGAAGGTAGAAAATCAGGCACCCTGACCAGATCCTTCAGATCCGCTATATCAATGGGTCCTTCGCTGTATTTTATTTTCGTCTTCATATAGTCGTCTTCCTTTTCTCCAATACCCGGCGCCAAAGATTCGAATTTTTTCTTTACGGTAAGTAAACCTTACCGTCAACACACCGGCTTTGCCCCTATCCAGCCCAAGACAATAAAACCGCTGTTCTGTAAAACTGTGGGCTTCATCCCTGAGCAGGATCTTATTTATATCGAGAAAAGCATACTGCGCTTCTTCAAAGGTAACGCCATGTTTGGCGTAGTTCTCCAGATTTTTCAGCTCATCCCACTCAAAAATCAACTCATCCTTGAGTATTGATTTTCCACCTTAGCAAATGTATGGCTATTTAGCCATACGCTTTTATAACACTACTTATCTTTCACCATAGTGGCGATAGCACAAACACGCCAACGTGAGCCAAATAAAAGACAAGGGAAGGAATAAAAAGAAAGTAAAAAGAGGAGAGCAAAATAGCGGACCCGATCGGATCCGCCAGGGGATTTCAAAGCAGAATCAATTAACCCAGGTAATCCATCTTGCCCACTTCCACGCCGTTGTGACGCAGAATGCTGTAGGTCGTAGTAATGTGGAAATACAGATTTGGCAGCGCCCACTTGTTGAGGAAATCAGCACCAGTGAATTGAAGCTCGTAGGGACCGGCCTTGATCTGGATGTCCTTGGCTTCGGTACCATCAATACTGTCAGCGGACAGGGTTTCCAGAAAGGCGATGGTTTTCTGAATACGCGCCTGCAGCTCTTCAAAAGTGGTTTCAGTATCTTCGTGCTTGGGTGCCTCGGTATCTGACAAACGGGCACCACAGCCTTTCGCCACATCACAGGCAATCTGCACCTGACGCGCCAGGGTAAACATATCCGGTGCCAGACGCGCTGAGGTTAATACGGTTGGTTCAATCTTTTTCTCCTCACAAAACGCCTGCCCCTTTTCCAGAATTTTTGACAGGTTACCCAGGAAATGAATAGCAACAGGAACGGAGGATGTATACATGGACATAGTGGTCTCTCTTCTAAATGAATAAACAAACGGATAAACAAGACGTGCTTAACGCACTGATAGCGCCGTCATGATCACAACGCGCCGAGATTCTAGCGCAGCTGTTCAATAACAGCTACAACTCAAATACCCAAAACAACCCCGTAGGTCGGATAAGCGCAGCGCATCCGACATGGCGGACACCGTCCGCCCATAATCATCAATCCCCTTTGATTTCCCCACAAATCCAATTACCCTACCCCCATGCCCCATGACTCCAACAAGAAATTCCCCCTCACCCGCCGTAAATTCCTGGAGGCCTCCACCGCCACTACCGGCGCCTTCGTCATGGGTTTCTGGCTACCCCCCAAATCCGCCAGCGCCCAAGCTGCCTCTGAAGACATAGAGCAAACCCTCGAAGTAAACGCCTGGGTAGTCATAGAACCCGACGACACCGTAATAATCCGCATAGCCCAAACCGAACTCGGCCAGGGCGTATGGACCTCCAACGCCATGATGGTGTGCGAAGAACTGCAATGTGACTGGAGCCATGTGCGCCCCACCTATGCCTCGGTGAACCGCGATGGTCGGGAGATGGCTCCACAATGGTCCCTTAATGTCCCGGGCAATGGCGCACAGGATCCCGATGGCGGTGGTGACCCGCAATACCGTGATCGCCAGCGCCTGCGCGGCATTCCCGACAGCCTGTACCGGCGCATGCGCACCAATGAAGCCGCATCCGTGCGCGACGGCCGTTACTATTTACAGTTAGCCGGCGCCGAAGCCCGCGAACGCCTGCTGCTGGCCGCCGCCAGTTTATGGGATGTGCCGGTAGAAGAACTCAGCGCCAAAGACAGCCTCATCACCCATGCCCAAAGCGGCAATCAAACCAGCCCTCTTCAAACTACTTATGGCCAAATCGCCCATCTTGCCGCCGCCACCCCTCATCCCAATCCCGAATCCATCACCATCAAACCCCCGGAACAATGGACCCTGATGGGCACCGAACAAAAGAACCTGGATGTCCCCGACAAGGTCACCGGCAAGACTCGATACGGCATTGATGTGCGCCTGCCCGGCATGAAGTGGGCGGCCATAAGAACCTGCCCGGTCTACGGCGGCGATGTAAAAAGCTATGACTTCGATGCCATTGCCAACATGCCCGGTGTGCAGTCAGTATTCCAGTTTCCCATTCCCGATCCCGCCCTCACCCGCGGCCGCGTGTTCAGCGGTGGCGTGGCAGTAATCGGAGACACCTGGTACCAGGCTAATGAGGCCGTAAAACAAATGCCCATCGAATGGGATATCCCGCCAGCTTACGCCGCCTTCAATAGCGCCAACATGCAGGAAGCCCTGCTAGCCTCCCTGGACCAACCCGGCACCGTGCGTGTCGACCAGGGCGATGTTGAGCAAGCTTTCACAGATTCAGAGCAAAGCGGCGAACAAACAGTAGAAGCCACCTACTCCACCCCCTACCTGCCCCGCGCCCGCTTGGAACCGGGCAATGCCACCGTGCTGGTGACTGATGATCGGGTGGACATCTGGATTGGCGATCAAAGCCCCCAGGAAACGCGCTTCAGTGCCGCCACCATTACCGGCATCCCGGAGGCCAATGTCTACCTGCATCAATGCCATCTGGGCGGCGGCTTCGGGCGCAATGGCAACGGGCCCCAGGCAGAACAGGCCATCATGATCGCCAATGCCCATCGCGGCACACCCATTCATTTATTGTGGTCCCGGGAAGAGGATTTTATCGGCACCACCTATCGCGCCATGGGCGTCGCCAGACTGAAAGCGGTATTGGATGCAGACGGCTGGCCAGTAGCCATCAAGGTACAAACCGGCATGCAGGAAGACGGCTTCGGCCCCACGGCCTCCTTCGATACGGCCTCACGCTACTTCGTGCCCAACTACCGCTTCTCCAATCACACTACAAAATTTCATATCCCTTCGGGCACCAGACGCGGCGTAGGCCAGGCAGCCCATGAGTTTTACCGGGAAAGTTTTATCAACGAGATGGCCCATACTGCTGGGCGGGACCCCTACCGCTACCGCCGCGAACTCATTGCCCGCACCGACCTGCCCTACAAGGACGACATGATCAAAGCCCTGGACCTGGCCGCCGAAATGGCCGACTGGGATTCCCCTCTGCCCGAAGGCAGCGCCCGCGCCATCGCCCTGGAAGAACGCGGCGCTGAAAGCAATGGCCTTGCCACCATCAGCGCTATGGTCCACACCGTCTCCATCAGCAAAGCCGGCGTACTAAAACTGGAGCGCGTAGACGTCGCCCATGAAACTGGTTTCGGCCTCGTCAATCCCCTGTCAGTCAAAAAACAGATCGAAGGCCAGATCGCCTGGTTCTATAACGACGCCATGCACCAGGCCATCCATGTGGAAGATGGCCATATAGTGGAAAACAATTTTGACCGCTTCCCCATCTCACGCATCAATGAAGACCCACCACAAATCAATATCCAGTTTTTTAAAACCAATCACTGGCTGGCAGGGATGGGGCATGATCGAGCGACGTCAGTGCAGTCGGCTATTGGGGAGGCTATTTTTCAGATTACGGGGAGGCGGTATCGGGATTTGCCGTTTGGGGAGTTTGATTTGAGTTGGGTGTAGTTTACAAAGTTATAAAATAAATTTTACTCTGACCCTAAATATCCCAGGCCATGCAGCATCAGCGGTCAAAACTGAAAGCGAGCCAGCAATTGGCGGAATGGTTTCCGCCAAATTAAGGGATAGGTTTTTAAATCAAAGGAGTCTCGTTAAGCCACAGCAGCTGCAAACGTTGCATACAAATCACCTGGTAATGACCCAGCCTGTTTTAAGAAGAAAAGGACACTTGCAACTTAGCAACTTCCTCATCTTTAATTTTCTAAGTTGCAAATATCGCTAACGCCACTATTTCAAGCTAACCTGGCCTTTTAATTAAAAAAACATTCAAACATTCAGCGCAGCCTTAACCCGCTCCGGTGTCAATGGCAAACGCCTGATCCGCACTCCCGTCGCATCGAATACCGCATTGGCAATGGCGCCCGGTACAGAGACAAGGGAAGGCTCACCCGCACCGCCTGGTGGCAGGTCGGGGCGATTGATCATGTCGATCTCGATGCTTTCCGGTACTTCCATCACATCCAGGATGGGATAGCTTAGCCAGTCTTCGCTGCGCACCATGGCTTCATCGAAGTTCACTTCTTCGCACAGCGTGCGGCTGGTGCCTTGCACGATGTTGCCTTCGATGGTGGTGCGCAAACTGCGGGGGTTGAGGATGAGGCCGCAGTCATGGGCCACATAGAAACGTCGTGGCCAGACGCGACCTGTGCTGGTGTCCACTTCTACTTCACAGACCGTGGCGACGAAGCCGCCGAAGCTGGTGGCCATGGATACGCCGCGGCCGCGCAAGATGTTGCCTTCGCCGCGGGCTTCGCTTCGGCTGGAAGGTGAAGGCCTGCTGTCCCAGTTGCTGAGTCTGGCGACGGCTTCGAGTACGGCGATCTCGCGCTCATCCTGCAGGTGGCTCAGGCGCAGCTCAATGGGATCAAGATCAGCGGCGCTTGCCACCTCATCGATGAAACTTTCATGGGCAAAATGTAACTGGGGTTCCTGGGGGGCGCGCATGTGCGAGGTACGCAGCGGCGATGCGCGATCGAGCAGCGCTGGCACGGTTTCCCAGAACGCCACTGAATCCGTGAAGCGATAGGATTCGCCGGGGACGCCGAAGTTGTGCCTGTCGCCCTTGGCATAGCCGGTGAGCTGGCCTACCAGGGTGTCCTGTGGATCGTTGGCATTGAAATAGACATCCCAGCCAGAGAAGCCGCGGGTTTTGAAATACCAGCCCGCAATGTTGTTGGCGCTATCAAGCCCGGCTTTGCACTGGATTACACAGGCCGGGGCTTTGGGATCCCAGGCGTGACCTTCCTGGCGCATCCACTGCACCCGCACCGGTCGTTTGGTAATTTTGGAAAGCAGCGCCGCTTCGAACGCCGCTTCGTCTGCATCACTGCGGCCATAGGAACCCGGGCCCGGTTTCCAGATGACCCGCACCTGTTCCGGTTCCATGCCCAGCAGTTTGGCAATGCCGTTGCGGGTGTTGTGGGATTTCTGGGTATCGGCATAAATCAGCGCCTCATTCTCACGTACGTCGGCCACCCCTAATGAGGGCGCCATGCGCGCGTGGGACTGGAACGGTATTTCGTATTCGGCTTCTATTTGGCGAGCGGCCGCGCTGATAGCGGCCAGCGCCGGCGCGGTTTCATAGGGCGTGCCGCGAAAGCCGCCGCGGGCACTGTCACTGGCGGCCGGTGCATTGCGCAGATAATCAAACAGCTCTTCCTGGGGCGGGAACGGCGGTGTGGTATCACTCCAGTTTACGATAAGTGCCTGTGATGCCTTGATGGCATGCCATTCGGTGTCGGCTACCACGGCAATAAAATCGCCTTCGCGGATGACCCGGGCATCAGGCCAGGGGGCGATGGAGTTTTCATCAACACTGACCGGCACGGCGTTGGCGACAGGCGGTCTGATGCAGCGCCCGTGCAGCATGTTCGGCAGGCTGACGTGATGACAGAATTCGGTGGTGGCCAGTATCTTGCCGGGAATGTCCTTGCGGGCCACACCGGTACCGACCACTCGATACTGGTCTACTGACTTGGGCGTGGCCTGGCCGGTGACATTGAGGCCATTGCCGTAATTGCCGTTCCAGTCCAGATTGGTGTCAAAGCCATCGGCGATTAAGGTGGTATAGGATACGGAGCGATCATTGGCGCCTGTTACTGAAACTGTGCCGTCTTCAACCTGACACTGTTCCACGGGAACGCCCAGCACATCGGCGGCGCGAGTGACCAACACCCGGCGCGCTTCGGCGGCGGCGTTGCGCAAGGGAATAGCGCCCTGGCGACAGGCGCTGGAGCCGCTGGCACCGCCCTGATCGGGGGTGCGATGGGTGTCGCCCATGACCACGCTGACGCGGCTTACATTGATGTCCAGTTCCTCCGCCACAATCTGGGCAATGACCGTGTCGACGCCCTGGCCCATGTCCATCTTGCCGAAATAGGTGGTGACATTGCCGGCGGCATCGAAGGAAATCCAGGTGTCTAGATTTTCGGGGCCAATGGCGCGCGGTGCTTCTGCCAGGCTCTGGGCCATGGCTTGTTCTATTGTCAGGATACTGAGACCGCCGCTGCCTAGAGCAAAGACAAGACTGGCGCTGCCTTTGAGGAGATCACGGCGGGAGCTTTTTATGTTTTTTAATGGGGAGTTCATGCTTGTGCCTCCCTGTCTATTTCAACATCTAAATCAACAGCATCCGTTTGCGGATCGAACTGCACTACTTGATCTTGCACAGTCGCATCCTGCGCCATGGCATCAGCGGCGCGGCGCGCGGCGCGCAAGATAGCCATGTGGGAACCGCAGCGGCACTTGAGGCCAGTGAGCATATTGCGAATGTCCTGATCACTGACATTGGGGTCGCGTTCAAGACCGGCCACAAGGGTCATCATCCAGCCATTGGTGCAGTAACCACACTGGGCGGCTTCTTCGACAATAAAGGCTTCCTGCACCGGATGCGGACCGGCTTCTGTGGGCAGACCATCAAGGGTGCGAATGCTGGCGCCGTTGATGGCGGAGATTGGCAGAATGCAGGAACGGGTGGCGTTACCATTGAAAATCACGGTGCAGGCACCGCACTGGGCCAGGCCGCAACCGAACTTGGGGCCTTTCAGGGCAAGCTCGCCGCGCAGGGCATATAAAAGAGGCATTTCGGCGTCGGCTTCTACGGTTTGGGCTTGGCCATCGAGGGTGAACTGGTAACTGGGCATGGGAACCTCAAATTGGGGTCAGAGTAAAAACTTATAGGTAAATCGGGGTCAGAGCAACTTGATTTGGAGTTTTCTGGAATTGGACTGGCTTCAGGTTTGAATCAAGTTGGTCTGACCCCTGCGTTACATGTCGGCAAGAAAGGGACAGTGCAGAAGTCATGTCGGATGCGCTACGCTTATCCGACCTACGGGGCTGCACTGCAGACGTCTGACCTCTTGTCGGATGGCGCTTCGCTTATCCGACCTGTTTATCCTGCAAAGTATATTTGTTATTCAGCCTTCACGCTGAATGTTGATTTTTGTCTGAAGGTTTTTACGGAACCCTTTGTGAATTTATTCTACGGGGATACAGGGATGCGGGGCTTTGATCTTTGATTCCATACGTTACAATACTCGCAATAGAATAAGAATTCCCAAGAGCAGCGCCATCCTATGAGTTTAAAAAAACACCGTTCCCGTGTGATCACCCGGGGTGATTCGCGCATGCCCCAGCGCGCCTTTCTGCGTGCCACCGGATTTGATGATGCGGCCATGGAAAAATCCATTGTCGGCATCGTCACCACCCAGGGTGAAAATACGCCCTGCTCCATGAACCTAGCACCCCAGGCTGACCAGGTGCGGCTTGGGGTGGCGGCCGGTGGCGGCGTACCGGTGCGCTTCGACACCGTGTCGGTTTCCGATGGTGTTTCCATGAACCACGGCGGCATGAACATGAGTTTGCCATCCAGGGAACTGGTGGCTGATAGTGTTGAGATGGCAGTACGGGGGCATGCCTATGATGCGCTGGTGGCATTCGGGGGGTGTGACAAGACACTGCCAGCCATGATGATGGCCCTGGTGCGCCTGAATGTGCCTGGTGCTTTTCTTTATGGCGGTGCCGCTCTGCCTGGCCAGGTAAAGGGTGAAGAGAAAACCATTCTCGATGCCAACGAGGTAGTAGGACAACTGGAAAAAGGCAGCATTGGCTGGGGTGAATTTATCGCCACGGAAAAACAGTGCCTGCCCACAGCCGGTTCCTGCCCCGGCCAGTTCACGGCCAACACCATGGGCATGGTGGGAGAAGCACTGGGACTGTCGCCGCTGGGGTCCAGCACCATGCCATCGGTGTATTCTGAAAAACTGGCCCTGGCCCGGCAAACCGGCGAGGCGGTGATGGGCTTTCTGGACCAGGGCGGTCCATTGCCCCGCGACCTGGTGACCCGCGTCAGCCTGGAAAATGCCTGTGCCTGTGTGGCCGCTACCGGTGGCTCCACCAATGCGGTATTGCATATTCCGGCCATTGCCCATGAAGCGGGGATCGACTTTGATATCGATGCCGTGGCAGAAGTGTTTAAACGCACACCCCATATCGCCGACATGCAGCCGGGCGGGCGTTTTCTGGCCAAACACCTGCATGAGGTGGGTGGCGTCCCCGTGGTCCTCAAGGAGTTGATGAAAGCCGGTTTCGTGGATGGGGAAGCGCTTGCCTTTGGGGGCATTCCTCTGCGGGACGCACTGGCGGACACCCCTGCGCCCGATGGCGAGGTGGTCCGCCCTGTGGCAGGCGCTATCAGTGACACCGGCGGGCTGGCCATTCTGAAAGGCAACCTGTGTCCGGACGGTGCAGTGATCAAGGTGGCGGGGCTTAAGTCCCTGAAGATTGCAGGACCGGCCCGGGTGTTTGAATCAGAAGAAGATTGCATGAAGGTGGTGGCGGCCATGGACTACCAGGCCGGGGAAATTCTGGTGATTCGTAATGAGGGACCCAGAGGCGGCCCCGGTATGCGGGAAATGCTGGCGGTCACCTCGCGCATCTATGGTCAGGGCATGGGCGAGAAAGTAGCCCTGTTGACCGATGGCCGATTTTCCGGGGCGACCCGCGGCATGTGTATCGGCTATGCCTGCCCTGAAGCCGCCTCGGGAGGACCCATCGCCCTGATACGCGATGGCGACCATATCAGTATTGATGCCGCAGCGGGCACCATTGTGGTGGATGTCTCCGAGGCAGAATTACAGCAACGCCAACAACAGTGGCAACCGCTGCAGCGCAAGCTGGCCGGGGTGCTGGAAAAATATGCCAGGCTGGTTGGCCCGGCCAATAAAGGCGCCGTCACCCACAGCGGTGCGCTTGAATGGCCTTATGATGAAAGCGACGAATAAGGTAATGAAGAACACGAAATTAAAGAGTAGCTAGAGCCAGGCCATGCCAGAGAATACCCCTACCCGCAAACCCGGAGAGATCCTTGCCGCCGGTTTCCTGCCGGACGATGCCATGAGCGCCCTGGAGGAACATTACACCATTCATCACTATTACCGGGCGGATGATCCTGCGGTGCTGCTGCAGGAGGTCGCCGACAATATCGTCTGCATGGTAGGCACGTCCCATGCCTCGATGCCTGCCGAACTCATCAACGCCCTGCCCAAGCTTGAACAGATTTCCGTCTATGGCACGGGCACTGAAAAAGTCGACGCCAGCGCTGCCAAAGCCCGCAGTATTACCATTACCAACACCCCGGATGTGATGACCAGTGATGTCGCCGATCTGGGCATGGGCCTGATACTGGCCACAGTGCGACGTATGGCCGAAGCAGACAACTTTGTGCGCCAGGGCCGCAGTGGCAATGAAAGTATGCCATTTTCCTATAGCCTTGGTGGCAAGCATCTGGGAATAGTCGGGCTAGG
>Ga0181597_10000910_pt1 | contig 33599 bp, 24 predicted proteins | sample 041ome_5_FD_148647 | JGI IMG/M metagenome (GOLD analysis project Ga0181597, IMG submission 148647) | Coastal salt marsh microbial communities from the Groves Creek Marsh, Skidaway Island, Georgia - 041403US metaG (spades assembly) | ecosystem: Environmental > Aquatic > Marine > Intertidal zone...
TCATCCGCCCTGTCGGGCACCTTCTCCTCCAGAGGAGGAGAAGGATTTCATCAACGAATTCCAGTAAATGATCACAACAAGTCATTCACTCAGCCAGATAATCGCTCATCTGTGTGAGACACTACACTAGAGCTCATCACGATAGAATGAAATGTGTTGCATCCAATGATCGAAGTAATCTCGGCTACGATTTTCGATCATCAAATTCGTTGTTCATCAATATTTCCCATCGACACCCCACTGACTGTGGCCAACGTAATAAGAATGTTGGCGTTTTGTCATGCTGGCGTGAATTATCAATCTTCTCGAAAATCAGTTGAATACTGGAATTACAGTTGGAACATTTGACAATGATCGACGGCCAATTCTTATCGGTCCATTGATAATGTCGATGGTTATTGAAGCAGACAGGACATTTGGGAAAAAGCAGCGGTTTGAGATGAAAATGTTTATAGATCAGCGGGGTGAAACTTAAGTAAAGAATACCACCAACAAAAACTCTCAGCACAATCGATAATACGTCGCCTGATGGTGATATCAGAAATTGAGTAAGTGCTGCTCCAAGTGCTATTGAGAGAGAAGCTATGAAGAAATCGATGAATGAAAATCTCATAATCGCTCACCTCCCGTTCAACTTGAGTCTCCTACCACATTAGCTGTCTTCAAGATCTCTACTAAAGAGATTCCTCTACCACAATCTTCTCACTTCACCCGGCAGTCAGAAAACTCTTCAGTCGCTCGTCATCGACCACTTCGCCCTTCGGTAATTCTTTAATGCCGTTGAGGACCGTGGAGACTTCTTCCTCGGTCGCGGCAAAACCGATTTCTTTGAGGCGATGTTCGACGGCACGTTTTCCCGAATGTCGACCTAAAACCAGTTTGATACCCGAGTCTCCCACCACTTCCGGTCGAAACGGAAGATAGGTATCCGGGTTTTTGAGGAGGCCGTCCTGATGGATGCCGGCTTCGGTGGCGAAAATATTCGAGCCACCGATTGGTTTTTGAGGCGAAAGTCGGATTCCCGTCAACTCGGCCACCATCCGGCAAAGTGGTGCGAGTTTGGTGGTGTCGATTTTATGCGAACGGTCGAATTGGTCCGGGTGTAATGTTAACGCCATCACAACTTCTTCGAGCGATGCATTCCCGGAACGCTCACCGATGCCGTTGACTGTGCATTGCACTACATTGGCACCTTCTTCGATACTCGCCAAAGTGTTGGCGACGGCGAGACCCAAGTCGTTGTGGTAATGGACGGCGAGGAGTGCTTTATCGATATTGGGGACGTTGTCCTGGATTTGTTTGATGAAGACACGTGCTTTTTCGGGAGTCAGGATTCCGACGGTATCGGGAAATCCAATGGTTGTCGCACCGGCTTCAATCGCTTTTGTGTAACATTCGCAGAGATAATCGACTTCTGTCCGGCTGGCGTCTTCGGGGCTGAAAGCGACGACCGTAAATTTGTCAGACGCATAGCCGACCGTTTCGACAATCAAATCGAGGATTTCCTCTTTTGACTTCTGTAGCTTGTCCCGGCGATGCAACGGACTCGTGCCGCAAAACAGACTCACGCCGCGCTTGTGATTTGGCTGCCCTTCGAGTGCGCGGTCAGCCGCGTCGATATCTCCTCGCAGAGTTCGACACAGCGATGTCAGGACTGGTCCTTTGACCTTACCGATCATCATTTGCATCGCTTTGATGTCATTTTCGGAGGAGGCGGCGAAACCGGCATCGATGGAATGAATGCCGGCAGCTTCCAATGCGAGGGCAATCTGGACTTTTTCTTCCGGTTCGAGTGTTGCGCCGGGCATTTGTTCCCCGTCGCGCAAGGTGGTGTCACTGAACAGAACAGATCCAGAGCGTTTGTGATGAGAGATCACGAGAGGCTTAACCAGCCTTTCCAACCATTTTTGTACGATGTTAGACAAGTAAAAAACTCTCTGTCGCGAGATTTGTCGATGGTGTGTGGACTGACAAAAACCAGACTCAATGAGTGCTGAAAGGCAGCTTACCGCCTCCTGGCCACGCATCGTGATTATAGCAGGAAGACGCTGATTTTGTGCCAGTGATGTCTGTTATTTTGCTAACAGTGCCGGGACTTGCTCTTTGAGCAATTCGATCGTTGCCTCGGCAGAGATCACTTTTCCCTGCTGATCAATCAGGATCATGGCGGGTGGCATCAAGATCCCCAAGTTTACGGCGGGGGGACTGTCGAGCCCTCCCTCTTCATGGATATGGGGCCAGTTCATGTTTTGATCTTTGACAAAATCAGCCAATCCTTCCGGAACCAGATCGACATTCACGCCAACAATTTCGAACCCTTTCGCACGATACTCTTTGGAGAGTGCCTGTAATTGCGGGAGCTCTTCCAGGAAAGGGCGACTCCATGTGGCCCAATAGGTGAGGACAACAACACGGCCGCGATATCGCGAGAGATCGAGTGTTTGTCCGGTCAGAGTCTTCCCGGAGAACTCCAGGATTTGTCCTTCCAGGCCCATTCTCTTCAACGCGCCTTTGGCTTTTTGCCCGTGAATCGTGTTGTCGTAAGACTCAGCAATTCGACGATACCAGGTTTTTGCTTCGTCTGTTCGTCCGCTGATTTCATACGAGGAAGCAATCTGAAATGCGGCATCGGCGGCTTCTTCTGACTTGGGATACGATTTGACGAACTGTTCGAGCGAACTCATCCACCATTTCTGTAATTCTTCCTGCTCTTCAGTCGGTGTTGAGATGGCACGTTGGCTGTATTCGGAAGTCAATCGACGATAGGTGATGTAGGGGACCAAATCACTTTCCGGGCTGCGCGATTTAAGGGCGTCTTCAAAACTTTTTAGCCGTTCAACACCTTCTTGATACGCGCCAATTTGTACTGCCGCCGTGATTCCATCGACTAACTGTTTCATCCAGAGTTCGCGTTCTTCGGGTGTTTCAGAAATTGAAACCAGTTTTTGCAGGATGTCTGCCCGGCGTTTGTTGTAAGCACCCAGTGCTTCCGCTCCATCTTCCAGTCGCGGACTTTTTTCGTCGAGTTTTTGAAGTTGATCAAGAAGTTCTCGGGACTCGGCAGAGTTGGCAGTAGGAGCCATCACTTCTCCCGGAGTGGTCGATTGCGAAGGACGTAGTAACACGCCTCCGAATTCGATCGGTCCCGAATTCTGATCGATGGATTGTGGGAAAGAGGCGAGCTTCCAGGCTTTTCCAACCAGAACCAATTCCCCGATCTGGAGGAGATCGACTTTCCCCTCATTTTCCATGAGGGCACGCGCGTTTTCGTAGACATGAAGATCTTGTTTGGCTTTCCCATCATCAACGGGAATGATGCCCGGCATTCCGGCATCGTAACGGAGCCATTCGGTTGTCTTATTGATGGCTTTCGAGGAAGACGCTTTTTGAATCTTGTCCCCGAGACCACTGACTTCTGTCAGAATTTCACGCGCGAGGTCAGCACGAATTCCCAAAGCTTGTAAATCTGACGAGGTCACCATCAATGATTGCAGAAGCTGGGTATCGCTATTTTTGAGCGAATAGAATGCGAGTTCGCACAGTTCCTCGACAGAAATCTGCTTCCAGCTATCGATGGTTCCATCTTCATTCTGATCGATGCCCCAACGTGTGCCGCCCGTATTCAACCAGCGAGACTGGTCCACTTTTTTATTGTCGTTGGTATCCTGGTCGCGATAAACTTCGATTCCTCCGCGAAAATAGCTCCAGCGGTCTACGGTGTTGTTTCCGTCGGTGTCCATGAACTTTCGTAGAACTTCCCCTTGTGGTCCTCGAACCACCCATCCCGAGCCGCTTTTCTCCTGGATGACTTTGACGGTGCAGTCCGGAACTTCACTTTGTGAAGGGGTGTCGAATTCGACATACTTCTGGACGGGTTTATACTTCAAGGCAATCTCGGGTGTGACCGCTTGGGCGAAGCAGGTTGAGTTTGCCGTACAAATTGAAAAGACAGTCAGTGGTAGAATGATTCTACGAAAACAGGCAGGCATCCGATTCACTCCCTTGCGTCGGCAGAGATTCCATGGAAAATGAATTTTTTCAGTAGTAATTGTAATCAGATTCTAGTACAGATCTGACTATAAAGTCAGCCTCAGTTTGGCCGGTATCTCGTTTGAAGACTGAATTTCAGGATGAGTATGAAAGTCTCCCCAAAAACAGGCAGTCTCAGGGAACATGAATTTTTTGTTTCCCCGGAACAATGCATCGATTTTGACGGTATCTCGATTCTCGCGACCCCTCATCTGCTCTGGGAGATGGAGCATTGTGCTCTCGACCTGTTGCAAGAGTCGCTGGAAGAAGGGGAGCTCTCTTTGGGAGTGCAGATCGATCTCGAACATCGTTCAATGGCGGTGGAACTGGATCACGTCGTTTGCACCGCCAAAGTGGTGCATCGAGAAGGTCCGTTGGTGACATTTCATCTTTCTGCAGAAGCCAATGGGAAATGCCTCTCTCAAGGGCTTCACAAAAGACGAGTTGTTGATCGTACGGACATCAATCGTCGTCTGGAATCACTTCGTATTAATTCCATGAATCGCCAATGATCCACGTCATCGCACAAATTACACTCCAATCAGGTTGTCGCTCCGATTTCTTGACCGAGTTTCACAAACTTGTCCCTCTCGTACATGCTGAGCAGGGGTGTCTGGAATATGGTCCTGCCGTTGATGCAGAGACTCCCATCGATGCACAAGTCACCAATGAAGATCTCGTCGTGGTGGTTGAAAAGTGGGAATCCCTCGCTGATCTTGAGGCTCACTTGGTCGCCGATCATATGCAGGCTTACCGCGAAAAAGTCAAAGAGATGGTCGCGGGAACAAGTTTGCAGATTCTGTCTCCCGCTTAATCTTCTGGAACAATTGATTCCCTGTTGATGATTGCGAAGGAACCTTGTGGGAAATCTGTCGACTTTTTATTCCGAGTTTCGTCAGCGGTATTACACCACCGGTTCGATCATTCCAAGTAGTCGTTTTTTGGCTTCGGCGATTACGAAGCCGCTCGCCAAACGAGAAGGTTCACGCCGAGTTTTAGAGATCGGACCTGGGACCGGAGCTTTCACACAAAAAGTCGTGCGGCTGCTTCGTCCCGACGATCATTTTGATATCGTCGAAATCAATCCCACGTTTGCCGCTGTGATTCGTGAACAGTTTGCATCAAACCCTTCTTATCAAGCGGTGTCGGAGATCTCGACGGTCCACGAAACTCCCTTACAGGAGTTTCAGTACGATGCGCCTTACGACATCATCATCTCCGGGTTACCGACCACAAATTTTGATGTTCCATTGGTGCAGGAAATCTTCGAGACATTTGTGGAGTTGCTTGCTCCCGGTGGAGAGCTATCGTATTTCGAGTACATGTATTTGCGTCAGATGCGAAAATACATCGATAAAAAAGCGAATCGCGACCGCCTCCGCGAAATGGATCGGGTGATTGCGCCATACCACGAAAAAATGTGTTTTGATCGTAGTTGGGTCTGGATGAATGTTTCACCCGCCTGGGTTCATCATTTGAGGAAAGCACCAGATGTTGCCCAGGAGTCTGTCTGATTAATGGAGCACTTTGCAGCCTTTGAGTCGTTTCTTCAGAGCATCAATTCCTTCGTCTGTGACTTGTGTCCCATGAAGGTAGAGTTCAGATAAGTCACTCAGTGCGCCAAGTTTCTCGAGACCTTCATCAGTAATTGCGGTGTAGGAGAGTTCTAAACTCTTAAGTTTTTTCAGTTCGGCAACGACGGTCATTCCTTCATCAGACACCTGAGTCCCATAGAGATTCAAAGCCTGCAGTTGGCCGAGAGGCTTCAAACTGACCAGGTCCAGATCGTTGAATTTCTTTTCTGAGACGTTCACCTCAGTCACCAGTACCTGTTCTTGGGGAAGTTTTGCTTGCGTCTTAATCGGGTAGCCGACATCTTGGACTTGAACAGTGCCACCTTTGGAGAGTACAAGGAGCGCGGCATTTCTGTTCTCGCCATAATTTTCGGGATCGCCACCGCATCCCGTCAACGAGAAGCTAATCGCAGTCGTCGTGATCAATAATAAAGTGAATTGTCGCATCAGGGCGCGCTCCACAGCAGAGAATGGGAAATCATGACCGAACTCTTCACACATTACGGGGGAGATTAACCGACTGCAATGCCTTCGACATCGGAACATAAGTGGAATCTGTCGACCCATCCGGCACGACTGTCTGACGAGCTGTTGCTTAAAGACTGCGATTTGACGTTTGGTCGCGCCAGCGGTCCCGGAGGACAGCACCGCAATAAAGTGGAGACGGCAGTCACAATTCGTCATCAGCCAAGTGGAATCCAGGCATCAGCGGTCGAACGACGCAGTCAGAAAGAGAATCGTAAAGTTGCGATGTTTCGATTGAAAATCTCTCTGGCGATTGAGCTGGAAGCGATCGCCGATGAGGGAGAAATTCCTTCAGACTTGTGGAGAAATCGCTGTCGAGGGAGGAAAATCTTTTGTAATGAAACTCATGAGGATGCACCTTCGATGTTGGCAGAGTTGATGGTTTGCAGCCGATTACACGGATTTGTCCATACCGAAGCGGCCCATCAACTGGAGTGCTCGGGGACTCAATTATTAAAGTTTCTCGCAAAATTCCCGGCGGCGCGGACCTATTTTGAAAAATCGCGTTCAGAGCGGGGATTATCAACCCTGAAATTTCGCTGATTCCTCTTTATTCACTGAATTTCAGAATTACGCAGGTGACGATCTGGTCTCGCGATGAAATAATGGGGTGAGACAAAATTTAACTTCCCTCCGAGAGGGAACGCCAACTTCTCACTATCAAGACCTCCATTCATTATGTCAGACTCTCCCAAGCAGGCTGACTCTCGTAGCTTCTCACTCCCTGGTTTACTGGCGTTATTGGCTGGATGTGGTCAGATTTTCGCGACGTGGAAGTTTCGATTTTATACCAGTAGTTGGGATGACGGGCTACGCATCGGTAATTATGCCGTGGCGTTTTGTTTAACGCTCTGGGGACTCAAACAGATTGTGGCCGAGTGGCAATCGCGGCCGACACGTTCTCTCGCAGGGCGTGTGCATCGTCGAAAGCAGTATCGTGTCAACATCCCCGTCGAAGGGATCGTCTTTCTGGTCATTATGTCGGTGATGTTTATCGGGGCGATGCTCGGTAAGCAAAACATGTTACTGCTGGTTTTCTCATTGATGGCAGGGGCTTTTGTCGCGAATGGGTTTATCTCATTCAATTTACTGAGAAAAATCACCATCAAACGTCAGTTGCCCTCGTTGATCACTGCCGGAGACCCTGTCAATTTTTATATCGAAGTCAGTAACAACAAGATGATGACTGTGTGGGTGCTGACAGTCACAGATTCGATTGTGAATGAAAATGAAAGTTTACGTGCCTCAGTCGTGTTCACTCGCGTTCCCCGGTATGGAAAAAAACTGGGCCAATATCGGGTTCAATTGATGCAGCGTGGTCGTTATCAAATTGGTCCCGTCGTGTTTTCAACCAGATTTCCCCTCGGCATTGTCGAGCGGTCGGCTCTTGTTCATAGCTCAGAAGAAGTCATCGTTTGCCCCCGACCGGGAACATTATTAGTAAGTCGTCAGTCGCTTCGCTCTCAAGATCAGCTCGTCATGCGTAATACATCGCGAGTGGGAGCTTACGATGACGAATTCCATCGGATTCGCGAATACCGTTACGGCGACAATCCGAAAGCGATTCACTGGCGATCCTCCGCTCGCAGAAACGAACTGATGGTGAAAGAGTTTCACGAAAGCCGCGATGAGAATCTGATGATTTTGCTCGATTTGTGGCAACCGCAGTATCCCGAAACAGCGCAACTGGAATGCGTTGAAACGGCCATCAGTTTTGCTACGACGATCATCAAAGATCATCTGACAGTGGTACGGGATTCCGAAATACAAGTTGCCGCGTTGGGAGTCGAGTTTTCAGAATGGTCGGGAGCAGCTGGAGTGAATGGCTGGGAGTCGGTGCTAGAGTATCTGGCCTTAGTTCAGGCGGGCCCCACGACAAAGATGGGCGATCTACATCATTATTGGAAATCGCAACGAAAAGCCGACACACGTTGTTTATTAATCACAACTCGCACTCTCCTCGAATTGTCCGAAATTTTCGGAGATGCAACTGGCGAGACAGAAAGCAATCAAATTTCGTTCGAAATGGATTTGTTGATTTATTCAGCCGTCAAAGGAGGGCTGGAAGGATTGTTTGAGCCTCCCGAAAACCTGATCACCTACGAAGGGGTTTCGAGTGATCCGAGAAGACGAGTTGCCTCGACCGAAACCCCAGCGAATCTCCTGAACGTAAATCGCTCGGAAAGGAACTCCTGAGATGGCACTGGCGACTTTGTTTCCTTTGAGCGTTTATTTGATGCTGGCAATGTCCTCCTTCGTGCTGATGTACGCGGAAGGGGCTCTTTTTCCTGCGGTGATGACAATCCCACTGGCGTTGATTGGCTATCTTTACAGCGAAAGAAAATCTGTTCTCGTGCTCACCGGATGGATGGCAAACTTATTGGGGTTACTTGCACTGGCCGCTGCAGCGCGTGAATTTTTGTCGGACAACCCGGAAGGGCGACTGCTTTCTGGGGCTCATCTTCTGGTTTATCTTTCATGGTTGGTCATCTTTTTGACAAAGTCTCGCCAGCATTATTGGTGGACCATAGCGCTTAGTCTTTTGCAGGTGGCCGTCAGCTCTGTGTTGATGAACAGCGTTGAGTACGGATTTTTCCTGATGATCTTTTCGCTGATGTCGATCTGGACGGTCTCGTTGTTCACGTTGTTTCAAGCTTATCGTGACGAACTCGATGACGAAGATTCCGAGCAGACGACGACCGAGTCGGGAATGTCCCAACGTTTGAATGCTCATCATGTCGTTGCGTCTCAGGGGCGTGTCTTGTTCGGGATGCCGAGTCGATCGATTGGGGGTGTCGAATACGATGCGCATGCGAAATGGATCGGCTTGCGGTTCGCTGGACGGGCTTTCGGAATCACGTTCGCTTGTCTGTTCATTGGCCTCGGCTTTTTTATGTGTATTCCCCGCTTGTGGGCCGATTTGAATCCTTTCGAGAATGAATCTCTCGAAGGTATGCAGGTCAAGTTTGACCAGAAGGTTCGACTCGGTGATATGGGAGCGATCCTGGAAAGTCGACAACCGGCTTTGAATATCCAGATTTTTGATGGTGCTGATGATTTGCCTGTTCCGATGGAAACATTCTTGTCGCGTCATCGTCTGGATGAACCGTACTTTCGCGGAACATCGATGGACTTATACTCAGAGGACTATACTTGGAGCTCATCGAAAGAGATCACGATTCGTGTGGCTCCGACCATCGAGAGACGCTCGTCGCATTTTAGACAGCGAATTGAACTTGAAGCCGTCGGGACACCATTTCTGTTTTGTCTCCACCCCGTCGAAGGAGTCAAAATTCAGTCTCCCCCTAATGGGCAGTATTTCTTTGACGCGGTGTACTCTACGCTGATGCGTCAAAACAAGCGCAACCTGTCGTCCCGAATGGTTTATGATGTCTACTCTCCCAAGTATCAGGTGGCTCATACGTTTCTGGTGGAACGCTATATGGAGCTTCCCAGGAAAAGTGATCTCAACGGGATTTTTCTCCAATATCCTGAAGAACGGTTGCCTCGAGTACGACAGCTCACTCTCGATGCGGCGAAACTCAAACAAGAAGATTTGCCTCTCGAATATGGAGCGAAGACCGAGATTGCCGTTCAACGAGTCGTCTCTCATCTACGTGATTCGGGAGAATACACATATTCTTTGAATGCCGAAATTATTGAACCTGAAATCGATCCCGTGGAGGATTTTCTGTTCAATCGAAAACAGGGACATTGTGAGTATTACGCCTCATCATTGGCATTGATGTTGCGTTCCATCGGTGTGCCAACACGTATTGTGAATGGATATAAGGGGGGAGATGCGGACGAGTCCACGGGAGTTTGGCATGTTGAACAACGACATGCTCATGCCTGGGTCGAAGCCTTTTACGGAAATCGTTGGCATCAACTCGATGCAACACCAGCGGCTGAGCGTGATGAGTCGGTGGCATCGGTCGGCAGCGAACGCATGAGCTGGGGAGAATTCAAACAATATCTGCAGAGCTTGTGGGCGCGTTACTTCGTCGGAATGAGTTTCAACTTTCAAAGACAAAATATTTACCGAATGACCATCGATGAATTGAAGGCTTTCGGTTCCTCATTACTCGCGTCGGTGAAAGGGGCCATCGCGCAGGGTATCGATTTTCTCAAGCACCCCGAACGCTGGTTCAGCTTGAAAGGTGGAGCTATTGCATTTGTGCTATTGAGCTTGTTGACACTCTTCGTTGTTCTTCTCAAATGGTTCGTTCTTAGGTTGAAGAAAGTGTTTAAGCGACGAAGGGTCATATCTCGCAGACGTCGACAGATTGAGTTTTACGAACGTTTTTTACGCTTGTGTGAACGTCAGCGAATCACCAAAGCGCCACAGCAAACACCTCGTGAGTTTGCAGCAAAAGTCTCTGAGACGTGGACTTCCATATTGTCAGCCAATGGGATGGGAACATTGCCTCGCTCGTTGGTGGAGAAGTTTTATGAGATCAGATACGGCGATCAGCCACTTGTGAAAAGTGAAGAACAAGAGTTGCTCGATACGCTTCGTACATTGGAGAAAGCGTTTCATCAACCACCAACAGCAACTCCGACCGTTGCATCATAAGTGACCGCTTAGAAGTAGTTTCAAAAAGAGTCATTTGAACTAGTGGACTGAGCAGAGCGAAGCCCCCAGTGAATAACTACCATCTGTGGGTGACCTCAAGGTCATCCACAGCCACCCATGATCTTATGAACCCGCCGCCCCTAGTGTTTCCCGCGTAAGCGAGGGTCGGCAGCATCTCGAAACGCTTCCGCAACCAGGTTGTAAGAAGTGATTGTCAAAAAGATAGCGATGCCGGGATAAAAGATAATCCACGGTGCTGATTCCAGGTATTTCCGCCCGGTGGAAAGGATCCCTCCCCAAGAAGGGGTAGGGACGCTGATTCCCAAACCGAGGAAAGAGAGTGCCGATTCGGTCAAAATGGCTCCCGCCACTCCAAACGTCGCCGACACCAATACGGGAGCCATTGCATTGGGCAGAATGTGTTTAAAGATAATCCGCCATGGAGAATACCCGAGTGCGCGGCCTGCCAAAACGAATTCTTGATTGGAGAGTCGCAGGAACTCACCACGCACCAAACGCGCGATGCCGGTCCAACTCGTTAAGCCGATGACGATCATGATTTTGAAGATGCCCGGTCCCAAAAAAGCGACAATGGCAAGAATCAAAAAGAAACTCGGAAAACAAATGACGACTTCGATGACTCTCGATATCAGAATATCAACGGTCCCTCGAAAGTAACCAGCAATTGCCCCAACAATGATTCCGATGGTCAGTGCAATCGAGACAGACACGATTCCCACGGCAAGGCTGACTCGCCCGCCCCAAATCATACGTGTAAATAAATCGCGACCACTGTCATCGGTTCCAATAATATGAGGGCGCGACCATGGTAGTGCCTTATGGCGGACATCCTCTTCTTCTTCGGATTGAGTTTCTTCGTCCTCTTCAAGTGCTGCGGTCTTCTCTCTTTGTGCGGCTTCTTCTTTGAGCTGCTCTAACTTGTCGGGTGTGAGTATCGGACTGGTGAGACCTGCCAGTTTTTGTGGTTTAGCAAAGAGTAAGTCCAGATTGCTTTCATCCAGCGCAAAGGGAACCCATGGCCAGATCACACTTTCGTAAATCACGTCCGCATCTTCGGAGGTGTCTGCATCTGCATAGAGCCCCGCTCGATAAGGGGTGATGTCAACACGTTCGGGAACGCCGAGTTTCCAGGCAAGTGCGCCAATTACGGGAATGACGACATACACTAACGTGGCGAGTTTCTTCTTCCCTGCCGGGTCGTAGCGGTTTGTGATCGGTTTCCAGACCGGTCCCAGCACCACAATTGGCATGAAGAGCATGAACCCAATTTCGGGCCATGTTAACGAACCAAACACGGGCCAATAATTCTTGCTGGTGAGATGGTCTGAGACATCACGAAATTCTGAGCGGAATTCTCCCCGCATGGCTTTCAGGTCTGCGCGAACAGATGGGTCTGTGACGGCCTCTTTTGCGAGAGCTGCAATTTGAGACGCTTGTTCCGAAAACGAGGCTCGTTGTTCTGCCGGCAAACGACTGGCGATAAATTTCCCTGTGTCGCGAATGACGTTTGCTTCACGTTGTGCGTTGGACAGTTCTTCGGCATTCGCTTCATCAGGTAACCGACTGATCTTCAATGCCAGAGTCGTGATTGTCCGAATGGATTCATCAATCTCGTATCGATTGATGCCGTAATACCAGATCGGGCGATTGTTGGCGATGAATGGCGCGAACACGCTGACCGCGATCAACAGGATAATCACCCAGCCAGAGATGACCGCCAACTTACGTTTGCGAAATTCTCGCATCACCAGCGACCACTGGCTTTGTTCTTTGATATGTGCTTCCGCAGGAGCGGACTCCGTTCGACTCAACTTACTCTCCGTATTATCGATTCTCAAAAGAGACTTGAGGGTTGACCAGGACATACAAAATGTCAGAAATCAATATTCCAAACAGCGTCATGACGGCCGATAAAATCAACGTAGCCATAACAATGTCGTATTCGCGTAAGAAAATGGCATTAATGGTGTAATATCCCATGCCGTTGATCTGAAAAATCGTTTCGATAATCACACTGCCACCGATCAAAAATGGAAGCAGCGAAGCAAACAGCGTGATGACCGGGAACAACCCGTTCCTTAAGGCATGGACCAGAATCAAACGCTTCTTGCTGACTCCTTTGGCCTCAGCAGTGCGGATGTAATCCTGATGAATCACTTCGAGCATCCCCGCACGCATTTGACGGCTGAGATAGGCCAGGCCACCGTATGTGAGGCAGACGATCGGCAAGAAAATGTGATGGAGATAATCTTTGAATTTTCCCAGTGTCGACATCTCTTCGTAATTATCAGATGTCAGCCCTAAAATCGGGAACCAAACCATTTGCGAACGGTCCGAGAAATTCATCCGCAAGAGTTCGGCGATCCAGAAAGAAGGCAACGAATACAAAACGAACAGGGAGACCGTCGAAATGATATCGGCTTTTGAGCGGGGGAACGCCGCGCTCATAATTCCCAGCGGAATGGCAATCAGATAAATCAACGCAAACACAATCAGATTGAGCTGCATTGTAATGAACAGGCTTGACTTAAGATCGGGCCAGATCGGACGATTGCGTAAAATTTCTTTCAGATCAAAGGTGACGAGTCTTTTCAGGAAATAGCCAAACTGAATGTGGACAGGTTTGTCGAAATGCCAGCGTTCTCGAAAACGCTTCATCGCGTCTTGAGTGCTCTTTTGGGAGTCCATACCACCTGCACCTTGACCGGCTCCAAACTTCATCGAAGTGGGGTCACCCGGCGCGAGTTTAATCACAAAGAACGACAGCAGAACAATCCCCATCAAGGTGGGAATCATCAATAAAAGTCGTTTGGCGATGTATCGAATCACCCGTCATCTCCTCCGTGAGTTCTTGATATTCTGACAGGCTAATCAGTTCTGTTGCAGATCCTTGGGCACCCACCATTCGGTCAGGTCAAAGCCGGGGCGAATTCTGTACCACTTCACACCCCGGAACCTTTTGTGATACGCACCGTGATCTTTGCTGGTGTACAGAAACGTATAGGGTTGTTCGCGGTCGAGAATGCGGTGGAGCGAGTTGTAGATGGCGGGGCGTTTGTCTTTATCGACGGTCACTCGAACCTGCTCGATCAATTCATCCGCTTCGGAGGAGACAAATCCCACATGATTGCTACTGCGTTGCTCGTTGGACTGCGAGGAATGCCAGATTTGATACGGATCACTCTCCAGCGGACTCATCCATCCCAAGGTTACGGCATCAAACTTACGATTCAATACATTCTCCAGAAACGCAGCCCACTCCAATTGCTTGACTTCCACTTTAATTCCAACCGACTTACAGCTCTCCTGAAGCAGCCCCGCCAGAATTTCTGTCGATTTCCGACCGGAGGCTATTTGCAGTGTGAACTCAAACTTCTTTCCATCTTTGTCGAGGATGCCGTCTCCATCGGTATCGGCCCAACCCGCTTCTTCCAACAGGTCACGAGCCGTATCAGGATCGTACCCAATGGGCTTGACGGCTTGGTCATAAGCGGGAGAGAAATAGTACGCCGAACCAGAGACGAGGACTCCCTGACCGTATAACTTCTTGTCGAGAAAGTCTTCCAGATCGAGTAGCAGTCCCAGTGCATATCGAACTTCACGCTGTTGAAACATCGGGTTTCGCATGTTCCAGCCGATGTAAGAGAACGAGGGAACATACCAGTGTGCCATCACATATTTGTCTTTGAACCAGCTCGGTTCCGGGACAAGATCTTCGAACGCCTGTTCGGCGGTCATTCGGTAATGGAAGTCGATGTCTCCCGATTTGAGAGCCAATAAGGCAGTGGTATCTTCACTGATAAACTTGAAAACAATTTCATCCAGATAGCCTTTATATTTCTCGGACCAGTAGTTTGGGTTCCGCTTGAGAATCAGGCGATCATTATCAATCCATTGATCGACGACGTACGGCCCGGTCCCCATCGGAGACCGGTTATAACGTGTATCAGTATTGAAAAATTCTGCAAACTTGAGGCCATGAACGCTGACTTTTTTCTGTGCTTTTTCTTCTTCCTCAGTCAACTCTTCCATCACAAGTTCGAGACCGTCCTCTTTGAAGAATCGTTTAAACAGATGCAGCGGAGGTCCATAAACGGGAAGCCCGGCTGTCACTTCGAACGCTTTGAAATACTGTTCTCGATACTGCATACGGACCGTCAAATCGTCCAACGGTTCGCATCGGATCACATTGTCGTAATAGACGCGGATCGAATCTCCATCAACATAATTGTTGTTGATCACGTGATAAGCAAAAACGAGGTCGGCAGAAGAGTAGGGAGTCCCGTCCGACCAACGAACTCGGTCATCAAGGTTGTAGGTGTAAACGGTGTCTTGTTGGACATCGACATACTCGTCCTTGGATAACTCCAGAAACTCTTTGTCGCCAATCAGTTTTGCTGATGAGGATTGCGGTGACAGAGCCGTCACTTTGATGCCACCCTCTTCATTCTCTTTCGCATCACCAATAATCTCAAAACCTGTTTTGACAGCGTACGTTCCGGGGATGATTCCAGACACGGTCACCTTGCCTGCTTCATCACTCCACAGGTGGTATCCATTTTTTGGTGCCCCGACAACATCTTCGGCGGGGTAGAGCCCCACCCATGTATCGCCGACAGGTTTGTTTTTTGGACCATAAGTGATCAATGTGATGGCGGGCGGTGCGTCGTCCCCTTTCGCCTTGGGATAGTTCAGTTCGATCTCTCCTGCCGCTTCTTCATTTTCAAGGCCGACGGATCGTTCTTTCCCTTCATGATCGGGGGATAACTTAATCGAATCTTCAGCGATCCAGGTTTTGGCCATCAGAGGTTCGAACTCAAAAGTCTCAGGATTCTGCGCGACTAAAGCCTGAACAAGATACGGGTCCGACATAATCGTCTGCACGGCAGAGGATTCGGTGATGGGGTTCATTGTTTTGGGTTCGGACTCCATCCGCACGACAATGCGACCACCGGTGACTGGCTGTGAAGACGATGAATTTTTGGCGTCAGGATTGCCCACATCGACGGGAATCGGTTCCCCGATGACCAATGTTTCTCCGGCAGCCTCAACCCGAGGAATCGGAATATCGGCGACTTCCTCGGTTAACTCATAAACGGGGACGTCTGAGTATGTTTCGTCGTACTGACGTTCCTCGGTCTTCTGGCCCTTCGAGGTCTTTCCCGACCCACTAGAAGAACCGGAGCCAGCCTGTTCATCATCACCACCACAGCCGATCAGTAGTAAACCGCAGAGCAGAGCGGGGAAGAAGCGTATCCATTGAGGCAGCGTTGACATGAGAACTCCTTGACTTCGATGTCGATCGTATTGTCGGGACTACGCCCGGAATCTAACGGGTTTGCTGAATCGATTGTGGCAATTCTGGTACAATGCCGCAACCCCTGTTTCTTCAATGTTTTACGCCGGGAGAGAACTCGTTGTGGGAGTGAGTTCCACAGTTTTTGATTGCTCTTGAGAGTCGCGAAGATCAGGATTTCAAATAGTACAGTTTTGATGTCCGACAGTTTGGCAGAAATCACCTTGGAAAGCTCACTTCATGAAGAAATATCGTGTTGCCATCATCGGTCATACAGGACAGGGAAACTTTGGTCACGGCCTCGACACCGTCTGGAAAACTCTTCCCGATCATTTCACGGTTGTTGGCGTGACCGACCTGAACGAAAAGGGCTTGGCAAAGGCTGTCGAGAAAACGGGGGCCGAGAAAGGGTACTCTGACCATGAGAAAATGCTGAAAGAGTTACGGCCCGATATCGTGGCGATCTGTCCACGCTGGATTAGTCGTCATCACGAATTGGCGATGGTGGCAGCGGATTACAATTGCCACATCTTCATGGAGAAACCTTTTTGTCGCACTTTGGAAGAAGCCGATGAAGTCGTTCAAACATTGGAGATGAAACACCTCAAGCTGGCCATCGCTCATCAGTCACGATACTCACCGATTCTTAAATTGACTAAACGATTGATCAAAGAGGGAGCCATCGGCACGCCACTCGAAATTCGTGGACGGGGTAAAGAAGACCATCGGGGCGGAGGAGAAGACCTGTGGGTGCTCGGCTCGCATGTCCTCGATTTGTTCCGAGGGTTCTTTGGTGATGTCGATTCCTGTCGTGCCAGTGTGCTCAATGACGGGCAACCTGCCACAATGAATCAGGTTGTTGAAGGCAACGAGGGGCTCGGTCCCTTGCTCGGTGATGAGCTCCACGCAGAGTACACGTTCGCCGATTCTCCCGTGCGTGGATACTTTTCATCGGTCCGAAATATGGGCGGTAGCCCGTCTCGTTTTGGATTGCAGATCTTTGGCTCCCATGGCGTGATTGACTTCTACACCAATTATTTGACTCCCGCGTTCATTCTGAAAGATTCCAGTTGGTCTCCCGGAAGAACAGGAAAAGGTTGGGAGCAGATTTCGTCGGCGGGCATCGGACTTCCTGAAGTGAAACCCGACAAAGGGATGACCGGCGGCAACAAAGCCGCTGTCCTCGATTTGGTGAACGCGATTGAAAAAGATCAGCCCACTCTGTCTAACGCCGATGATGCACGGGCCTCGATGGAGTTGATTCTGTCGGTTTATGAATCGTATCGTCAAAACGATGTGGTGACATTGCCGCTGAAAAATCGCGAACATCCATTACGAGAGTGAATTCCAACTCAAAACGGAAACGATTCATCCACTTCTGCTTTGGCCAGATCAACGAGGAAGCCGGAAATCCGTTCCACCAGAACTTTCATGAGCTGTTCTCCTTTTTCAGCAGAGGCCTCGTGAGGATAACCGGCTCCCGAGTTGGTCGTGAGGAGATGCCAGGGGCGTGTGATGGAAACCCAGCCTTTGTTGACGGCATCAAAACGAGTCGGTCGGCAGGTGCCATCATCGGCGTTGAGTTGCCCCGTTTCCGAATCTAGGGAGATGAATTCCGGGAAGTACGCCAGGCCAAGAGACGTTTCCATCTCGCCCGCGTGATCATCGGGGTGATCAAAAATTTCGGCTTTCACATCGGCTGAGGTTTCTTTGAACCAGTTACAGAGGAACAAGTTGACTTTTGTCGTGCCGCTCATCTCACGCAAGAGCGGTTTGAAGTCGTTTCCCCCATGGCTGTTGAGGATGACCAGTTTGCGGATTCCCTGATAATCCATCGATGCGGTCAGGTCTTTGATGATTTGACCGAGCGTGGTGGGATTCACGTTCATTGAGAGATGAAACTCCCGTTGATTGGTCTCGGTGCCGTAGGGGATCGTCGGCAACATGACGACTCTTGCCCCTTGTTTCCAAGCCGCTTCACATGACCGAGAGGCGATTTCCGTGGCCTCAAAGGTATCGGTTCCGTAAGGGAGGTGCAGGTTGTGAGGTTCGGTTGCCCCCATGGGGAGAACGGCGACTTCGTAAGGATTTTCTTTGATAAAGCCGTAGTTGACTTCCTGCAATATCCATTCACGCATCGGTTGAATTTCCTTTGAAGATCAAGTTTGTATTCAATGATATCTTACGAAAACTGTCTTCAGAATTCAGAAACTCGTCTTGCAATTTGTAAATCGTTGGGAGTATCGTCAATTGAAAGCAGATGCTGAAAAGGAGGCTCGCCCGATTCAGCATGGGATAGATACCAACGCGGAAACCAGTTTGCCCGCAAAAAGATAAGAGAGACGCCAATTCGACCGAGAGACTGACATCATTGATTCCAAAGCCGATCTGGCTCGACGTTTCAACTGGGCTATCCCACACACCATTGCCCCGAAGATACGAAAGAACGCTCGCACAACATGTCCATCACACCACAGGATTCGCTCCAATCGGACAAGGATACGGAATCTCTTTCAGGCGCAACGGTACGACTTGCTGGTGATTCCGGCGATGGGATGCAGCTTGTCGGCTCGCAACTGACCAACACCTCGGCACTCGCCGGAAACGATGTCGCGACGTTTCCCGATTTCCCTGCGGAGATCCGTGCCCCCCGAGGCACACGCGCGGGGGTCAGTGGCTTCCAGTTACAGTTTTCATCGGAAGATATATTTACGCCCGGTGATGAGTTGGACGCGCTGGTCGTGATGAATCCTGCCGCATTGGTGACCAACATTGGCGATCTGCAAGATCGTGGTGTGTTGATTGCCAACGAAGACAGTTTTGCCAGCAAAGACTTGAAATTGGCGAATCTGGATCGAAATCCACTGGAATCAGATGATCTCAAAAAATACAACCTGATCAAGGTTCCTATCACCAGTCTCACGCGCGAAGCGGTGAGCGAAGTTAAAAACGCAAAAGGTGACACACTCGGGACGAAAGAAGCCGACCGCTGCAAAAACTTTTTCGCACTGGGAATTATCTGCTGGCTTTATGGTCGTGAGTTAGAACCGACGATTCGTTTTTTGAACGACAAGTTTGGTAAGAAACGTCCCGATGTCGCCGAAGCCAATACGCTGGCTTTGAAGGCGGGCTGGCATTACGGCGAGACTGCCGAATTGTTCGAGCGGAACTATCAAGTGCAACCAGCGCATTTGACTCCCGGGACTTACACTAATGTGATGGGTAATCAGGCACTCGCCTGGGGTTTGGTCACAGCGGCGCACTTGAGTGGCAAAGAGTTGTTTTACGGCTCTTATCCGATTACGCCCGCGAGCCCTGTGTTGGAAGAGTTGAGTAACTTCAAAAACTACGGCGTGAAGACCTTTCAGGCCGAGGATGAAATTGCCGCAATTTGCTCTGCGATTGGAGCTGCCTTTGGTGGCTCGATGGCTTTGACCGGTTCTTCGGGACCAGGGATCGCTCTCAAGGGAGAGGCGATGGGTTTGGCGATGATTCTCGAATTGCCCATGTTGATTCTCAATATTCAGCGGGGAGGACCGAGTACCGGATTGCCGACAAAGACCGAGCAGTCGGATTTGTTGCAGGCCATGTTTGGTCGAAATGGTGAGTCGCCTTTACCGGTCATTGCTGCAAGGAGTCCGAGTGATTGCTTTGATGTCGCGCAAGAAGCCTGGCGAATTTCGAGCCGGTTTATGATTCCCGTGATTATTCTCTCGGACGGCTATATCGCCAATGGTGCTGAGCCGTGGAAGATACCCGATGTGGATCAGTTAGAGAAAATTCCGATCTCTCATCCGGGTCCAATCGACGAGGGAGAGACATTTTTGCCTTACTCTCGCAATGAGGACTTAGCTCGACCTTGGGCGTTACCAGGCACGGAAACTCTGATGCATCGCTTGGGAGGACTAGAGAAGGAAGACCTCACCGGAAACGTGAGTTACGATCCCGAAAATCATCAGCACATGATCAATGTTCGGCAAGCGAAAGTGGACCGGATTGCTCACGTGGTTGATCCGGTCGAAGTGAGTGGTCCCGAATCGGGAGATTTGCTCGTCCTCAGTTGGGGAGGCACATATGGTGCCTGCATCACCGCTTGTCGCCGAGCGCGAGAAGAGGGGTTGTCAGTAGCTCATGTCCATCTACGTTGGATTGCTCCCTTCCCAGCGAATCTCGAAGAGGTTCTCAGACGGTACAAAAAAGTTCTTATTCCCGAACTTAACATGGGGCAGCTCAGCTTGCTCATCCGCGCAAAGTTTTTGATCGACGCTGCCCAGTTGAACAAAGTGAAGGGGAAGCCATTCAAGGTGACTGAAATTATCAAACGAATTCGGGAAGAGATCGACTTATTGAAGTAACGCTCTTCCCGCAATCAGACATTGCCAATTCTTCCACACGGAGTTGACTGATGAGTACTGACTTGCCTGTATTAACGGCGGCCGATTTTGGCAGCGATCAGGATATTCGCTGGTGTCCCGGCTGCGGGGATTATTCGATTCTCGCCCAGATGAAAAAGATGCTTCCCAATCTGGGAGTGCCGCGAGAAAAAATTGTCTTCATCTCGGGGATTGGGTGCAGCAGCCGCTTTCCGTATTACATGAATACCTATGGAATGCACAGCATTCACGGTCGCGCACCGGCTTTCGCGACGGGGCTCAAACTGGCTCGTCCCGATTTGCAGGTTTGGGTGATCACGGGTGACGGCGATGCGCTCTCCATCGGGGGAAACCACTTAATGCACGTGATTCGTCGGAATGTCAATTTGAACATTGTGTTGTTCAATAACCGTATCTACGGCTTGACGAAAGGGCAATATTCCCCGACTTCGCCCGCCGGAAAACGAACAAAGTCGACTCCCTATGGTTCCATCGATAACCCTCTCAATCCATTATCTCTGGCTGTTGGTTGTGAAGCGACCTTCGTCGCGCGTTCCATTGATACCTACATCAAGCACTTGGGAGCGACTTTACAGCGAGCCGCCGATCATCAGGGGACATCGTTTGTCGAAGTTTACCAAAATTGCAACGTCTTCAATGACGGGGCTTGGTCATACGCTACGGATCGGAATATCAAAGCCGACCATCTGTTGGAACTGGAACACGGTAAACCGATGATCTTCGGGAAAGACCGGGACAAAGGAATTCGGTTGAATGGCATGGAACCGGAAGTGGTCGAATTGGGCAAAGGAATTACCGAAGACGACCTTTTGTTTCACGACGAAAAAGCGACCGAGCCGACACTTGCGTATCTGCTCAGCCGGATGCGGGTGGATGATGGTTTCCCGGAACCGATTGGAGTCTTACGATCTGTCGAACATCCCACTTACGATGGTGGCGTGATCGCGCAGATGGACGAAGTGACCAAGGCGAAAGGTCCGGGAGACTTGAATCAGTTGTTCCGTTCGGGAGATACCTGGGAAGTTCCTGCGGAAACGAAATGACTCTGACTATTGAGACGCTGCTTTGAGAGATTTGATGAACGCAATCAGATCGTTAATGTCTGCTGGCTTGAGTTCTTTTTCCAATCCGGCTGGCATCAGCGAGATGCCATTCGATTTCAAAATCTCGATTTGCGAACGCAGGATGATTTCCTCTTCTCCTTTGGCCTTTCGTAACGTGACTGCCGCCGCTGTTTCACTGGTGATGATCCCTGTGAAAACACGTCCTTCATCTGTCACCACCGAATAACTAAGATAGTTGGCTTGTGCTTCCCGATTGGGATCCATGATGGCAATCAGCAGATCTTCAGGAGATTTGTTTTTCACGGAGGCGAGTTCGGGCCCAACATTTTTTCCCTCTTTGCCCACTTGATGGCACGATGAGCAATGCTTGGTGTAAAGCTCATGTCCACGGCTCACCTGGCCAGTTTCGGAAATCGCAGGGAGGAACATTTTGATGACGGCTGATCGGTCTCCCGCAATCTCGGCAGCAAGAACCTTTCGAGCCTGAGAACGAATCGCGGTGTTGGGGTGATTGAGCAAGACTTCTTTCTGCTCGCGTGGCATTTCGATTGCCGGGATCATTTTCTTACTGATGGCGATTAATAGTTGTGATGTCCAATCCTGACGACTCAACAAGGCTTCCGTGATCTGCTTTTTCAAGACGGGAGACAAGCTGGAGAAAGAATCGATCAAAACTGAAGAGGCTGTTTCCCCGCCGATGGAGGAGAGTGCGGAAGCTGTCGCTTGTTGAAGAGTGACCGACGTTGAAGGGGATAAGAGTGGTTCGAGAATGGGAACCGCTTTCATTGCGGGAGCCGAGCCCAGCATCAGGATGGCCGATTTGCGGTCTGTTTCTTTGAGCTTGTCGTTTTCCGTTCGTGTTGCGACAGACTCAAAGAACATTTCGAGGCGGCCTGCGATGTCGGTGGATTGTCCTGAGGTTGAGACCGATGTGAGAGTTTTACTTTGTAGACGTAAACCCGCAGAGAGTGGAGAAAGTAATGCCATTTGCAGGTCAAGAGTTGCTGATGGCTGCAAAATGTCATCCATGACTTTCTGGATGTCGTATTCACTTCCGCTTGCTCCCAAGGTGCGGGCCGTTTCTGCGATCAATGGATTTGAACCTGCATCGGGGCGGCTGACTGCAAGTTTGAGTATGGACGGAGCGTGAGTCGGAACCGACGAAAGCCACGCCGTTCGCAAATCACCCGACTCACAATCTGAGGCAAGATCCAGCAACTTCGCAGCGGCAACCGAAGAGTTCCACTCTCCCAGTGACAGTACCAATTGTTCGAGAACCGGATAGGCGGAAACATTCACCGATTCGATGACAAGTTTTTGCAATTGGTCATCTTCAACCGCTCGTGGTTCGGCAATACGAATGGCTGCCGCAGCGACCTCAGGGTTTGAATCTTGCAGTCCAACGAGAAGATCTTGTTGAGAAAGCTTTTCAAGTCCTTCCAATGACCAGAGTGTGTGTAATCGTCCGAGGGGATTTGAGGAGTTTCTCAGTTGCTGTTTCAGCAAAGGGGCAATCGACATCTCTTGCCGTTCCCAGATCAATCGATGTGCGGTCTCACGATGCCAGGCGTTATTGTGGTTCAACAACGGGACAAGTTGTTCTGTCGTGTATTCTGCCAGGTTAGGGGTGGTCCGGTGGTTAAATTTGGGAGGTTCCAAACGCCAGATGCGTCCACGTTTGTCGCCGCTTTCCAGATCGAGATAGGCTTTGATGTCTTCTGGAATCGAGATCGGGTGCTCAATGGTTTCACGGTACATGTCGAGAATGTAAAGCGATCCATCGGGAGCGTTGATGAAATTGGTGGGTCGGAACCAGGTGTCTGTCGAAGTGATAAACTCGACACCTTCATCGGCTCGCTCGGCGATAAAGCTCGAATTGTTGGGGACCAACTTTTTACGGTGGATGAGATTTCCACCGACGTCTCCAATAAAGACATTGCCTTGGTATTCTTCCGAGAATGCGTCTCCACGGTAAATGGTGACACTCACTGCCGATGTGAAGAAGCCGATCGGTACAAGTTCTGTTGCCGGCAATCTTTTGTTGTATTTGGGATCTGCGGCACGTCGGCGAGTACGGACAATTCTCCACGGTTCGGCGGGACTGGTGCGAAACACCGGTGCAGCGCCTCCTTCTTTGGCGACACTGCGAACATTCGAAGAGGTTGACAGCGACGGATTGCGTGCGAGATATCGAAGCGGAAAGAGGACGTGGCGAATGTGATCGCTGTTGCTACACACGAATCGATGGCCCCAGTCATCCATAGAATTGCCGAACTGAACACCACCTGAGAGCGGTTCTAATTCGTTGACGACAGGAGCATAGGCAAAGTCTCGCCTGCCCAGATCCAGAAATGGTTTGTCATCTTGTGTCAGATCAGCTCCATTGCTGCCCACCGAACCGTAGATTCGATGATCCAACCCCCATTTGAGGTTGTTGGCGAGTCCTTGTACGTTTTGTCGTCCAAAACCGGTGAAGATTGTATTGCGGATGTCGGCTTGATGGTCCCCATCCGTGTCTTTGAAATAATACATTTTGTCGGGAGCTAAGACGAAGACTCCGCCGTCATAACAGCAAACTGATGTCACCCAACTGATTTGATCTGCGAAGACATGACTTTTATCAAAAACGCCGTCGTCGTTGGTGTCTTCGAGCAGACGAATGATGCCGGCGTCCTTTTTTCCTCCCCCTTGTGGTTGTCGTTGTCGAGGCTCAAAGGAGAACGGATAGCCGTGCATTTCTGCGACATAGAGATTTCCGGACGCATCGAAACAGGCATCGACCGGATCGGAAAGCAGCGGTTCCGAGGCGACTTGCTTGAGTTTAAAACCATTTTGTACGGCAAGAGTCGCGGAGGCATCGGGCGGTTCGACTCCCGGCAGTCGTTTGAGTTCTTGAGCCAGGTCGTTTGATTTGTCTGGTTCTTTCGCCTGACTCGTTGGAGATTGAATGACGGTGAAGGTCAGTATCAAGCTGCAGATTGAGAGGAAAATTATGGGGAGGGAATTGATTGCACGGGAGTGGTTCCGGCGCATGGTGGGCATCCTTATTGTTCAGAGACAGATAAGTTGAGCGCTGTAAAGGGGTAGGCGGGGTAGACTATTTCCCGGGCGGATTTTTTTTCGTCGGCTTCTTCTTCAAATTTCGATCGTAGGGGCCATCCGGGACGTTCTTGAGCGGCTCAAGGTGAGTCTGCAGGCGTGAGATCACTGATTTCAAATTATTGTCGTCAGCCAGATTTTTCCATTCATTAGGATCACTTTTGTGGTCATAGAGTTCCTGCGAGCCATCTGCATATTGAATATAGCGATATTGTTCGGTTCTGACAGCATGATTTTTCCGTCCGTGAGTCGTGATCGCTGGATGTGTCCATGTTGCTTGAGGGTTCATGAGGAGCGGCGTCATATCGTAGCCTTCCACATGTTCGGGGCGTTCGAGATCACAGAGATTGCAGAGAGTCGGATAGATGTTCATAAAGTCGACTGTGCGGTCACAGCGTGAGTTTGGTTTGGTGACGCCGGGGGCCACCATGATCAGGGGGGCTCTGGTCGCTTCTTCCCACAGTGCGAATTTTCGCCAGTGTTCTTTTTCTCCGAGGTGCCAACCGTGATCTCCCCATAACACGACGATGGTGTTGTCCGCGTGCGGGCTCTCATCCAGGAATTTGATCAACCGACCAACTTGCCCATCGATGAAAGTGATGCTCGCAAGGTAAGCCTGTACCGCATGACGCCAGTTATTGGTCTTTTTGATTGTGGCATGATCGCCGTTTGGCTTGGCGATTTTCACGCCCGCGGTGGGTATATCATCGAGGTCATTTTCGGGAACCTCGGGTAAGACGATTTCGTCGAGAGGATACATGTCGTAATATTTTCGAGGAACCTGCCAGGGCATATGAGGACGATAAAATCCGCAAGCAAGAAAGAATGGTTTCTCGTGTTGCTTCTGAAGAAATCCGCCTGCCCAGTCGGCGATGACGTAATCTCCCATCTCTGAGTCGTCCACATCGAGATGACCAAATACAATCCCTCCCGCTTTGCTACGCGGATCTTTCAAAACTTCTTTGGAGGGTTTGGGATCTCCCGGTCGGTTTTCGTAATGATGCCAGGATTTCGGGTCTTTGTAAGAACCGTGATAAATCTTACCGCCGCCGTGAACTTTGTATTCCGACTGAAAGTGTTGTGGCAACGTGAGGACATCTGGCATCGATTCACGCCAAGGTTGCGGATTGACATACACACCCGATGTCGAAGGGCGTTTACCGGACAGGAGTGCCGCCCGAGAAGGGTTGCACGCTGGAGCGGCACAGTACGATTTTGTGAACAGGACGCCTCGTGCGGCAAGCGCATCGATATTGGGTGTTTTGCATTGGGGGTGTCCACCCAGGCAGCCAATCCAGTCGTTCAAGTCATCGACGGCAATAAACAGAACATTGGGCCGCTCAGCCGCTTCTGTGAGAGTGGGGCCCTGACAGTAGGTGGCGAACAAAAAGAGACAAACGAAGATCAGGTTAAAGTTGGACATTACGGCTCCGCAGGAATGTGATCTAAACATTGTGACAGACTGGCATTGGCACCTCAAGCAGCGAATTTCAGAATCTGCTTTTGTGTTGTTTTCGATGACAGACCCCTGAAGTCGTGTCAGAATTCCCAGATTTCCGTTGACCCGTGGTGATCCTGATCTATCTTTGAGGGATGAGACTGATTTCTTGGACTCTCTGAGATTCTGCTGAGGATATCGATGGATCAGAGTGCGGAATATCAAGCAATTTCACTTGGTCGCCGTCGGTTCCTGATTGGAATCGTTGCGGTGTCGATCGGATTGACGTTGGCTGAAGGGTATTATTGGGTTGATTACGTGCTGACAGCCGACCAGCACCAGCGCCCACAAATTCTTGGTGAGACGGCATTATCTCAATCGGAATCTGTGATTGAAATCCTTTCTCCCCGATATGAGTTGGATGAAGTGCGGATGTCGATGGAAGGTCCGAACAGCAATCATCCACTGATTCCCGTATCGATGAATTCGAAAGACGAACATCGCGATCTCTGGATCACGGGTGTGAAGACCGAACTCATCGATCCGGAACTCGATGAAACAATCTCTCCCGAGTTCTTTTGTCATTCTAATTTGACATTGAGTCCATATGACACTGCTCCAGAAGATCATAATCAATTGTTTGACTCAGCACGTCATCTTGAGTGGAGGTTGTTCACTTTGGTGCCAGGTCGAATGGAAATTACGTTGCCGGAGGGCTTCGGGATACCTGTCAAGATGGGAACCAAGATTGATTATTTCACCATGGCATTGAATCAGAATCCCGGCTTGCCAGCCCGTTCATTGAAAATGAAGACACAAATTCTGACGAACAAATCGCCACTCAAATCTTTGTTTCGACGATCCCTTTATGTCTATCAAAAGCATCTGGACCAACAGGATGTCTCCATTGCTTCCATGCCGGAGCTTCTCAAGGTGGCCCAGCATCAGGGTGAATTGTGTGCACAATCTTGTGATGAAGCGTTGTTGGGACAGCTTCCCAGTCTGTTTCAGTCCATGAACATCGATCATGTCGGCAGTTGGCATCCCGGTTCGACTTGTTGTGTCGAGAATGCTTCTGAGGGAGGAGTCATCGAACAATTTGGGGTGGACCACACCGTGCATTGGATGGTTTCCCCCGGCAAACATCGATATCGGTCTGAAGTGACAGAACAGTTGAAATTGCCGTTTGACACAACCGCTCATTATGTAACGGGGCATTTGCATCCCATGGGGACACGATTGCAATTGATTGATATGGAGAGTCAGGAAACGGTCTTTGAGATCACTGCTGAGTGTCGGGAAGAGCGTTTGGGAGTTCTGACGATGTCGGAACTGAAGAGCCAAGCGGGAACAAAAATCGAGCAAGGCAAGCGGTACGAGTTAATTGCCGACTATGATAACCCGACAGACAAACCCATCGATGCGATGGGCATCATGTATGTGTATCTTCTTGATGAAGATGTTCCGACAAAATCATCGGATGCCGAAGCGCTGGTCGTTGTCGATTGAGTCGGGCAGTTTTAAGAGTGACTACAGCGCCCACTCGAACTCGGAGTATTTCTCCACGCCGTTGTGATTTGTCAGATCAAAATGCATGGGCGTCAGGGTTACGAATCCGTCAGCCACTTCGCGGATGTCTGTTCCGGGTTCCATCTCTTTATTGACGAGATAATCGATGCCGCTCCAATAATACGGACGACCTCGTGGGTCGATCCGTTTTTCCAACTCTTCTTTGAAACGTCTCACGCCAAGTTTGCAGACTTTGAGACCTTTGGGGTGGCCGAACGATTCATCTGGAAAGTTCAGGTTCCAAAGTGAGCCTTGAGGGGGATTCTGATCGAGCACCTGGGCAATGACATCCACTGCTGAACGAGCTGTTTTCTCGTAGTCGGGTTGCGATTCGATCGCTTTGGAGACGGCCACAGACGTGATTCCAAAGAACGATCCTTCAATCGCGCCGGCAACCGTGCCCGAATACAGGACATTGATTCCCACGTTGGAACCCGAATTGATACCACTGACGACGAGATCCGGTCGACCCTCACAAAATTCGAGAACTCCCATTTTCACGCAATCGGCAGGGCTACCATGAACGGCCCACCCGTAATGCTCGTCATTCTTTCGTTCTTCCCGAACCTGCAACGGGTGAAGATAAGTAATAGAAAGTCCAACGCCACTTTGTTCGACAGCCGGCGCAACGAGTTTGACCTGTCCCAGACGCTGTAATTGATCATACAAAGCATGCAAGCCGGGAGAATTGATGCCGTCATCGTTGGTGAGCAGGATTTGCATTGATATTGTCCGCACAGATTTGAACTCGATTTGCTGAACCTTTCGTCAAGCTATCCTGTCGATGCTTACGAAGAAACCCCTATTGAACTGAAGATTTGCGCCTTCGTAGAGAATTCATGAATGTCTTCCGGGATGGTTGACTCAATTCGGGTCTCTCAGATATAACAATTCGTGGTAAATCGATCGTGCTTTAGAGAGTGACGCCCTTCGTATCGGCGGCTCGGCCGGTCTTCCTCTTCTCTCTGAGAAAAACATGATTACCGTAAAGCTGCCTGACGGAACTGAAAAAGAATATCCCGATCACTCTTCTGCTTTGGATGTCGCTGCGAGCATCGGCTCGCGATTAGCAGACGCCACAATTGCTGCGGAAATAGACGGAACCATCGTCGATGCAATGCGTCCGATGGATGAGGTGACCGAGTCTCGTCCCGTCCCCTTACGTTTATTGACCGAACGCGACCCCGAAGCATTGGGAGTGTTGCGCCACTCGTGTGCTCACATCATGGCGCGTGCTGTTATGAAGTTGTTTCCCGGAGTCAATTTGGCATTCGGGCCAACTTTGGGACAAGGCTTCTATTATGACTTCGATCTGGAACGCCCTATCAGCGAAGATGACTTTGCACGTATTGAAGCCGAGATGAAATCGATTATTAAAGAGAAAGAGCCCTTTGAGCGTTTCTCTTTAGATCGAGATGAAGCTCTCAAGTTTTGTGACGGGATGGATCAAAGTCTCAAAGTCGAACATATCGAAACCGGGCTTGCCGATCACAATGCGCTCAGTTTTTATCGTCAGGGAGAGTTTGTTGATCTTTGTCGAGGTCCGCACATTCCCGATGCCAGCAAAGTCAAAGCCTTCAAATTGCTTTCTGTCGCCGGCTCATATTGGAAAGGTGATGCCCACAATCGAAGTTTGCAGCGTTTGTATGGGACCGCATGGTTCAGTAAGAAAGATCTGAAATCATACCTGGATCAGATTGAAGAAGCGAAGCGGCGCGATCATCGAGTTCTCGGTAAGAAGTTGGGATTGTTCACGATCTCCAACGATGTCGGGCAGGGGCTTTGTTTGTGGCAGCCGAAGGGAGCCATTATTCGCTCGTTGTTGGAAGACTTTATTAAACGGGAACTGCTCAGTCGTGGTTATGAGCCTGTTTACTCTCCACATATCGGGCGAGCCAAGCTTTACGAGATGAGTGGTCATTTTCCGTATTACCGAGATTCGCAGTTCACTCCCATTTTTGGTCATGATGGCGGTCAATTGATCGACTTCTGGATCCGTAAATTAAACCCGGATGATGAACAATATGGGGAACCGACTGTCGAAGAAGAGCAAACACTGATTGAGGCTGCCGCCGTGATGGGTGTCGAACTCAAGGAGTTTCCCACATCAGGATGTTCTGAAGAGAAATTGCAGGTCCTCAAGAAATGGCAAGACCAGCAGGAACGCTATCTCCTCAAGCCAATGAACTGCCCACATCACGTACAAATCTATAAGGCACAGCCTCGTAGTTACCGGGATTTACCAGTGAGGTTGGCGGAGTTCGGGACCGTCTATCGTCATGAGCAATCTGGCGAGTTGAACGGAATGCTGCGTGTTCGTGGTTTGACGCAGGACGATGCGCACCTGTTTTGTACTCCCGACCAGGTCGAAGAAGAATTCCGTTCCACTTTGGAACTCGTCCAGTTCGTTCTCAAAAGTGTTGGCTTGGAAGATTACCGAGTTGTGCTTTCGCTACGAGATCCCGCCAGCGACAAATACGTCGGTTCGGAAGAAAACTGGGATCGTGCGGAAGAGACGCTCAGGCATGTTTTGAAAGAGGCGGGATTCAGTTTTGTCGAAGAACCGGGTGAGGCGGCATTCTACGGACCTAAAGCCGACTTTATGGTCAGAGATTGTCTCGGACGCGAATGGCAATTGGGGACTGTTCAATTAGATTACAATCTGCCGGAACGATTTGAACTGGAATACATTGGTAGCGACAACACCGCGCATCGACCGGTGATGATTCACCGTGCCCCCTTCGGGTCGATGGAGCGTTTTGTCGGTATGTTGATTGAACATTTCGCGGGAGCCTTTCCATTATGGTTAGCCCCCGAGCAGGTGCGTATTCTTCCACTGAGTGACAAGCATCTCGATTATGCCAAGAGAACGGAGTCTCGATTCCGCTCGGCAGGCTTTCGGGTATCGATCGATCAGCACAGTGCAAAAGTGAACGCGAAGATTCGGCAGGCTCAATTGGATCTGATTCCCTACATGGTCGTTGTGGGACCGAAAGAAGAAGAATCTGATTCCGTCTCTTTGAGAGATCGAATAGATGGGGATTTAGGGGTGATTTCTACAGATGAAGCGATTATGAAGTTGAGAGATGAAATCGACGAAAAAATAATTCGACAAAGTTTTGAAACAGAATTCTCAGGAATTGAGGCTGATTCAGACGTGGAAAATGAATATTGACCCAGAAACGATGTTTGAATCTCTCAATTAACGATTCAAATACCAAAATAACGCTGTAATTACAGTGTTAACTCTCAACATTGCGACGATTTCGGTCGATAAGCTTAGCAGCCCAAGCAGTACTGTGCTTAGGTAAGATAGGTGCAACTGCAACGATTCTGCCCTCTTTATGGCCTCTCCTCAAATAGGTGAGCCCATTGAGATTCCGTTCCGATAGAGAGAAAGAGTCCTAACATGTGCGCTCGCGTTCTTTCTTTCTGTTTCAACTCGAATCAGAAAGTTTCCTGACAGGGTGAGTGTCTTCCTGAGCAGTGATGCAAGGGAGAACGATGCACAAAGCCTGACGGCTTAGAAGGACGAAGGAAGAGATCCTACAAATTCAGGAGGAAATACAGGATGTTTCTGAAAAACTTGTTGAAAAAACAATGGCTTCTCGGCTGCGTCGCAGCTGCCGGGATGCTGACAGTCGGGACGGGGCAAGCGTCTGCTCTCGAACTCGATCTGTTTGAGACGATGAATGTCGATAGTATCTTCGGGAGTAGCTGTGGAGACACATGCGGCGACACTTGCACCGATACCGGATGCGGATGCTCTCTAGGCGATTGCCTGGGTGGCGGAGATTCCGGAATTGATGTTGGTGGTTGGTTGCAGTATGGCTACCAAAGCGATTCAGAGTCACGCTTCGATCTGAACTTCAATGACAAGCAATTCGCTGGATCAGATCAACGACAAGGCTTGAATCAAGCTTGGTTGTACGCTGAGAAAGTGGCCGATGGATCTTGTGGAACCGGTTTCGGTTTCCGCGTTGACGCCATGTACGGTCTTGATGCTGATGACACCGTCGCCTTTGGTGCATCAAATAGTTTTGATAATAAATCAAACTTCAACAAAGGTCTTTACGGTTTTGCTATTCCTCAATTGTACGGGGAAGTTGCTAACGGTGACTGGAGTGTCAAACTCGGTCACTTCTACACATTGGTTGGATACGAAGTTGTGACCGCCCCGGATAACTTCTTCTACAGCCACGCTTACACAATGTGGAACAACGAGCCGTTCACTCACACTGGTGCATTGGCAACATATGCTGCCAGCGACAATGTTGAAGTTTACGGTGGTTGGACACTTGGTTGGGACACTGGATTCGATCGTTTCGACGGCGGAAACAGCTTCCTCGGTGGTGCTAGTGTTGGTTTGGGTGACAATGTCACTGCAACGACTATCATCACTGCAGGTGATCTCGGATGGCGTGGAGAAGGTTGGTCTTCCAGCCTTGTTGTCGATGTTGTCTTGTCTGATGACTTGAACTACGTCTTCCAAATGGACACTGTGAACACCAACTCTGGTGGTGATCATCAACTGGCCATTAACCAGTACCTCTTCTACACGATCAACGACAAAGTGTCGGCTGGTATCCGTGGAGAATGGTGGAAGACTAACAACTTCAACTCCAACACAACTGGCGTTGCGATGAACGACAACAGCCAGACTGTTGGAATCTGTGAAGTGACTGCTGGATTGAACATCAAACCACTGCTTTCTACCGATAGCTGTGGAAACACAAGCGGAGACTGGCTGACCATTCGGCCTGAAGTCCGTCATGACTGGTCAACCGGCGGTGATTTCATCGACAATGAAGCTCAAATCAACTACACGACATTCGGTACAGACGTGATCATCACGTTCTGATTGAATCCTGTAGTTGAGACCTTAGTCAGGAAACAGACCGGATTGATCGCAAGATCAGTCCGGTTTTTTTCTGCGCGCATTTGGAAATGAGACTGCGCAACAAAAAGCCCCTCCGAAGATGAAGGGGCTTTTTATGGGCGTAACAGGATTCGAACCTGTGACCTCGTCGATGTCAACGACGCACTCTAACCAACTGAGCTATACGCCCGGATCAATAATTATGCTGCTTCGAGTAGGATTCTATCACAGTGATGCTCTGCTGCATAATGCTCAAGAAACAATTCAACTCAAGAAACAATTCAACTCAAGAAACAATTCAGTAGCGGAGGAGGGACTTGAACCCCCGACACGCGGATTATGATTCCGCTGCTCTAACCAACTGAGCTACTCCGCCAATCATACCGGTTCAAATCTTATCGTATCTTTTCTCAGGATCAAGCCAGCGGACTCTCTTCTGAGAGAACTATTTTCGATGCGAAAACCGTTGAATTCGGTCATAGGAATTATGACAGAACCGAGTGCTTAGATGTTCGCACTTGGTGTGCTGGATGTGTCATCGTTTGCTCGTATTTATCAGCAAATACACCTCACTTTGCCGACTTGAACTCTAATGAGACGTTGCGGTCTCTATTTTATAATGCCTAAATCAATATTGGGGAGTGATTTATGGCGTATTGTGCGACAAACTGATTGACGTTCACTCAGGGGATGATAAAATCAGGAATTGTGCATAGTTTTGTTTTTCATCCATCACACCACCCGCAGCAGGCAGTCATCCATGTTAAAGGATGTCACATACTATCGACGATTTCGCATGGAGATCAATCTCCGTCATGCGGAGCTGCCGATTCCCGTGTTGCCCGAAGGCTATTTCTGGACAGCCTGGACGTCGGATCCGTCCGCCTCAACAATTTTGGAGCGACATGCGGAAACCAAGCATCTTTGTTTCCAAAACGAATTGGATGCCAGCGTGTTTCCCTGTCTGGGTGATCGTGAAGGATGTTTAAGATTGATGAACGATATTGCACGTCAGTCAAGTTTTTTGCCAGAAGCGACTTGGCTGATCTCGTTTCGCAATTTCGAAGATGACATTATCCATGATGTTGGCACGATACAAGGTCTTGCACACACGTCGATAGTTGGTGCCATTCAG